>WLWI01001925.1_pt1 | contig 17961 bp, 10 predicted proteins | sample 6701501 | NCBI WGS metagenome assembly WLWI01 (sample SAMN12718690, study PRJNA515312) | sponge metagenome | isolation source: marine sponge | host: Mycale hentscheli | place: New Zealand: South Island, Marlborough, Capsize Point | collected 2014-11-01
TTAATAGTAAAGGCCGTGCTGAAGTGGCGAGGCTGGTTTTTGCTCAAGCTGCTGTACGGTATGAAGACCAGAGAATTTCAAAGGAGGAATGGGTACAATTAAAGCAGAAGATGCCGACAGGCATGTTACCGGTCCTTGAAGTAGATGGAAAGCAAATCTCGGGGAGCTGGATTATAAATCGCTTTTTGGGAGAGAGGCTAGGCCTAGCGGGAAGTAATGACTTGGAAAACGCGGAAATAGCTGGGATCATCGATGTTTTTACCGATTTTATGCAATGCATGGTTTCTTGGTTCATGGAGAAAGATGAAGTCAAGAAAGCAGAACTACAGAAGAATATACAAGACAATGAAATACCCAAGTATCTTGGAGTATTGGAGAAAATATGCAGTAAGTCTTCAGGTGGTTACATATATGGAGGGAAGCTAACTTACGCTGACTTAGCCATCTTCAATGGTCTTAATCATGGGCACGATTTAGTTGGGAAAGCTTTTCCAAACATGCTTGAAGGACGACCTGGACTCACCAAGTTGATGGAAGTGATAAGGAATCTCCCAAACATTGCAAAGTGGCTCAATGAACGCCCTACAACAACACACTAGTTCTAATGTTGTTAGCATACACCATTTGTTACATTTTTGTTTGTTTGGTATTTGTATTTTTTCATTTTCTAATCAATTTGGGATCATTATAATGTCAAATTTATCAGTAATCCACTTTTTATGACAACACCTACTAAAGTTAAATGTTTTTAGCTCTACGCTTCTAAGTATTAATGTTAAGTGGTCAACAGTGTATCATTATGAGCCTAGATTTAGCTACAGCTATGTCCCACATTGTTAACTTTCTAAAATACATAGCTAGCTGTAGTTTGGTGTGGCTAGACCCTTTACTTACTGCTTAGGTAATGGGTCTGGCTACATGTGACTAAGCTAGCTGGTGAAATAGCTACAGTCTATTCTCTAACATTACCAAGGAGTCTCAGGATAAGGTAAGCAAGAGAAAAGCATTTTATAGTCATCTTCCAAATATTGCCAAATGGCTGAAGGAACGACCATCAACAACGTGATTCTTATGGTGTACTTGTGGAATATAAAACTACATAGCTATTTAGCAAATATTTGTCTATGTTATGGTTATCTTTCTTTTCTTTTTTAAGTTTTTATGATTGAAAATCATACCTAGATCTTAGGATCATGCATTAGCTTATAAAGATTGAACCATAGCTCAGTGTTCAATGAATTCGTTAGCCATTGAAGTTATCAGGTTATTGCTAAGATTAGTGCATGTGTGGCAAAAATTTCCAGTAGCTATACAAAGAGGCAACAGGTTTTGTTCGTTCGTGTTAGTGTGTTTGGGGTGGGGGGGGGGGGGGGGGGGGGGGGGTTTGTTTTTTTTTTTTGGTTTTTGTGGGGGGGGGGGGGGGTGGTGTGGCATGGTACTTGTGGTTTTGGGTTGGTTGTTGTAGAGGTGGTTTGGTTTGTTTGTGTGTTGTGTGTTGGTGGTGGTTGGGTGGTGGGGGGGGGGGGGGGGGGGGGGGGGGGGGGGTAGCTTCCTTTCTTCCTGCAAGGTAGATAGAATGCTGACTATGTGTGTCTAGAACTGCAATTCTGCAGTTGGTCCTGTTGTTGCTAAGAGTGAAAGTCACCATTGGGTAATTGGAAACAATCACTGTTGGTTTGATGAGATTAGACATAATGATTTATTTTATTTTGTTTAATTTTCAGATGCTTACAAAGTAAGTATGTAGATGATTTGGTGGGAACCCTCAAAGGAAGTGGAATGAGGAATACCTGCTGCTATCCTTGATTGGCGAGATTTGAAACTTTAAAATAAGACCAATCATGCTTTTTGTAAGCTAAATACGAATTTTTACATGGCTGAATAATGAACCCCTGGATTAGCTATAGCTGAAAGATAGCAAAATCAAGTAAAGTGGGACAGTAAAAAGTTATAGTATAGCCTATATCAAGTCTAAAATTGCATATTTAGCTAGCTACTACTAAAATATTAATGCAATATGAATGTGTACATTATGTATTCCAGTCTATATACATATTTCAAAATTGTGCCAAAAAAAAAAAAAAAGACAAACGTATCTATTAGTACACAACAGCGCTTTCTGCTGCCAACTCAAACTGAGGAATACAGCCCTGCTATATACTAGCGTGGCGTCCGGACCCTTTTCCTTCCCTAAAAGGGTCGGCGACTCCAGACTAATGCCCTGCCCGCGGCCTCAACGATATAATTCAGAACATAGCTAACTGACTCTAATCGTTACATTCAGGTATTCTGTCTCTGTTTTAGCCAAACAAACTAATAACAAGCAGTCTGGACTCTTTTTTTTTTTTTTTAATTTTAAACGATAGCCAGACCCTTTACCTATACCCGAGACTAATTCCTTTATGTTGTTGTCTGCATAAGGTTCTTTTATTAAAAAATCATTTACAAGCATAACCAGTCTGAGATGACCATGCACATCTTAAGGTACATCGAGTCTCCCTCCTGCTGTATAATTATATTGAATAAGTGAGCAAAGTTCCTAGTGACATTTTATTCATACTCTCTAATGTGCATTTTACTTGAATATAGCCTTATCCAACATCAATCAATCACAGAATAGCTAATTATAATATACACTAGATCACATACATACAGGGCTATATCACACGAGTGTAATTATTTGTACTACCTTTTCGATGCCTAGTCTCTACACATGTTGTGTGACTCTACATATATATGCTGCAAACAAATAGAAAACATTTAGCTAATGAGATTACTAGTGTTCATGGGCATGTGGTGCCTTGTACTTGTAGGGGACATAAATTACAAAATTAATAATAATAATAATATAATTGCATTTAAAGCAGAAAGCTAATGGTAATCCACTTCTAGCTGAGAGCATATTGATGATGTTCAGGGAGTTGACTTCATCATGTCGCTGAGAATGATGATATTCACCTTTTAGTCATTGCACAGCTCATTCTTTTTTCTTCAATTTGTATCAGAGTGGTACCTCTTACAGCAAGCCAAATCCTGATCAGGTAAGCTGATTATGCAGCTAATTATAAAAACCCACAGCAATGCTAACAATGACAGTAGTAACACTAATTGAGTTTTGTAATGATAACAGTAATTTTATATTGATGCTTTCATAATTATAGCAAATTGGGTTAAGTTATAGTTGACAACATTGGCTGTTAAAAAGAGAAAAATTTGCCATTATTGTGTCAATATTAAAATGGCTGTGAGTACTAGCTGGCTGACAAGCTTTAATGGGCGGATACCTTATAATGGGTTTCTTCAGCTAGCTGCAAACATACAAAGCTATTGAGATGAGTGATTGAAGAATTTTATTACTGTAGTAGCTAAGTTACCAGAACGGTGGATCTCTAGCTGGTAGCTAATAGCAACTAGCTGACTGTGATAAAATTGTAAAAAACATGTTCCAGGGGCAGCTGAACATGTTTAAATTAGATAACGGCTATGGGAATATTCTGCCACTTTGATGGCTATTCAATTCCTTTGTCTTCTGCTGCCTGGGATGACCCTGACAATTCTACTATGCAAATTTAAGTCCATTACTCCAGAAAAAATGCTAGCATAATCTGGCAGGGCCTACTCTAGACACTCTATAACCATGAGTGATGTCACATCATGCCTCACACTTCATTTCATATAATTATGACCCCCCAAACACCCCACAGAGTTGATACCACGTTTGTAAAGTGTAGTATTGTTCAGTGACAACCATTGCCAATCAATCATTCACTCAAAAAAAACTTCCTTATTCAAATCCAGTGATCAGAAACTCAACAAGAGTTAATTGAGCAAGTGTTACATGGAGTGAGTGCTAAATAAATAATGATCAAAACAAGGCATGCTTACAATAAAACAAAACAATAAATACTAATGAAATCAGAAAAGAATAACTCAGTAGTAATAAGTACATATAATATTTTTGGATTGGAAATAAATAGAGCACCACACTAGTACGCATGCAAAAAAAAAAAAAAAAAAAAAAAATGAAGAAAAGGTAACTTTGCTACAGCTGCTGATGAGGTGGATGCCACCATTCTCAACAACCCATAAATACATTGCAAACAAAACTTAATAACTAACAAGAAGTAAATGCTACAGGAGACTAAATGTTTGAAAAAAAAAAAATGAAGAAAAGAAAAGAGAGCACACACACAATGGCCGGAAGTTTCGAAACTTATTGAACAGATGAAGATGGATCAAGTAGGAAGCCTCTTTTCATTCCGCAGTAGCCAGTTCGCTCGATAGGCTTCGGCTTGGCACCAGGAAACTCACAGCTTAGAGTCTCCATCCAACCACAAGGAGACTGAACTCCTTTCCTCTTGGCTATCTTCATGGCACGCTTGTGCTGCAGCTTCCACTTAATGCTTGCCACTTTGTCCTTCATGGTCTGGTTTTCCTCCAGCTTGGCTTGCGTGAGATTAGCCACGCCTCTTCCTCCGCCTCTATTTCCTGAGAAGGACCCACCGATGTCAGTGTCGGAAGAGTTGCTGGCGTCGTTGTCATCTCCGTCAGATCCGTAGCTAGTCATGGTGGTCTTGGAATGCAATATCTCCTTCATGTCACTGTCACATGTAAACTCAGAAGAAAAGCGTCCCTTGAAGGATCCAGGGAGCCTTCCTTTCTCTGTGTTGGCATACATCTTTTTGAGGATTTCACTAATAGCTTCCATGACAGCTTTCCTCTTCATATTGACACCATTGTCAGGTAGCTTGGTGTCTTTCTTCCCAGATGAGCTTGGAGACTTCCGATCTCTGGAAGGAGAGTAGAGTTCTATTCGAGAGTCTGGCAAGTTCTGGACGTTGTCTTTGTCCAACACCTCCGGGTCTGTCTGTACGGAGCGAGAAACAGAGTTGGAAGCAGCTCCAATTTCATTTCCAGAAGCAGAAGGCGAAGAAGTGGATTGGGAATTGCTTTTCTCAGATCTTTTCCTGCCATAAGAGGAATTAGTTTCACTTGCAACGGAAACTTCCATCGGCTCCTCCAAGGCAATCTGTGCAATCCTAGCAGATTCAACGCCCTTTTGATGGCGAGCATCTTTGATGACTCGCGTCAGGACCCTCCTTGGTTGGGGAGAAATGGTGGTCACCACGGGAGCATCCTTGCTGATTATGGGAGTGGTTTGTGGAATAGCAGAGTGTGTTGCACTCTCAATGGTGGGAGGAGCTGCCACGGCAACGGAAGTCTCCATGGGAGCACCCGAGAGGTCGTGGGTACAAGTGAGCATGGAGCGGTCAGTGACCTGGGATAGAGAAGAAGGTGGAGAGGGAGGATGCGAGCGATGAATATGAGGTGTATGGTGCTGACGGTGATGATGATGATGATGATGATGATGATGGTGGTGGTGGTGCCTTCGAGAACTCGATCCCTTCGCCAACGAGCGATGAGATTTGGAGGAAGAAGTGTCCAGAGGGTGCGAACAAGACTGGCTCCGCCTATGGTGGTGATGATGATGATGGAGGGGGTAGTCGGAAGTTCCTGGTGCTGACGGGTGCGTTTCGGAGCCAGAGTTGGAGTTCAGGAAACGTAAAGATTCCCTCGTCGAAGGGGAGGAAGATAAATGGTGGAAAAGGTGGTGCTTGGAGAAAATAGACGAAGATGAAGAGGAGGCTGCAGACGAAGTGTAGGGATCGAGATAGTCAGTCTCGTCTCTAGAGGAAGGATGTCTGGCTCGGGAGCAACGACGTTTAGCAGGAGGAGGTTCCATGTCGATCTCTTCCACTTTGGCGCGATGAAGGTTGACTACCACCACCGACTCACCAACTCTTATGGCAACCGAGAGGGGAAATTTTCCATTTAAGAAATCATCAATCTGCAAGTAAAATTAAATAAAATGTTGTCTAAGTTATGTGTCACAGACAATCTTTAAACCATTAGCCTTTCACCCTCTAAGAATGCATCAGCTAAATACCTGAAGCACTAGCAGTTACCCAGCCAATTGCAAACAGCAAGAGGCTGTAAAGCATATGTCTGAAGAATGAATCATTACATAAAATACATCTCTAGAATCCAATACAGAAAACATGTAGGTCAAGTCTAATAAGTCGCTTCTCTCTCAACTCTTTCCCTCATTCTTACCTGCTGGTCAGAGATGCCACTCATGCTATGCTTCATCATAGCCACTGGGTCCACTGAGTTCACCTTGGTCGTCTGCAAGCCAAAACACAGAACAGGAAATGAACACAGTAAAAATTAAACACAGGGGTGTGCAAGTCAATATTATATGCACATTATCATCAATATGCTGCATTAGCAAAATGTAGGCCTAGCCAACGTCATACCATCAGTGCTTCTTTTGATATGGCAGACGATAAAACCTCAATGGGAAAATTTTACCTGGTTTTACAATATCAGTAAGTGCTGCATACTCTCACCCCAAACTGATTGTTAATTGGCAAATTTCGTTAACAAAATGCACTCTCACGATCATTAGCTCCATCTGTCTCTTCTAATTGGTACAATTACTCACCCATAACTTCACACTAGACTACACCCTCCCTTCACTAATAAGCAAGAACACACTTTTGATCACTTTATACATGGCACACACACACATCTCAATAGCTAAAGAATTTCAACCCTGGAAAGGGGAGGGGTGAGAGAGAAAAGGAAAGGTGCTAGAGTTCAACCTTATTTGGCCACAGTACATGAAATTTATAGTTTGAGGGTTGGTAAGGTTGTGCAACAAGACCTTCTCAGTTTATGACGCACACAACAATAGAAAACCAGTTAGTGGAAGGACTGATCTATCTGATAATGTGAAGCACTATAATGCACATGTACTACTTCAAATCCACCAACGGATGCCCACAAAAGATACATTCTTTCATTCTTCATGGTCTGACTCACAAATATCAAATATGAATAGGCACACCCCCACTCCCATGTAAACTTGAACTCCATCTATGTACGTGTCCACGAAATCCAGTATTCATTTCTCACAGGCACACTCCATGCTTATCTGAACCATCTGCCAGTGATCTGACCACTCCACTGGGCTGGAGTGGCCCTAAATCAACAACACTGCCAAAATCAGCCACCACTACCAAACCCAATACCCTATTTGACCTCAAAGTCACAAACCAGTTGGGAGGGGGAGCGGGCAGCCATCCCAGCTAAAGCAAACCAGCCACACTCTCTCTACCCAATGCCAGATGACACAGGAGCCATAAAAGATCAACCATTACACAATTCCAAACCACCCCTCCCCCTCCATCCTTGAGAATGTAGAGTAACAAGACCCACATACGTACAAACCCAACGGACAATTTAGTACTCAGTCTTCCTTAGAGACGAAGGAACTCCACTCCATGGAATTGTGGCTGGACAACCACAAGCCAACCCACACCCTAGGCACAGAATTCTCAAGGCAATACCGCTAGACTAACCAAGTCTAATTAGAGCACTGGGAAGGTTCCATAGCATTCCCATGCCAAAAACAAAACTGTTGTAGCATGCCTGGGCCAGTTAAGTGAATCCCACGTAAAGGAACAAGCTGGAATGGAACTGACAGAAGCCAAGAGAAAAAAAAAAAAACCCAATAAAAAATGGAATAAATAGCAAGCTATGCTATGAATACCTAGTGGAAGATGCAATGACTATCTGGACATGTTTGCGCCAGACGTGGGCACACCCCCAGGAATGACTGCCTGTAGCATGAGATAACTCTTTGCTCGTGTTACTTGTGGGTGTGTTGGGTGAATACTGGGGGGGACTGTCTGCCACTCCTTCCCACCCCATAAGGCTAGTATACATGGCCCGGAGCCAGTACAATTGATGACATTCATGACTACAACTTGGGGCTATATCACTCTACATACGGCAATATCTTCTCAAGTGAATATCGTTAGAGACAGTCGTGAATATCATTTAGGATATTTGGATTCATTTGAAGAAGCAGCAAAAAAAAAAAAAAAAAAAAAAAAACTCTACGAAAATCTTTCCTGTACTCCAAAAATCTAATCATGCTTCAAGTCCATTTGACGATACAACTTTGCACACCACTGGAGCAGACCTAAGAGCATGGTAACTAATACACACCAATGGAATCTGACCATTATAAAAACATGCAACCAGGGAACAAGGTCATCAGAGTCAACTGAGTCACCATCTAGTAGTGCCTAGAACGACACACATCGTTACAGCGTGCGTTTGCCAAAACAACGCATGTTCAGTCAACTCATTAACATCGAATCCATCAATATAAACAGAAATACTATTAGAATAACTGCTAGAGAAGCTTGCCAGCAGAGGCATGGTATTACTGGGACAGATATCTCAACATGAAACTTCCCCACACAACCACGGCATTTAATTACTGCAGATTAGGGACCAGGTTGGTTGACAACTGGAAAGTGTTCAGTTTCACAAGATTCAATGTGTACAAGAGAGCGATGAGAGTATGTGCACACACGCAAGTATTATGGATATACTATAACTATACACAGATGGATTGGGCATCTTCTTGTGTACCATCCCCAAACCAGACTATCCAACCTAACAGAGATAACAGTATTGGGAAGACAGCTGCCTGAAAACCAAAGCAGAGAGGATTGCAACAAAACAGGCTACAAGTTTGAAAACCTAGAGGTCACTGTATTTTCTAAATTTACAAATGGCCTTCACAAACAAGGACCTGAGCCTTGAGAGTTGGCTTCAGTGCTGGATGATGTGACTAAAACAGAAAATGGGATAGAAGAGCAAACTCTTAGCTTGGAAAAGAGCAACAGTTTAGTGATCACTGGATGCACTCTAACACTTAACCATCCACATCTTACTGTGAGTGTGTTGACCCGAGATGTCCAACTCACCCAAAAGCACACAGCTTCACACACACATCGCTGTGCCTTTAAAAAAAAAAAGTATACCCAGGAGAGCAAATGATATGCAACTAGTAAAAGACAGACTTTTAGAAAAGCAATCCACTCTTTACTTTAACCCAATGTCAAAAACCTCAAAGAGAAGGGGGACTTACCTGGGTCTGGTGGAAGCCAAGCCTTGAAGTGGGTAACTTAACAAGAGGAAAGTACCCAAACCTAACAAACTCAACCAGGCCTGGGAAGGCAAACATCAAGCTAACAACTCCAGAGGCTGTCTTTTCTCATGATTTCACTCCCTCATTCCAAAAAACCTACACTTGGTGGGCAACATTACTGCTAAGCTAGCCGACCACAAGCTGTCTGTTGTAGCCAGCAGGAGTGGTAGCCCTGGGAGTTGTGGACACAAACACATACTCATAAGGAGAGATTGGAGAATGCCAGCACACCCGTACTCGGGGGACTGAGGGTAACCGACACTTGCCTTGCCACCTGCACAATCACAATACTGAGTATAGTTATGGTCACATATAAACATCTATCAGAGTAGCACACACAAACACCATACTATTAATTTTTTTTGAAACTGAAAAAAAGAAAAGAAAAAAAAAATCAAAAAAAAATCCTTCCACACCTCTTGACAGACATAGCTGCTGGTAGGCTATGGATGACACAGACAGGCATGCTAGCCACCATGATCTCCACTTACAATCCTGGACACTTGATACTGCCACACAGAAGGGCACACTAATCCGCATACATAGCAGCCAGGCACAAGGGAGGCTACGGAGTCCTGCTAGGAGCTAATGCATGTGCGGTACATTCTGCGGTGCCCAGCAATTCTGTAGGAAGCAGGGTTAGAATCGTAAGGTGCATTGGGTTGGAATGCAACAGGGTCCACATTAAAGCAGTCTAAAGAGAGCATGCTATCACTTCCTGTTACAGCCCACACTAGTTTGGGTTACTGCCACTGTCCACAGCTGCTCAAAGGTTAGTTACTATGGCTGGCTGGCTCGAGATCAACTAAGCCAGCAAACTGTACTGGGAATTTGCTAGTCTAAACTAGCAGGGTTGGTACAAACAATTCTACAAGAATGCACATACGTTCACAGCACCATGCCAGCATTATCCACACAGAAAAAAATCATCCTACGTACATGGCTTACTTGTATCAGACCAAGCAGATTGAAAATAGCACCCCCACCCCCACACACAGGGAACCCCTTGGATAAGGCTTTAGAGTTGTACTCTCACATTCCCAGGTCCCACCATCATTGGATACACCCTAAAAAGTCGTGCACATTCAAAACACACATCCCAAAACCTTATAGAGAAGTCTCTCCCACAAGAAAGGTATATACTCCTGTTGTGGTCATTAGATCCTTCTAGAGTAGGTATCCCTTGTCTTGTAGACCTCTAACTCTCCCACAATCCGTGGGGAATACTTCACAGGAGCACAATCCAGCCCCATCTCGATGTCAATCAGTCATCCTTATCTATGCCTCTGCATAAGTGAAACTCTTCCTAACTAAAACTAAGTTCCTTCTAAACTGACCCCAGCACACACACACACGCACACACACACAATAGTAAACCCATTTTGATTGGTACTCATCACAACTGGAAGTCATAGGGCACACACTAACCCAAAGGTCGGCACACACAGGAAGGACAGGAACAGCTATTACAGGAAAGAATGCTACACTGACATCTCAGGACACAATCTGCCATTATAGAAGTCTGCACACAACAACGACTGAATGGGTAAGAAAACACTCGATCAGTCCCACAACTTTTCTCATGCCCTCCCAGTTTTGAAACTATAATGCCAATACACTAAAGGAGTCAATACGTGTAATTATGTGGAAGTATTTACCACAGAGAAGAGACGGCACACATTTCCCTATTAGTGCATCTCAAGAAACCTATTTATTATATACATATGTACCGTTTGCACATGCCTATCCTGGTGCTCGGTATCTAGGAGACATTGGAGGGAAAAAAATGGAGATCAAGGAAGGAATCACCTCAAGTAATATCACACTGGGCGAAGTAACACATCACAGCGACTGAGTGAGTGAGTGAGCAGAGAGGCTGTAGATATTCTCAAAGGAAATACTACCAATACAACAGATGGCACACGCTGACCAGGGGAAAGGGATAGTTCATTAGCAGCTTCAGACTCAGTCTATGGTAACAGAAGTAGTAGTAGTAACGGCATGAGGGGTGGTGGTGGTGGAGGAGTGTGGGCGTGACCACTGGGCATGACATCATCTGCCACAATTATGTCTACTCATGCTCATCTGGGAGCCATGGCAGTGGGACTAATCAAACACACATCAAATCGTGGTCCCTGGGTCGGTTTAAATCTCAAAAGTATTAAAGTGTTTTAACTGAGTTGTTAAGACTGGGAAGAAGACCACAAAAATTAAACTGATCAACATTCCTCCCATCCACCCCGCCCCCTTTCTCATCCACTCCCCCCTCCCCCCTTCGTATTGACAATGTAGCACAAACAAGTGCAGCACACACATACGTACACACTGCAAATGAACTGGAAATCCTAATAGGGAAGAGACACTTAAAAGTTTCCTCCACACGCTTGTTCAATGAAGTGCACACCAGTCTACAAGCTCCTACTATCAACAGATCAGGCCATAGGCAGCCCCAACCCAAAACATAACTTAGTCCATCAACCCCACAGGGAGGCAGTTTACACAAGTTTGGCTTTGCTAGACACTTTTCATTTCCAGTAACATGCAATTCTTGAGAGGTAAAAGCACACGTCCAGTCTGATTACCTTTCAGTACTATCTGGAAGGGCTGACCACGGCAAAAACATAAGCACAGTTTCTATGACCAGGAATAAACAGAAAGTGAATTAGAGACCAACAGCTACAGCTTCTCTCCCCCTCCCCTCCCCTTCCATTTTTGTAGCTTCCTAAGGAAGAGAGGATATAGCTAACCAACTACTGTCTGGACCTTGGTGACCTCTGTGATTCTATAGCTATAGTTGTAAAGCCTTCTTGCTTTTAATCTAGAATCCTGAACCCAACTCTTCCATACTGATGGCTTAGAAGAACAATGAAATCCTCACAAACGGTAGCACACACATATACTGCAAACATTATGGTCCTCCCGTCCCCGTCTGAGAAAGGCCTAAGTCTTACCCCCTCCCCTCCTCTTTCACACACACACACACAAACTAGCAAAATATGCACAAAACCTGCTTGTGTGAAGGTATATGTGTAGTAGTTATACGGGAAAGACTGCTTGTTCTTCAAAACAAACAGAAAAACGAAACACAGGGCTTTGAAAAGGCTGTTGCTTCCTCCCAAGAAGTATGCATGTCAGTGCCCAGCAAAGCGAACGTACATGGTTTGGGTGTTTGAGGGACAAACACACAAGAAGCAAGGACACAAGATGGTGGGCCAATTATCAAGAAAACTATAACACAAACCCCTTAAGCCACTACAGCTAACACAAACACAGCATGCACACATGTACGTGGTACAGAGCAAGGAACAGTCCCACTTACAGTGACTCCAGACTCTATGGCTGGGACCAGTCGAAGCTCAGTCCCTCCTTCTATCCGGTTCTCCATAAGAGTGCCTTCTCCCAGTGCACTGAAACAAGACACACAGAAAATTAATAATGAAAGCTGATAGTACACTAAATATGCAATGTCTCAAAAAAAAAAAAAAAAGGACAAAAAAAATTTAATACATAACTCATGTTTCCCATTATTTCAATTGGTCTGTGACAATCCACAAATTACATTATGTTGGACAGTAAATAGAATGCAAGCATGCAGAGACAGAACAAGCACTGCACCTGTTGCTGATGGGGTCCCACAACTGTGAACACCTAACTAGCCTAATGATCACCATATGGCTTAACGAACACCACACAGTTTTTGAATACATCCCTGCTGCGAAGCACAAACACGAGTGTGAAACAGAAAATTGCAGTAACTAGGTCTCCTTTAAGAAGTCTGAAAGTGCTATACACAGCCTTGCAAATCTACGGCTAAGCGAAAATAAGAGATAGTGATGGTGTCGGAGAATGACTCAGCTCCATGTTCCCCTACACTGCCCCCATATAATGCCTCTAAAGCTGCTGCATTTCATAAGCTGGCATTGAACCTTCATTGAATTACCAATCACACTGGACATACCACGTCATTTCCCAGGGATGCCCACAGTCCCTAGTGTAGGGGTGGACAACAGATATATGGGTTGCAAGTGGCCTGCATACACAAGATAGCGGGGCCACTGAATCCACAATCTAATCCCTCAGTGTTTGGGATTCCTGCATGCCACACCCACGGTGCACTCAGGTGTGTTGCCTTAACTTATGGTTCTTCTTACCCGTAAGCCAACCACCCATCTCTGCAGAAAACCCTACCAAATACGTACACTCTGTAAACAAAAAAAAATTCTTTTGAGGCTAAACAAGTCAACTGAAGAAAGCAATTATCCTGCTAGCTCAATCCCTTTGCCCGTGACAGTGGTCTCACACGCTGTGGGCTTAATTGAATTCCTGAAGTAATGATGAAAACATTGGCAGTAGGGAGAGACAGGCCTACACACACAGACCCAACATTCCAAGAAACGCTCAAGTCCTTGGGTGCCACTAGGAATAATATTACAATACGAGGTACACCGCTGATTTAATAAATACAAAAGGGCTCAAAACTGCAGAGTCAAATAGGCGATCCCAGTAGGCAAGCCAGAAGAGAAGCTAAAAGGAAGGCAGTCTGGCCAAGACTAGCAGAACAACGCTCTACCAAACACACCCACCCACCATGTTCCCATGCTCCTTGCCAAACTCGTTGCACACCCTCGCTGTTAATTTTCGCATGAGCCAGCCAGCCAGCAAGTAATGACATACCACTTTAGAGCACACTGAGCTTTTCCCATGCACGAAGTCCAGGCATTTGCCAAGGTATTTTGGTGATAAAACAAGCAGTAAAACTCCCAAGATGCTTCCAATTAGGACTCATTTGCACTTGTGACCACCAATTAAGATGGCAGGGAGGGGGTTAAGAGTTGCTTTACTTGGGTGGGCCATGCACCCACAAGGATTGAAGGGGAAAAAAAAAAAAAAAAAAAAAAGGGGAGGAGGTGTGTTTGTGATAAAGCAGCAGCCTGCCGATGTGGGAAAGAATTACTGGGGAGTCCATATTGGAAGCCAATACAGAAGCCAAAACCTGCATTTTTGTACCAACCTCACAGTACTCTAGCGGATGGAGAAGATATGACTGGGAGTGCCAACTTGTCAGCACTTTCTGAGCTGCACACACAGTCTTAAGGAATTGTCAGATAATATAAAATGCTTCCAGCTTCAACAAAGGCATCGAGTAAATTTACAACAGTTAATACAGTTTCAATAGCCATCATTTGGACAAGCCAATCTGACTTCCCAAATGTTCATTATTCAGGACGTACATATCTTAAGGCTGCAAAACAAACGCATCTACAGCTAATCATAAAGTCAATTTTTAATCACAGCAACTGTAAACAAGGCAGTGATTCATTCCAGCTTGCTTGAAGATACCTTTTTTAAATTAGTCTTGTGTCCCAATGAAAGAAACACCCATTCCAAATTGGTTTTGTGTTCCTCAGTTCCTAAACTATAGACAAACAGCCTTACAGAAGCAATCAGAGTGGGCCAGCAAGTAGATCACAATTACTCAGCCAGAAAGGCACTGCACTCAGTGATGTGCACTAAATAGCCTGGAAACATAAAGCTGACATAAACAGGACACTACCTTGCCCGCTAATAATGCTCACTTTGGCCAGTTCATATCAGTGTCGCTTACAATGCTGTCAATTAAGCTGCATGCCTCGCACTAAAAGCCTCGTTCGTTGTCCCGAGGAAATAAGTCAAGTGCCGTAAACCATTTCTAAAGCCCATAATCAAAGCTCGGGTGATAAAGCCTCAATCTAAGTTCCATAGCAATAGTCATCACCAAAAGCCCACAAAAATCAACAAGTCAGAGCAAGAGATTGGGTGACACCTTGGCTCGAACAAGAGGTGCCTGCTGTGAGATCACAGTGAGCCACCCACGCAGTCCCCAACTAAGGGAACCAGCAGGTTATGTGGGGAAACACCATCACCTGACTGTACCTCATGACCTGAACCAGACCTTGTGACACTTCAGAAGACAGAGAAACATACAGAAGGAGATAACAGTAGAACTAAATTGACTAAGACAAGATACTGGGAGGGACAAGACATGAAAAGTAGGCCAGCTAAATCAATTACACTTACCCCACCCTCCCCCCTAGCCCATTGTATATTCAGCTCTTTATTACTCAGGAATATGAGCATGTAATCATTTAATGCACACAAAGAGAGCACGACATGACTGGACAAGAGATGAGACAGCACTGAGTTAATGATCAGGTCAATAGGCAATAACAGAATACAATCTACTCATGGGTGGTGGTATTCACAATGCACCTTCAAGTTTCACAGACAATCAAACACCGATTTACTTCCTTAACTAAAGGGGGGGAAAAAAGGGGGGAGGGAAGGGGAATGTCTTAGAGCAAATGCACTTGCACACACTCACACGGCAGCCCACAATCGGCCACAACATAGGACTGTTCTCACAGACACTGAAATCCAATCTCAAAGAATTAGCTTGAAAGAAGCCAACTACTCACAATAATGCATAGCTCGGAATGCTATCGGTAAGTGGGCCTTCACCCACTCCAAGTTCTCAAAATCACGAAGTCATCCCCCACCCTACCCACCCCACATGTATGTATGCATGATCACACACACACACACACATACACGTAGCTTCCCTTCCAAGGTCAACGATGGCTATCAATATTCCTTTTACACTATTACAACCCTGGCTGGTACTGTCAGCCGTTTGAATAGGAAATTCAAAATCCCAAGTCCAGCAAAACATTAGCACAGCTTTCACAACTTCTTCACGGATACACACGACACATACTTAATACAGTCTGTCTCGCTAACCATATCAGTAAAACCACCACACACACACGCAGGGAAACAGGACTAAGCTTCCTCCCACACACTACTCCAATATCAAAGCAAGCTTAGACGAACACTTGCCTTAAAACTACCCACAGCATTAGAACCGTATAATGGTTCCCATGGTATAGTCAAAGCAATACACAGTGGTTCAGTCTCTCAGCTAGCTAAACATATGTATCCTGTACATTGCTACTAGAGGACTGCAAGAAAGACTTGATACACTTCGCTGACCGAAATAAGGACAAGCTATACAAGGGGGAGGGGGGAAGAAGAAGAGTGGAGCTAAATGGATAGTGGAACTAGAGACCATACAGTTACAACAACACACGACTCCAACTGACCAATCATCCGACACTTTCTCAGACGGACTGGGTTACCAGTAGTTGACTTCATGACTGAATTAGGCACATACAGCCAATACGGTCAGTCTATATAAAAATACATTTCTAGCACGCATCTCCTACCACTAAATTAATGTCGCATTCCTTACAAGTTGGAAGGGTGGGAAAAAGAGCTGACGTTATTAATTGGAGGATGCCAAGATGAGGTCATGTGAACCCAGCAACCTCAAAGCAACATCAGATATCAACCCTCACATAGCATATTGAACACAGTCTCTAATTTATAGGTCTTCTACAAACCCTGGTCCCAAGCTTTAAAACCAACCCAACCCTTTCAACAGTTGGCCCATTTCAAACTGACAGATGTCCATGTGTAAGCCATTAGCACACACCCACTAACACCCACTCAGGCCATAAGTTGGAAGCCAGTGAAAAGCACAACCAATTTCCAAAATTTCAACTGCCCAGTAGACTCCAGTCCTACTTACTTCAAGGATGTTTCTTTCATTGCTCCGCAAACTAATTAAGTCCAAATTAACCATTCTGGGATGACCTAACTAAGGCCACAAGCAGGGGGGCCTTGGATCTCTCACTCATTCATCAAGTGCTTTCCAGTGTACTGCATTTGAATAACTTAGGGAATGAACTTGGACCCCAAGCAAGCCAATTAGCAAAATTGAAGTAATAATTAGGGTGCAAAATCATTAGTGTTTGCCCCACTTAGCACCCTTGTTCCACTCTTGGTCATCAAAGGCCATTTGACCACACCCTATTATTTAGCTATGAACAGAATTAAAGCTAATGAGAAGGCTCAGAAGGAAGAAGAAAGACTTCCCAAAGATACTACAGAATGGTCCGATTTATGTTATTTTGGATATGAAATTATGAGAAAAGCCTTTCAGATGTAAAAATTCAGTATCAAGCTTTCAACTCATTAAAAACAACAATAATTGTTTATATAATTATGTTTGATATTCACTTGTTTGAGTGTCCACACTACTAGGTAATGCCCACTGAAGATAGCAGTAGCTGTGTTGTTGGCTTGCTCCAAAGAGAAAAAACCTAACACTAAGAGATATAGACCATTCTCTCTCACAACACACCCACAAATAATAATTTCTGCTGTAACTTTAATAACTTCCTAAAGCACAACCAGATGAACATTGAGATAATGGGCAAACCTCATAACTTCTGTAAGATACCTCAAGTACAAAAGGTTAGTATTTTGCCTTTCTATTCTCTTTGCTATTACAAGTTCCCACGAGCGGTAGCGAAAACTCCAGTTACTGCCGATTAATGCATTGTTATAGCTACACAAAGAGCGGCCAACTCCAGACGGTAATGGTGCGTTAACCGCAGGGCAGAAAAAAAGAAGGGAAAGAGACACACACTTGGTATCGATACATGATTAAAAATACAATAATTTAGAAACTTACTTGTTGTGATGCAGAAGGGTCATTTTCTGCGGTGAGAGGCCCATTTTGTCGCTAATGGTTTCTTTCAAATCCGCTATCTTAGTGATGGCCGGTAACGATAGAGTGAAGGAAGGTCCTATGGTCGGTTGGATCCGAATGTCCACAAGTTTTTGTTTGTCCTTGTTCTTTCCTCCGGTACTACTCGGGTAAGAGTGACTCGAAGGATTATGCTGCCCTTCTTCGCCCCTTCTGCTCGAACTTTCCGCGCTTGAAGTTGGAGTATCCATAGCAAATAACAAAATATTTAGAACGAAGAAAGTCGGCTACTTTTTTTTTT
>WLWI01001930.1_pt1 | contig 17946 bp, 9 predicted proteins | sample 6701501 | NCBI WGS metagenome assembly WLWI01 (sample SAMN12718690, study PRJNA515312) | sponge metagenome | isolation source: marine sponge | host: Mycale hentscheli | place: New Zealand: South Island, Marlborough, Capsize Point | collected 2014-11-01
ACCACTACTTAGCTAAAGAATATCACAAAGAAAACTTTTGTATTGTTTTGTTGTTGTTTTTTTCCTTCAATTCAAGCAGTTGCAGAGAGTTGTTACTATGGCACTGAAATCCCTTTACCGTGTATGCAAAATTAAAAAACTGGACCATATTTTCAGTAGCTTCAGTGTTAGAAGTCAAAATCATTCATATAAAAATAGTATAGTCTTTAGGCTCGCTCGCCATTTGTGCTCAAGCACATCACTAGTTATTTAAATGAACGAATTCAGCTTGAATCGCGCGTCCTTTTGATATGTTTTGTGATGGGGTAGCAATAGAAGGTTTTCGAGTTATGGCTGAGAGAAGTGAAGACTTTACAACGATGAAAGTGAAGACTTTGTTGGCGCTAAAAGAAGAGTGTCAAGATGAAGCGCTGAATTTTTGCAGAGCTGAATTGCTAAGAGCTCTGTTAAGACTGCCCCTTAGGAGAAGGCACTGCTCAAAATGGCTCTTCATTGCTAATTTCTTCTGAGTACCTCTCTTCTAGGCAGTGTGCTTCTCCATACTTGCTGAACAGGAATCTTTACTCCATGAAGAGATATGTTTTGAACTATATCAGAGCAAGTAAACTTTAAGAAGCACTAGCCAACTCGAAACAACACGTATGATTATACATCTTATATATAATATACATCTTATGATTGCTTTGTTTTTTCAATTAGCTAGTTTGATAATTTTAATTCAAACATGCAAAAAAAAAAAAAAGTTGAAGTTCTCAAGTGATATACTAACAAATAGCTATACATTGTCATCCCTGAATGGTTACACATTACAAGTGGCAAGAAAACATGTTATTTTGTTACTGTATTACAAATATACATTCAATGGTATAAGAAATATATAATATTGGGCAATATTGTCTAGAATGTGATTGTGATAACTAAAAAACATAGAACTGATATTTAGAATTAAAAAGAAATTACCAGTTACATGTAGCTACTAGTTACAACTTTAAAAAATTACAAAAATTACAAAGAAATGATAAACACAAAAATACTCTAAAATATAGTGGCTAATAAAACCTACTAGACATTTTCAATGTATTTCTTCCTGATAGTTTCAGCAATATTTGGAAAGCCAACTGTTTCATTCTCCAAAGCCTCTGCTAAAATTCTCCAAGTTCTCTCACTGCTATTAGTTAGCCATTTGTATAACATTTCCTGACAGCAATCATCCACATCACGGTGATCGGCACGTATGACTTTTAAATCACCTATTTTGACCCCAATTATGAGGCCAATATTTCTCCATTTCTCTCTAGCACCATAAACTTCTTTAAATATTGTACCCAATTGGTCATCATTTAATAACCCTGAACAAACAACAAGCAAAACTAGTAAATATACATACAAGAGAGAGAGAAGGGGCTGTGGCAAAGGATAATAGTGTGAAAACAACAACAACAAAATATGAAGCATGATGGGGAAGAACGAAAAATGAAGGTAGCTGTGTATTCATAGCACTATAGTTAACCAATTTGATTAGGATAATTAGTGTGTTGTGTATATAACATTTCTTTTTATATATAACGCCAGAACATCTCATTAGCTGGAATGGTTGATATAAGGTACTGGTCAGCGTACGCTACATGCATATTGAAAAGTAACAACATAAATCATAATTCACTTGGCCCAAATGACGAAAAACTGGATGTCATATAGAGAGTGCGCAAAGCAATATTCCACTGCAAACAAGAATGCAGATGACGATCAGAAGCAAGCAATTAAGCACTACCTTTTATTGGCAACTGCTCACATCAGGAGTAAATCCAGGGCCTGATGCTGGGACAGAGACAGGAACAGTGAACACACTATTTTGTGTTCATGATTTCTGGCTGTATATTAGTTGTGCTTTGTTGAGTTGTATTTTAGTCTACCATATAGTCCTGTGTGCGTGAGTTTGTCTTGTATTTGTACATCTTTTACCTATTACTTACCTTGACAAGCATACCGCAGCCACCTTATGGACTCTGGTGGCGACGAAAGTAACTACATACATACTACTTAAGTTGTCAAATATTAGTGATTATTACACATGTCCAGATCACACTGCTAAACTTAAATTGTCAAATACTCAACAAGTTATAAATGGTAAAAATCTCTCACCTGTGTTACACTGGCTTGAAGTATCAACAATTTCCTGTAATGCAATCATAATTACAGATAAAGCCATACATTAATAAGTAAAGTATTACTTACTTTACCATACCATACTAGATGTTCTGGCTTCATCAATAATTCTTTTCCTTTAACACAGTCCATGTAAATTGGATTTCTATCCTTGTTGCTTACTTTACAAAGGTGATCAGGTTTGGGATGTTCATAGCATTTGAACGCAAAGCAATATTCTTCAAAGTAGTTTTTGTATTGATCTATTGATATGTCTGTGTAGAGGGAGTGTAACATAGTTCCCAAGACACTGTCTATTGTAGTTTTTAACAATCTTCTAATTCTGGGGCATAATTCATGCAATTGAAGCCGGAAATAACTTTTTCTACAAATTCTAACTTTGATATACTCTGATGTGTGTATCAAAGTTATTGTATCATGATCCTCGCCATATGAAAATTGAATGCAGTTTCTTTTTAACATTACAGCGTCACAATCGTCACCGTTTCCTTCTACTTGGAGAGATAATAATCGAATGTTTTCACCTTCCTAAAGAACAAAGCCAGAAATAAATAATGTTTGACTACACATTGGCTTAGCAACAAAAGAAAGGGAGCTATGGCAAGTTTTGTTGACTTCTGTGCAATTAGAATACCTCCTTTTTTACAATGCACATCTACTTCTTTGCCTCATACTTTTCAATACAGTAGGACCTCAGAGTTACGGAACCTACGGGAAATAGGGGTGTCCGTAACTCTGAATTTTCCGTAATTCTGAAGCCTCTTACTTTTAATTATATAAACACATTTTTATTACATATTGGCACCTTGAATAGTTATTGAATGTACATGTATATTCATTTCACATATACAGTAATAGTAATGGCGTAAGTATGTATGAATAAGTACATACTGGTTTGAAGTACATGTATTCAGTTATCGATTTCTATTTCAGAGAACTAAATTTCTTAGAAGTAGTCCAGGCTATAGCACTAATAACCTTGTTTTAGGATATAAAGTAAGTTTGATTGGCTTTTATAGACCCATCTTTTGTGCTGAATTAAGATCTGGTAAGTGCCAGTGATGACATATTGAGCATTTTGTTTTAAATTAAAAAAACGAAATTTTATCTCAAATATTATTGGAATTGCTGCTTTAAGTCTACAAAATCCTATATGAAAGTTACTTTTACAGATTTGCATCCCCAAGTGGTTCTAGAATAAATTTAACTTGGCATACCCAAGTGGTAAGTTTGGAAAACTCCAGGTAATTGTGAAAATTTAATTGTTCGTGATGAATATTCTGGGTTCAAAAAAAAAATGTTTTTCAAGTTATATGTCCAGCATATGGTTATTAGGTGTACAAAATTCATTTCTGATGGTACTTTTTTTTCAATCTGAGGCCTCAAACACTGCGAAAATTGCAAAATAACTGCCAAAAATATGGTCAACTCTAAGGGATTACATATCTGAATACCTCTAGTATAGAGTTCATGGTTGTTTTAATATTATTGTTTCCAGTAAAGATCTAGGACTCTGCATAACATCAAGCCTTGAAAATAGGATTATGACAGCTGATTTAGCCCATGATAGAGTTACATAGCTATGACATGGATTTACTGTCTGTAGCTAATACGTATGTTGAGGATAATGCTACTACATTACAAATGATGGGATTCACTAAAACAGCTGGTAAAATATTTCAATTGTATGATAACTTTAACATGCACTGGTGCACATGCTCAACACATGAGTGAGAAGGCAGGCTGATGCATTTTGGTTGAAGATATGAGCAATGAAGCAATAGCTTTTGCTAGTATTTGAGTATTCTAAAATCTACCACCTACTTGTTTAGTCCTCTTACTATTGCCTCATGTCTACAATAATACCATTCTCACAACACGTAACATGTATAGCTATCTTTTGCCAATAACCAGATGAAGTACATTCACCATACTAAAACCTTGCAGCAGCTTTAGCAGCTGTCAAAACAGCTCTAGCCAAGCCTGTTCTGTTCCAAAATGAAATCGATAGGACCTGTATGATATGTTCTCCACCTCTCTTCATCTGCTCAAAATGCATCTCTTGATTCAGAGGCTAAAGTAGGTCTTATTTGTTGACCATCCAGGAAACTAGAATGCTGTCTCCGTTGACCAATTTGGATAACCAATGGCAATCAAGATAGGCAATCAGAAGCATTACACTGTCTCCAGAATTGTTAAATATAGGTCATATGTAGCGAGTAGCTGAATAATTAAATGAAAGTGTGTAATCCTAAACAAGAAGCCTTTAGTGACAGCAGGAAAATAATATAAGCAACATATTTAGTAATTCTTTGGGGAACCTTCCTAAAGTAGACCAGTCTGCGTGTTTCGTTTCAACTCTGAAAGAAATATTTATAAACAGCCCTAAAACTCTGTAGTTAACTATTAAACAATTATATAGCTATTATTACACATTTTAATTTCCTGCATGAGAACCTCACTCACTAACCTACTGTATACAACACACTATGCAAGAACTCACTGAAAAATACAATCAGAAAAGAATTCTACTATGTAATACATTTCCTTCATAGTCAATTGTTTATCTGCATCCATTTGGAATTATTGCCATGTATCTAGACTCAACTTGGATCAGGAATATTTTACATACCCAGGAATTCTATACTAGATATAGTACCTGAAAAAAAATTGTTGGATCTGATCAATTTCATGGTGACCATTTTAAATTTTCACAATTTCCCTGGCAATCATTTATCTGTAAAAAATACTTCATAGAACTCCAGATTACTTGGCGTATTGTGTCAACAGGACTACTCACTGGACTATTTGGAAGTTGGATGTCTTCCATCCAGTAGTTCTACACACGTCTTCTACATGAAGCTACAGGAATTTTTTTTGAGGATGCTTTACTGAGCATTCATGACAACAAAACATGCAGTCTATAAGGTAATTAAATGCAAAGTTGTTTTTTTTCATAGCTTTTGTAAAACTCAGCTAGTCACTTGTTTCTAACTTGCACTTCTTAAAGTATCACTCAATATGACTTTTCAAGTAATATGTACTAGCTAATACATGCTTGTGAAGTGCAATTCACCATCTGGTAGAGTATGAAGCTTACTTGCTCCATAGAAACTCTAGATTCTTGTTCTGGATAAGCTTTGCTGGTTATTTTTGTTCTCGCTTGCACATAAGACACTCTATTGCTACCTAAACATCTAACTTTCAGGATAAAGTAGAGCATAGCTATAAATTATGAGCTTTCTGTTTCTTGAAGAAAGTACCACATTTTATTTCTAAACTAGACTATACTACCACTTTGAGCATGAGCAAGCACACGGCACAAAGTGACGGAAATTACCATATAAGGAAATAATAGTGCACAGACAGGAACTCAGCAGATAAAAATTTGATGTCATTTTTTTGTGCATAGTAATGCACTGGAAGAGCTGACATATTTATATCAGAGAAAAATCGAGGCTTATAGGTATATGTATAAAGACCAAAGGAAGACAAAAATCTCCACTGGCATTCGCAGTAGCCATAAGTGTAACTCTGTCTTTCGTTTTTTTCTGTTCAATCAGCAAGGGTTTTATTGGGTAAAAGGCGCCAATACAAACCAGTTTCATCTGCATTAAACATCTGATGCAAACTATAACATTCTTCCTCCACTAACATACTAAAAGTACGTTTGAAATTATCAGCAGCACTGGTATCAGCAGACAGTGACTCCCCTTGCATAGATAGTTGACTGTTCTTGAGCTGATGTAACTATCCTTTACTTGCCTTAAAATCTTCATCTGATTTGTCTGGAGAGTTATGTTTGTAACTTTAGTTAACAAATATGTAATTATTACTTATCACAGCTTCTCCAAAGTAGTGGTAGCGTCTTTAGAAGCTATTCTGACTACCTGTGGCTCTTGACAAACAACAAGCGGCTCCAAAAAATGGTGAGTTTTTTTAAATTACACATATATGGAAAAGTGGATTCAATGCCATAGTAACCACTTAAAAAACAAAAAAAAACAGGTAACATTTTCTTTGTGGTATTCATAATAGTAGCTGTAACACACTATACTTTCACACAACTGGACATACCTATACAAGACTTACCTTCGTGGTTAGTCCAGTGGACAATGAATATTCAAGTAAATACTGTTGCATAGGGCTTAATAGCGCATTAACTTACAACCACCACTAACTCAAAAAAGAAATGGTACTCAGGGAAGTTTTAGTGTTCTAACTGCATCCACAAAAGAACTAAAGGTAATGTGTAATGTAGTGACTTTGAACTAAAGCGGTAAATAATTCAATTTCTAGGATGATATGGGTAATGATCGCTAAATTGGTGGTTTCTGTTTAGTGAAGTTCGGGACGGGATCAAACACCAAGCTAACACAAAAATATGGGAGGGTCAAAGTACAAATGACATACGTACGTCCCCACATATATATAAGCAAAAATCTCCGATTCTCAATTCAACACCACTGTATAGTCTAGCTCACTCGCCAATAATACAGTTATTACATAGCATAGTAATTTACATACCTTTTGTGAACCTTGTTGAATCAAATTAGCCACCATCGCAGGAAACACTCCAAGTGGAACAAATCCACAATCGTACCTGATATACAAAGGTGATATATTTTCCAGCATTTCGATTCTGTCTTCATATTTTTTTAACTCTTCATCTGAGGCATTTGGTAGAACGCACGGCATGAAATATACAGTTTCTTCTCTATTGCTTGATACAACCTGAGCAATGATGTTGAGATGTTCCAATATGAGAACTAACATTTCAAGTTTCATTGGTGTCTCAATTTCACAAGAAAATGATGCAAGAGAGAATTTTCCATTATTTTTTAAATTTGATCGAGCTGCCGAATGCACTATTCCTGGTTTAAAAGCTGCCTCAATTATTTTAGTTAGGCTCTGATAGATAGCTTGTGTATTCGTAATTACAACGTGTTTTAATTCCTCAATGTTTGCAAAGTGCATGCATATACCCAGATTGTAGTGAAAAAAGTGTAGAGCTGCATCAGTCTCCTCCGTTGTCATACTCAAATATTCTCCAATGGTATAGCAGTTTTCTATTGTAAGAATAACTTCAGGTCTTTCTCGTAATATAATACTAAATACCAACCACTGCCTTGGAATATGTTTCCTTGCATGCTGATATATTTTTTTTGATATAGCATTTCTTAAATGCTTGATTTCTTCATGTTCTCCATTGAGATTGTCAAGTGGATATATCAGCCTGCTTACATTAGCTTTGAGAGTTGTGTCTGGAGGTAAGTCTGTTTCCTGCCATTCTTTTATCAGACCGACATTGTCAAAAAATGTACCACTTATAAGAGCTCGGAAATCATTTTCTAGCTTATAAATACAATCATCACTTGTCTTGTCTTTGTGCGTTCCCACAATATAGACACATTGCTTTCGATTTTCTGTTTGCTGTTTTATGTCTAAAGCATTATCTGAAGAGGAATATATCATGGAAGATATGCTTACTAAAGCAGAAAGTAGTGTTTCTTTAATTTTAAAGTGTGACATGATAGATGAAGGCTTTCCATCTGTACCTCTATATCCTATTTTGTAGTGATCTTCTAGAGAGGTGTCAAGCTTGCAGAACAACAAGTACAATGCTGGTCCAATGGTCAATGCAGGTAAGCAGTCCATAAGTTCGGGCTGGCCACCAGTATCTTGAAGGTATATCATGCATCCATTTTCTAACTGTAAGTTTATGTCACTTAATTTGTAAGATTTTTTTGTTTGGAGAATGTGAGCAATATTCTTAGAATTTATTTTAACTGGTTTTATAGTCAGAATTTTCTTTGTTAATGGGACTTTATCTGCCTCTACTCTTGGACGCTTAGAAGGAGAACAGCTATATTCTTCGGTACTCTCTACACATGATGAACTCTTTTCAGAGTAATTTAATTGTGGCTTATCCTCAAAAGAGTGTTCTCTAACAATACTGCTGTCACTCTGAGTTTGCTTTGATCCATTTTTTGGTCTTGACTTGGCTTTCATGAACATCTCAACTTCTTGTTCATCAATAATTTTCCAGTCCGCTTCTCCTGCAACTAATATAGTGCTTCTATGTATGTTTTTACACATTACAGTAGTCTGGTCGGAAATTCCAGTATTAGACTTATCCTCGCCCGTGTCTGATGAAATGTTAGTAATAACATTTGTTAATCTTTTTCGAGTCACAGTCTTTCCTTGCATTGATGGTCCAAGAAAAATAAGTTTAGCAACTGCTACTTCCATTACATCTTTAGAAGACTTGATGGACTCAAGGTAATAATTTACCGAATTAATATGCTCTGAGAAATCACAAAATGATAAGCTATTATATGATAGTATTAAATTTATTTTGAACTATAGTCAATAAATATATTTGAGCACATCATAATAGTAAACATTGGATTTAACTACAATTTAGTCAAGCCATGGTAATAATCAGACAGACTTCAAAATTCAAATTTTTAGATTGGAAGATTCAGGGTCTTGGCTACTTTGATCAAATAATTTGAAGTCATTAATCAAAAGAAAGTATAAAATACAACCATACAATAAACAAAAGTTAAAACAACAGATGTATTGCCTAGAACTATTTCTGGTCAAATTTTATGAACACAATATATAAAATCTTCTGTGTGTGTGTGTGCATGGTTACCGTCAAACCTGCACATTTGCCATTGCTTTTTTTTACACACTAGGTGAAAGGCCAGCTATATATCCATTATCCCCAAGTCAGATTCTACAGCGAGGTTATCTAGAAAGTTCTTTAACCATATCTTTATGAGCAGGTTAATTTAGAACTGATATCAGAATAGCACTCAATCTCATACTGACAATACCTGAGGGTAGAATGTTAGATATAATCCATCAAGCAATAGTACTACAAGCTTGATTTCCCTTTTCGTAATTCCAATATTTATAAGAGTCTGGTATGTTCTTTAAGTTTACATAACTCACAAGCTCAGTTATGTGGTAAAAGAGGCATTCCAAGTCATACTATCCCTCAGGATCCTAGTTAGCTAAATGACAGAGTAAGAGAAGGCAAGAAGACAAATCTGTCTTATACAAAAACTAAGGCTGCTGTGAGTGCCAGATTCTTCCGGCCAGTGATGCCAAGGTTAGGCACATTGCTGAGTGTGTAAATTGATCAATTTATGTTGTACAGACTGATATAAAGATTTTATTAAACATAGGTTTTGTCTTCAATCCAGCACAGCATCCAATAAGAGGTTGCCAGATGCCATGTCCCTGCATTGCACTAGCATGAAAGAAGTTCCATGTGGTTTGTACTTAGTTAGGCTTTCTTGAATTGAGTGCACAAATGCAGAGTAGACTACACTAATCACAAATGCAGAATTGCTACCTAAGCTATAAAACCTGATGCAGATATTCTACTACAATATCACTCATGTGATGATTTAAAAAATAAAATGGAGCCTTGGCGACCATTTAAAACTTTAAATGAGAGTATTTGATATTTTCATTTGTGCAGTGCACAGCCAGACCTGTATAATTTGTTTGCAACAATTTGCAGATTTTTGCAAGCAAAAAATAAAGATCATTCCCTGTAATTTTTTTTCTAGATCAGTTACTGTTAAGGCAGTTATAGGCACAGTCTGTGCTATTCATGTATTTAGGCAAGAGAAAATTCATAGAGTAAATAGTGCAAGGCTGGCTAGAATTCAAACCTCACTATTGCACTTACAAATGAATGCAGGTAAATTGAAGCACCAGAGGTGCAAACCCTCAGCACTTTAGCTATTACGAAATAATTGCAGACCAAAATAATAATTTATTTGCTATTCTAATTAGGTATCAATATAGCTCGAGCAATGTAAACAGTACATAAATGCAGTCTTCATAAGAGAGGAAACCTAACAAGCCAGAGACACTCACAGGTATAATTTTCAACTGGAAACTCCACTCCCAGCACTCTGTTAACTTCAGGCACTCCATTAACTTACAGGACTTCGTTAACTTTCATCATAAAGCAAAACTATCACAGAAAACAAGAAATTGTTCGTCATGTGTGTGGGGCCAGATCTCCACTGGAAAGATGAAGATCAAGACGAAGACTGAACAGATAGATAGTCAGTTTTTCTTTATGTATATAGATGTATGTTATTTAAGGTTTCACATAGTTTAGTAGGTGTGTCACGAGTATATTATTTTTAGCGTATAAGTTGTGCCCCGGGTGTGTCCGGATGTATGTATCATTGTGTTTGCGCATGCGTCGGCCTTCTTATAAACTATCTGGCCACGCATGCGTACGGCAGTTCTCCCTCTATCAGATTTTAGCATAAAACCTAAAGTTCTGTCTCTGGGGTAGCTACTCGAGTGAGGGTTAGCTAGTAAGACGCTAATCCCTGGCCCGGCACCAACTCTGGAGTGGAGAAGAACCTGGTGGCAGTGAAATCTACCTGGTATGCAGGCAGCCGAAGAATTAGACGACCCCTACCGACTCTACCTTCCTCGGCCCAGCAAAACTCCCACAATGTGATTACACCCTGACAACAAGGGGAGTTACCCACAAAAGCAAAGCTTGTATTAACATGGAACAGACAGATAGACGTTTTCTCACAAAATCAGCCCAAAATTTTAAAAAGTAGCATAATAAAAGGTCTTAGCCATTCTTCTGAGTAAGTTCATACCTAAAATCAATGGATAATTGTCAGTTATCTCCAAAATCAGAGCGTGACAGACTGATAGGAGTACTACTGTAACTCTCTCGCACATGCACAATAAAGGTTAATAAGAGAGGAACTTTTAATGTAATTTTTAGTAGAGATTTTATTTTTTCTACTTTGTGCCACCTGAAACTGACTATGTTAAGGAGCCCAGTGTGGTGTAAAAGAAAGTAGGACTCAAGAAAAAATAGAAGTCTCTGGTTAGGAAAAAAAATGATCTGCCTACAAAACATATTTATCTGGCTACAGAAAAAATAAAGCACCAAGGGTGTGAACCCTCAGCCTTACTATACACTAGCTAACCCTTATAAGAACCAAAAAATAATATATTTGCATATATTCCAATATGTAACTCATGCAAATTGATATGTAAAGCTTGCAAGCAAGTAAATATGCAACTCGTACAATGAATGGTAGACGTTAATACTGTCTTCACAAGAGAAGCTTATCATACAAGCGACACTCACCTCACCACTAGCTTCAATCGGAAACTCCAAGCACCCCGGTAAACCGCTGAGACTATAGTGTAATGCAAAACTACCGCAGGCAACAAGAAATCATTTGCTCATACCGTGTGACTAAAGGGGTTGTTACCCACCAAAGCTTATGGTTGTATGGCCAAAAATGACTAGCTTATTTCCAGAAAACTAAGTCGAAATAAAAAATTCTAGCACTTTAAAGGGACTTAAACTGTCAAGTGCAACATTTTGACACCTGGTTTAATCTTCAGAAGGCCACCATCTTTGAGATCCGCTATTTGTTGTGTGACAGAATAACTGACTGACAAACTGAGTATTGTTAACCATCTCACGCATGCGCGTTGAGGGTTAATTATATACAGGGAGGAAAAGAATAAGGTACTACTTAATATATGACTATTTTTTAATGTATATCTGGTGTCCTTATTACTTTTTTAAGCCTACCAATGTTCATTCAAAGTCACTACATTACTTGGTGCTTCATAGTCATTTTCTTACTTACTCTGAACTTAAAATAGAATGTTAGTCTTGCAGACATACTATAAGTAACTAAGTGATTTCACTCCAATTGAGGCAAATTATTTTTTTACATGTACACAATGACAAGTAGGAGAATGGGAGAGAGGGATTATCCCATTCACCAAAAAAATGTCACAAACTCCTATCAATGGTGATATAAACTTTATCTGACTCACTTAGCATATTTTACTAAATTACTAAAATATATGCTCAATAAAATGCATACACTGCCACAAATCATTTTTTACTTACTTATATAAGGTATCATCTTCATTTTTATATAATGGAAGGCAGACATTGCTCCAGTGAAGTCCCACTGATTATAATAACTTCCATCAGCATATTTAGTCACTGATTTAACGACTATGAAACCTTTTATTCTTCCACTTCTCTGCACACTTATGAGTTCCTCACATTCAAAATCTCCTCCAATTGAATCCGGATAAACTGTAATTTTTTTTGAATTTTGCAAGCTAGCATCATAGGAATTAATTCCTAAAATAATTTTGGAAGTATGGTACTTAGCTGTTCGCATAGTACTAAGGTAAAAGTCTTCTACCATACCTGGATCGTTGCAAAATATTCGTTGAAGGAGATCATTTATTTCAATTGGTATTTCCTGAATATTGATAGTTGTAGTATCTCTTAATTTCTTAACTGTGTAATGTTCAGCATAAGAAATACTGCTTGAAATCAACACATCACCAGGTTTCATGACAGTCTTTTGAAAAGCATAACCTGTACCAACACTGAGAATATATTGAGCTTTAGGACAATAATCTAATGCTCGATCCAAGTTATTTTGAAGCTTCTCTTTATACAAAGATGTAACAATGAGTACTGGTGTGTCAGCTATTGACCCCACTGCAATGTTATTGTCCAGACAAGTTACTTCCATTTTTTCAAAACCTTTCTCACAAGGCTTTTGTATGCTGCAGAGAGCAGCGTTATATTCTTTTTCCCCAACCACTAACATAATAAACTGAATTTTTTCCAAATAAGGCTTATAATTAATAAGAGAATGTTTTGGAGCTGGTTCATTCTGTGATACCATCAAGTTTTCTTTGTCAATAGAGTATGTAGGATGTTCTAAAAAAAGTATGAAAATATAATTATTCATACATACATATATCTAAAACACCACAATTGTCATACCTGTAGATAACACAAGTTAAATATGTACATGTATATGTACTCACAACTCTAAGGTCTGTTATAAATGTAAGAGCTTTATTGGGTTGTTTTTTGTTGTTGTTGTTTTTAAGAAAGGGGTTATGGGTAGGTGGGAGGGTCTGATTGTGGAAGCTGGCTGAGTTCAAAATAAATGTACTTCTAAAGTATACTTCACTTATTCAATGAAACTGCTACTAGTGATGAGCTACAGCACAAACGGCGAGCGAGCTGGTCTGACTGAAATTCACATTTGAATGCTAGCTGCTTATATTTTTGTTAGTTATATATTTTTATATATTTTTATTTAGCTTATTGCTATTCTTTAGCAACACACAACACTTTTACACATACTTGTTCACTGTACCAGCACAAGACCTGAGTTGTAATCTTTTCGTGACTTGACTATTGGACAAAGGATTTTCAAGGGGTACGCAATCAAATTTCCAAGGATGATACGGGAAAGGATCGATAAACTAACGGTTTCCGTTTAATCTAGTGGCCTTTCCAAAGTACGCTCAGTTTAAAATGCTCTATTGTACCAGAGTTCTAGTAGATACAGCATTACGTTGTATTCTCTTAGTGACTTGACTACTGGACTTTTGATTTTCAAGTAAGAACAAATCCATTACGTAAGGCACATAGCTATGACAAACAGCACATTGCCAAAGTTAACTTACCACCGCCGCTAAAAAATAAATGAACTCCCATTCTGTCTCAGCTCTTTGCCGTTTTTTTTCCTTCTTTACCTAGCATTATTTCAAAGTCTTTTCTCCCGAATTTGCATATCCGGACATGCATTGACCTCTTTAAACTTTGCCATATTATTGGCGAGTGAGCGTAGCGAGCGAGACACATACAGGGGTAACACAATTGAAAATCGGGGATGTTTGTTTGTTTATATGTTTGGACGTACATATGTCATTTTGTACTTTGACCTTCTCATATTTTGTGTTAGCTCGTTGTTCGACCCTGTCCCAAACTTCACTAAATGGAATCCTCCGGTTTAGCGATCATTACCCGTAATCTGTCAGTATTTGCTTGAAAATTCTTTGTCCACTAGAGTAACTATGAAGCTAAGCCTTGTGTAGGTATGTTCAGTTGTGTGAAAGTATTTAGCTAAAGAATATCACAAAGAAAACGTGTAAATAATGCTACTTGTTTTAGTTGCTTTTTTTTTTTTCAATTCTAACTGTTGCAGGGAGTGGTTACTATGGCATTGAGTCCCCTTTACTTTATACACGTAATTTAAACTAGCTTGAGTGTTGAAGTTAAAATTAATTCTTTAGCAATAGTGTAGTTTTAGGCTTGCTCGCCATTTGTGCTCAAGCACATCACTAGTATATACACTAAAATTTCAATTGACTCGTTAGTGAAAGTCTCGCTTCGCTCGCCCCCAATTATATTTCACTTTCATAAGTAGCTTACAATTTAGGCTTACCACTTTCAATAACACGACTCTTATTTTATAAGGGGGAGGGAGGTGATAAAGTGTGGTTTTTGTGACTAAAATACCTCACAAATTTAGGATTTATTTAGCTATATTGATTTTCTTTGGGTATAGTCTTGAAACATTATTAACAGTCTACAGGGGAGTAGGAAGTCAGATCTTATCCGTGCGACCATTATAACCACACCCACTCATTTATTTAAGTAATGAGTTTATTAATAGAAAAGACAAAACAATGGTTTTTCTATCAAAAGAACCAAAGACTTTAAGTCTATGCTCTGCGTATCCAATAAATAAAAATATTTATAACAATCAGTAGATTCATTTAAATAAATGTTAAATTATAGTTATATAGCTATTATGTAGAGTGCATATATCATTTAGCTAATATAGCTACTTGAACATATAAAGCAAACAACACAATGTCAAAAAACAAAAAACAAAAAACTGAATCCTTCATAATTACTACTTACCAATGCCTGCCTTCTGTGGCAGCCTTAGTTTTATTTTCTTCAAATACGTGTGGCAAATAACTGAATGGGAAGACTCGTAGTGCAAAAATGACCATTTTGCAGACCAACATTGCTGGAAGGATTTCTGAACTACGTTTGTTTTCCAAAAGATCGCTTTGGAATAGTAAACGAAGGACCACGCTAGTCTGGAGTTTCATAAAAATCTTCCAAATGGTTCACTATTAGCTATCTAATCCCGGCAGAAGTCATTTCAACCACTTGATTTTGACTGCCGAAGTTTAATAACGAACGCGAGTTCAGGTAAAGAATAGAAATAAATAATAGAAACGCTCCTTTTGTTAAAATATTGGCTCGGCCGCACCTGTTCTGACGCCCCTGATGTATAAATTGTTGTAACAATTGTGCTTTTTATGTACAAGCATGAAACTTGGCACACTTGTAGAATGTTATCCAACAAGTAACATTAGAAGTGGAGCCATATTAAATTGACCTTTGGCGACCTCTACGAGTTAATTAATCCTAAAAATATGCACTATCAACTTAGTTCTATATAATTTGATCAACTTGGGTATCAACTGAAAGGGCTTACTCTAAGCAGTATTTTGAAACTTTGTTCCCGAGATGAAGTGCCAGTTTTCAGGCAAGGTTGTCCGCAATGGCTTTCAACTATGAAGGTCAGTCCATCCACAATTCTGTGGAGAGGGAAGGTGTAGAGAAACATTGAGTGCCTTAACCCCAGCATGTTGTGCTGCCCTTTTGACATGTTGCACAAGAGCTGTTCTAGTAGGGAGGATGGCATCCATGTCCCTTCCTTTCTTGATAAAAAGTTGCTTTCTACTATGGTGAACCTTTCATATGCAGAGAGAAATCTGCTACCCGTAAAGATCACATAAGCTATGAACTTGGGCTGAAGAGCTATGTATAAAAATTGAAACTGAGGGCTTTCATCTCCGCGCCTGTCCCACAACTTGGTAAATGCCTCTGGCTGCTGTCCTGACTCCAACAACTCTACATGTCGCCTAAGAATCTGCAAAAGATTCTTAGGCGATATGTAGAGGTGTAGAGCAGGCTTCCCTGCAGTGACTTGATGCACATGCCTAGTTCAAGCTACATGAGATGCATTAATGAATGAGTCAGCAATACCAGCAGATGCAACATTGCTTTGCTTAAAAAAAAAAACAACAACAGAGATTTAAATTATGTATAGTAACCACTTGTTGCAATTGTTGATTAAAAAAAAAGCATTTTCAAGGATAAACTAAGATTTGATTAGCCGGAATGGAAGCCTAAAAAGTTGTGTAAATGCAGTTAATATATATAATTGTTAGTTCAATGCTCACTGTATTTTCTGTGTTTTATTTAGCTATGCAGTAGCTATAACACAACATTTTCACACGTACTAGTTCACTGGATATGCCAACACCAGACTTACCTTGTATTTTCTTAGTGTCTTTACTATTTCACAAAGGAATTTCAAGTAAAATAATGCTGCTATGTCGGGTGCATAACTACAATAATAAGCCTAGCACATGGTGCACCGTTAAAAAAAAGCATTGTAATAACACTTTTGAAGTGTAAATCTAAAGTGTAAAATTTTGCAATGTTAAGTAACACGGAGGCCAGCGTTAATTCTAGCTGTAAACACTGCAGTGTTCCTAAAACACTCACATAAGTGTAACTGTGCAAATTGATATAAATGACTACATTTTTAGCAGTTATTTACCTGATAACATTCAAGCCATTATCATTAGTTGGTTGTACTTTACTAAAATTCAGTTAAATTTTACAATGAACTCAATAGTTCATACTCTATTTTTTTTTTTTTTAGCTAATATACTGATACAGGTTCATAGAAGTTTACAAACAAGCAGTAAGGGAACTTAGCTGCAATAGCTAGCTATCTAAATCTTACAATTGACAGTAACTTTGTTAGCTACTTTTATAGCTAAGCTAGCGCATGAAATAGAAGAAATCTAGCCATTGCTCCACCGCAATGTCTAATTTAATGCATTATTTAAATCCCCGCAGAAGACCGTCTTGCTGTAAAAACTTTGGCAAAATTTTTTTATGAGTTCGTTTACAAGTGAGTACTCACTGAATGCGTGATATGGTAATTATAGCGATGTGCACAAGCACCCACTTTTCCCCCACAAGCACCCACTTTTTCTCTGAAAATGTTTATTAGAATATTCCCGGCCTCCTTTGTGGAAGAGTTCCATGGTGTTTTCAAGTGCTGGTCTTGTCTTGGATCTTTGGGAGAACCAGTAAGTTAAAACATGTGTTGATTATTGGAAACAACAGAGTGCTTTTGCTAATGTGAGTGATACATTTGACTATAGTTAGCCATTTAAGTTGAGTTTAAGAATGGAAAAGGTAATTTCTTCTTTAGTATTAATGAATTTAGCAAGTATTTCGGTACTTTTTCCGACTATATCTGAGAGTTATGTCAAAAATTATCTACTGCACTCTTTCAATTAATTTTTTCATATATAATTTTCGGCTAAAAAAAAAGTGTTAGAGATGCCCTTGGAGATTAACAAAGTAAGAGTATACAGGTTAACACAAACTTATTACAATTTAGTTCAGCCATTGTTTATAAACCATTTCTTTACTCTCAGTTTGCTTTTTTTTTTCTTACCCCAAATATTTTCTCCAAATTAAATATGCCACAAGCTTAGTTCGGTTTTTACTATGAAGTTTAATGTTTTGACCCATTATATAAGAGCATTGTGGTGAAATACCACCACATTATAAGAAACTTTGTTTTTTTTATTTTTATGATTCAACATTTAAAGCACATCATTACACAATCCTTACTTTCCCGCCAAGCACTCGATAACTTACCCATATGTGACAGTCTATGGGAAAGGGGGGCACTTCACTCAAACCAAAAAAATTGAGTTTTTTATGCTAATAAAAAGCTACAATTTATCTCAACTTAGTGCTAAAATACTGGAGGGTAAAACCTTCGACGCGCAGAGAAACTGGCAGTTGAA
>WLWI01001931.1_pt1 | contig 17944 bp, 8 predicted proteins | sample 6701501 | NCBI WGS metagenome assembly WLWI01 (sample SAMN12718690, study PRJNA515312) | sponge metagenome | isolation source: marine sponge | host: Mycale hentscheli | place: New Zealand: South Island, Marlborough, Capsize Point | collected 2014-11-01
ATAAAAAAAAAATAAATAAGATGGGGAAACAAAATAAAGAGGGGGGGGGGGAGGAGAAAACTATAAGGAAAAGTGAGATATAAAGAGAGCAAAAAAGAGGAGTCCCGTTTATCAGTGATGCAGCTGAATTCATCTGCATAGGATATACAGCATATTGTTGGAGCACTGCTAGATGCTATCCTGAGAGGTCATCTTCAATCAACACATACTGTGGCATACACAACACACACACACACACACACACATGGCAATGATAGAAGCTAGACTGATTCTACTATACCACTAGTAAAATTAAAGAAGAGTAGCTATTCTCTTTGTGCAGCTACTTCTTTGAATTGATAATAATTATTGCTTGAGTAAATTAACCATTTCATAGGAGCATAAAGCAAGCTGCCAATTAAATAAATGCTCACGTGATTATGATGTGACAATAATAGGGGCATAACCCACAAAAGCTAAGACATACACAGAGCTGAGGTTTCATATTTCCTCATAACTCAGCTTGAAATTAAAGTATTACTATAAGGGGTCTTAAATCATCATTCTGAGTATGTTCATAGTACCTAAATCAATGGTTAATTGCCAGTAATCTACAAAATCAGAGTGTGACAGACAGACAGGATGATTACTATAACCCTCGCAGTCATGTATGCTGAGGGTTGATAACACAATGACAATTGAAGTAACTTAAAGCATAGTCTTGTAATTGTTCATCAATCCCACTAAAATTTTACATGAAACCCTAGTTCAACTCAAGCTATGCTATAAGATGCGCAATATTTGGAACTTAGTATTTAGTGCCTATGGAAAAAGCCTTGAAGATAATCTTCAGTACAGCTACATACAACATATTCCAAAACTGTTTTGAGACTCTAAAGCTCATCCAGTGAGTTATATCACTGGTCATGTGTACCTAAAAATATGATTGTGAAGATATCTAGGGTGGAATAAATATATATAATAAGGTCAAAATTAAAACAGGTCAATGTGTGTGCACTCTCAGCAGATAGGCTATTTGAAAATATTAACATTAGCAGAGGCACAACAAATATGAGTGAAACAATTTCGAAACAATACCTGGAAAACAACAACAACAGAGAGCTGTGAAGAAAGAGTAGGAGAGACGTTCATAGTTAGGTCTCACAAACTTAGCGGAATTAATATTCTACTCTTTTAGTGGTGGTGGTGGTGATAAGTTAAAATGCTCATGCACCATTTGCCATGCACCATTTGTCATGGCTATGTACCTTACATACAATATTTATTACCTGAAAATTCAATACCTAATAGTCTCACTTAGAATATACAATGCAATGCTATAACTACTAGAACTCTGGTACAATAGATTATTTTTAACAGAGTGTACTTTGGAAGGTGGTTAGCTTATACAGAATCAATTCTTACCCTTACCATCTCAGGAAATTTGATTGCTTATCCCTTGAAAATCCTCTGTCCAATAGTCAAGTTGCGAAGAGAGTACAATGTAAGTCTTGTGCTGGTATATCCAGTAAACAAACATGTATATGTGTATAAAAGTGTTGCATGTTGCTAAAGAATAGCACAAAATCTAAACAAAAGCAGTTAACTAACAAATGAATATCATGAGCAGCAGTCACATTTAAGTTTCAGTCAGACCATCTCGCTTGCCATTTGTGCTGAAGCACATCATTAGTATGTTAAATAACTTAACACAACATTTTGACTACAAAGACCACTAAAGTCAAAATCTCCGTGCTTGATTTTATTGTATATAATAATATATATACATACATAAACAGCAAGATTATTAGTGGTGCATGCTTATTGTGTAAATCCTGAAGGACAACTTGGACACAGCATAAACAGCCAGCAACTGAAGCTCTAAACTGATGCCTTCACTACAATTGAGGCTTTCTGGTAGGGGATATATTAAACGGTGAACACATACCACCAGTTATCTTGCCAATTATTTATAGAATCTCCACAGAGAGCACGACATTGAGAATTTCAACAAGTACGCATGAATAATGTACCAATTCCAATTACAGCACCGCTCTTATGATAGAACCACATTTCAAGTGATGTCATTTTCTTCCTTGTTCTATATACAAACCAATTCATATTTGTATATCTTATTGAGGTGTTTAGTTAAATAGAATGAGCATGGTGACCCTTGACCTTATCAGATTGTTCAGCCAAGGTGAACAGCAGTGTACACCAGTCTGATTTTGTTAGCTCCACATAATTATTAATAAATGTTGAAGGTCAGTAATTATTTCCATCTCCTGTTATGAATATTTTTATTTTTGGTGCTGTACATGGAATAATATGGTATTGACTACAACATACATACCATTTCCTATCCACAACTGGCCAACATTGGTCTTCTAATCTGTTCCCATTCAATGACTGATGCTTCTAATTTGTAGGTGATGGGCTCCTCCAATAGTGTCTAGTTTCAATCATCTCTATAAGTGCCTGTTTAAAAAAGCCCAGAATACTTCTGTGCCCTTCAGTTGAACGCTGGAAGCGCAAACAAACGATGAGCCCCGACTACTACGCAGATTTTTTCGAAAAGGAAAATGAGCCGATAAAATAGTTGCAATGGTTTCGAGCTCAAAGTATTGGCTTCTCAGTGCATGTACGTTTTTACTGAGTGCCAATTTGGCCCCTTCAAAACAAAGCCGAGAGTGACACTAATTTCTCTAGCTATAGCTGCAGAATAGGGGAAAAGTACTTGACCCGTAGGCATTTGAAAGGCGTGGTAATTTGGCGAGTGCGGTACTGTGGAGGGCGTGATATTTTGGCGAGTGTGATACTGTGGAGGGCGTGGTGTTTTGACGAGTAACTGAACAATGGCTACAGGCGGTTCTCGCGGGTGGTCCAGAAGCTTTAGGAGTGATCCTCATTTGCAGCAGTATTTCTTGGATAAGGTTGTAACTACAGGGAAGACCCTCGGACGTGGATCGTATGGTTCTGTAGAGGAAGTAAGCCAGAAATACTTTACCTTTGCCAGAAATTTGGAAGAAAGTTTGCAAGCTATGTTTGTGTGTCTTACTAGCTAAGGGGGATAATTAATAACTAGTGATGTGCTTGGGCACAAATGGAGAGCGAGCTGGTTTGACTGAAATTTAAATTTGAATGCTATCTGCAAATAATTTGTTAGTTAAAGTAAGTTTATTTGTTCTATTGTTTAGCAACAGTCAACAATTTTATGTACACTTGTTTACTGGACATGCCAGCATAATACTTGTGTTGTATTCTCTTTGTGACTTGATTTTGGACAAAGGAATTTCAAGGAGTAAGCAATCAGATTTCCAAGGATGATTTCCAAAATACATCTCTGCTTTACTGGCCACTAAAGGTCAGATCACCTCTTCCAGCCAATGTTTTAACTTGTCACAGCCCAGTAGTCTGGCAGCTAAAGCTACAACAAAGGGTACTAGCACATAGCAACGCCTGAGTGCCTTTTGTAGTGCACTCCAGCTGGATAGTCTGCATTATCTACCACAATCAAGCCCTCTCCCCTTGTAACAAATTAGTACACCTCACCCACAACTACTCCCACCAGGGTAGGGTTAGGGTGGGGTGGTTAGGGTGAGGCCGAGTCAACTTATAATAGAAAATTCTCATGCTCTGAAGTATTAATGGATCCAGATTCTTGGGTACTGCCCAGGAATGGATAAACTGCTATGGTTCAAACTTTGCCAGGATTTAGGGCCAGAAGGGGTCTACCCTATAACATTGATCAGATATTTTTTAATGTATGGAATTTTATTGAAATAATCAAACAATTGTTCACTAGTAAGGTGAGTAAATAGAAAAGTAAAATAAAAACTCAACTCAACATTATGGCATACACTCAAGGGTAAGACAATGATATACAAAATATAGGCTTCTACACTACGGTGGTAGCTGTGCGGAACTGCCGTGAAGTCAAAAATGGTGATGGGGTTTTTCTGATCGACTTCCAGTCTTCCCTCCTAGTAGTACTTGCTGGCCTGCATAAATAAAAATAACTTGGGGAAAAGCAGAAGTGAGTATAACATGCCCTAGCAACCAAGCAAGGATGTTCTTAACTAAGAAAGCATGCCTACATTAACCTTGTTTCCTTTCTTTCTTTCTTTCTTTTGTATAAGTTGTATAAAGATAGATGAAAGGCTTTTCTATTGTGCTCCTATTTTTCCTAATCAAGGTGCCGACTTGTGAATGTGACAGTATATACTATAGAGAACACTTAACAATTATAATTAAATTTTATGAACTGAACATAACTAGTATAAACTGATAAATATTAGCAAAAAGATCGACGATAATAATTGAAGCTTGTAAACAAGAAAATAATGAGTGAATATGAATAGTTAATAGGACAAGTCTCTGAAGGCCTTTGGCCTAACACGAGTGAACCTTACTCATTGTTTTATTGAACTAGACCTTATTTGGATGTATTGACAAACCTTCATGCCACTATGAATATAATTATCTCTTATGAATACCATTAGCCTGACACCATAAACTACAATCTATACTCCATGCACCAGCTGTGAATAAGTACTGTGCCTGTTCATCCCTTTCCTCATTATACAAACGTCCCTAGTAAGTTGCAAAATTCACTTGCTTGAGGCTGTAAGTGATGATCATATTCATACCCATGTGTATATCAGGATCTATGTCATCTCACTGGTTTGTGTAATATTTATGTGTTGTATATTGTTTGTTCCTAACCGGATATAGTTTATCACTGGTTGACCTTATTAAGCCTTATTAAGGCCCCAACATTCATCTTTTCCTTCAATCTTAAGTTTGAGAAAGTTACATCCATCAAACATTGACCATAGTTGGTTTTAAGTTGAGGCAAAAAATATTGATAATAATCATTATGTGGTTAAAATAACTGCTTGCCAAATAAATAATGCAAGTCTGGCATATTAATGAATTAGCAGTACCATAGTAATAATTATAATAACAATAGCCTTAAATTATTCAATCATTCTTGGCTGAAATACTAATAACAGTAGTTTCTAGTTCTAATGGCCAACATTTTCATTCAACTTAACCTGACATTTAACTTCTTGCTGAAGTCCTGGCTCTCTTGAGGAGAACTTCAGTTCATATTGTCTAATACAACTAGGAAAACTGCTTTTATAGTTTTAAAATTATAAACTGTCAACTGATTATAGCAACAAAACACAACATTCCATACAACTCTCTGGATTGACAATCGACCATTACAAAACCACAATTCAAATGTCATACAGCTCCACATACACTTCTCAGAATTTCGATTATTTTCTTTAAGCCAAATATTATAAGGACAGTTCAAATGAACAACATGATGAGAAGTCAATAGCAAGCCAGATGCACGTGATTGTTGAGTTGGCTTGAGATGAAGAATTAGACATGGGGCCTTATGGTTTGTCTACTTTGAACTGCCGTCCAACATGATAGTAGGTAAGTTTCTTAATGGAAGTGAGCATTAGTGAGGGTTCCAACTCAGTGATAGTGTACTGGACTCTCAAGGCTGGAGCTGTCTGCTACAAATAGTTGCTGGCATACACACATCTTCCCTAAAGACACAAAGAGCTCCTTCACAACCACGAGTGGAGGCATCACACAACACTTCAGAGATATCATTATCACATTGTAGTAACCAAAACAGTAAATGCATAAAAAAGCTAACAATAACTATGAAATAAATAGATATGAAAAGCATGCTCAGTTTCTGTCATCCTGCACAAATGCTGGTCTGTGAAGGTTTTGTCATACATGTGAGGTAGTTTCTAATTCTAATGGCAAACATTTTCATTCAACTTAACCCGACATTTTAACTTCTTGCTGAAGTCCTGGATATCTTGAGGAGAACTTCAGTTCATATTGTCTAATACAACTAGGAAAACTGCTTTTATAGTTTTAAAAATATAGCTATACTGTCAACTGATTATTGCAAAATAACGCACAGTTCCATACAACTCTCTGGATTGACAATCGACCATTACAAAACCACAAACACAAGGTATTCAAATGTCATACATCTCCACACACACTTCTCAGAAGTTACAGTTTGATTATTTTTTTTAAGCCAAATATATAAGGACAGTTCAAATGGACAACATGATGAGAAGTCCATAGTCAGCCAGATGCAAGCGATTGTTGAGTTGGCTTGAGATGAAGAATGACACAAGGGCCTTATGGTTCGTCTGGACTTTGAACTGCTGTCCAACATGATTTTAGGCAAAAAATTTTAATTGAAGTGTGCATAGCGAGGGTTTTTAACTCAGCGATACAGTATCTGTTCGCTCAAAGCTGGAGCTGTCTGCTATAAAATGTTGCTCGCATCCACACATCTTCCCTAAAGACACAAAGAGCTCCTCCCCAACCACGAGTGGAGGCATCACACAACACTTCAGATATATCATTATCACATCGTAGTACAACCAAAACAGTAAATACATAAAAAAGCTAACAATAACAGAATGAAAAGCATGTTCAGTTTCTGCCATCCTGCACAACTGCTTAGGTTGTGAAGGTTTTTTGTCATACATGTGAGGGAGCTACAGAAATAATAAGATGAGGAATAAATTTACGATAGTAATTTAATAATCCTAAGAATGAACGAAGTTGAGATTGAATTGTTGGTCGGGTAATATTCTTGAACTCTTCCATACAACTCTCTGGGTTGACAATTGACCATTACCAACCACAAACCCAAGTTATTCAAATGTCTTACAGCCCTACAAACCACTTCTCAAACTTTAGAGTTCAATTATTTTGTTTGAGTCGAATAAGGACAGTTTTCAAGTGGACAAGATTAGTTTCTCGACTATCTCAAAAAATAACTACCACATCATCAATACATGGTGTAGAAATTGATTCAAGGTCACACAATACAGTCGACATCATAACTGAAAAACTGCTCGAGCATTTCTAACTCTGAACGGCATCTGTTTATACTGGTAAAAAGTAGTGTAATTTCTGGAGTCAGGGTTTACATGGAACCTGATTAAAACCGTTCATCAAGTCCAGCTTGGAAAGGATTTTAGCCTTATCAAGTTTTGTACATACTTCCTCAGTATAATATAGCATCACAAACAGTATGGGCACTGTGACCTCGTTCAGCTTGCGATAGTCACCCACTAAACATACACTTCCATCCTTTTCCAGGACAGGTATAAGAAGGCTCAGATTGAGTTGGTTCAATAAAATCATGGTCCAATAATACAAGCAATCGGAAGGCTCAAGAACTTTAGGTATAGCATTATAGTGGATGGACCCCACACTGCAACATCAGTGGTAACACGAATATTAAACTGGTACGGTATATTAAACTATTAAAGTAGTACTTGAAGTTAGACCTTGTTTATTTGAAAAAAAACTTTTTCGCAAATTCAGACAACAATGTGTCAAGTATTTGATGCTGGGGATAAGGTAGCTTAGAACTTTTCAAGAAATCTAGCACAAATAGCACATCAACAGAGTATTCTCTATCAACCATTGTCACAATATGATAAATAGAATTGTTACTCTGGTGAAATTTCTATAAATGGTTTAAACAATAACCTTGGGATGTGACTTTCCCTTACAAGAAACTGTTTTATAATGAAAAACAAAACTAGTTGCGAGGTCAATTGTAGTAAGAATGAACCTGTATCCACATTTAGACTTTACTACGGGTCCAACAACATCAACTGCAATTTTGTCGAAATGTTCAGCAATAATCTCTGGAGGCTTATTACCCTTTTCAAACTTACCAGGCCTCAAGAGGATGGCACTCATTTCAGCACATGGCTCAGTTGTCACATGACCTTTGGCCTTTGTGACCTTTGTAACCTTTATGACCTTTTCATAACCCCTGCAGTTTCTGTAATTATTGGGCTCTACCAAGGAACTACACTATTATTATTATTATAGTGTAATTTTGAAAGATGCCCACCCAAGGCGAAAATTGCGAAAATTGCGAAAATTTTAATGGCCCAATATCAAAATCTGTGTATAATGTATTAATAAAAATGTATACAAAATTTGGTGCTTTTATCAACTAATGCACAATTGTTACTGCTTTTGAAGCAGTGCCGCCCCACTATACTGGATATTAAGGAAATGGAGCACTAAAGGTGTGAACTCTCCACGTTACTATACACTAGCTAGCTATTACAAAGACCGAGAGTATTATTTGGAGTAGTATGAACATGAATATGCCAATATGTATGTTCACGTATGTCGATATATAAAGCTTGAGTAAGTAGAGCAACTCGTGCAATGAACTGTTTTTTCCATGAGAGTAACTTACTAGCGACACTCACCTCACCAGTAGTGTCAATAGGAAACCCAAAGCACTCAGGTAAACCGCTGAGAAAAATGTAATGCAAAAACTACCATGGGCAGAAAAGAAATTATTTGCTCACATGAGTACGGCGTGACTATAGAGGGCATTACCAACAATCGATTACGCTCATACGGCCTATAAATAAATAGATTTTTCAGAAAAAAGTAAGTCCAAATGAAAAATTCTGGCACATTAATGGGACTTAAAATGTCCAGTGCAACATTCTGATGCTTGTTTCAATCTTCGGGAGGTTGCCATCTTCGAGATCCGTGTGACAGAATGACAGACTGACAGACAAATTGAGTACTGTAACACTCTCGTACATGCGCGCTGAGGGTTAATTATTAGTTCATGCGATTATAATGTGACGAAAAGAGTACACATGGAGCTGATAGCTTTGCGTTTTCTCAAAAATCAGCCCAAATTTAATAGTAACACAATAATAGGTCTTAAATCTTTGTTCTGAGTAGGTTCCTACCTAAATCAATGGTAAATTGTCAATATCTCTAAAATCACAGTGTGACAGACATACAAACATACAAACTGACAGGACAACAACTAGAACCCTGTCATGTATGCAAGCTCACAGTCTACTTCTTCTTCATTAAGTTCCGTCTCTCCCAAACCCTTACTGGGAAATTTGAAGCACTCCTAAAAAAGTTAAACATTAATAAATAAATAAATAAAATAATTGTATAATATCCTCCAATATATTTTCATCTGTTGGCATTGTATGTGTGTTTGTGCATATATGGCTCTCTGTGTGTGCATGTGTGTGTATGTGTGTTTCTGTTAAGCTTTTCTGTACACACCTCAACGTTTGTATTGTTTCCATTATGACAGCATAGCCAATGCTCTCTGTAAATATATTGTATTGTGTTGAAGACCACAACCGAAGCTAAACATTCCACTTGTCAATACTACTAGCTAGTCATTTCATATCATTCCACATTTATATTTAGCTAGCATGCACAATTATTCTGTATTTGTACATGCGTATTATACCACTTTCACATATCACCTTGTTACTGCGTTATATCATTTCTAACTTCTCATAGTTACACATACATCAGTATCTGTATTTATCAAACCACAGCTAATGTAGTACTAGTGATGTGCTTCTGCACAACGGCGAGCGAGCTGGTCTGACTGAAACTTAAATTGGAATGCCAGCCAATTATAATATTCATTTGTTAGTTATTTGTGCTATATTCTTGCAACACACAACACTTTTACACACATACATACTTGTTCACTGGATATACCAGTACAATACTTGCATTGTATTCTCTTCATAACTTGACTATTGGACAAAGGATTTTCAAGGGGTAAGAATCAAGATTCGGGGAAAATAGTTTGATCCCCGACTATTCCATAAATCTCTGTAATAAAAACTCTAACGGAGCCCTGGATCACACCACCCAGCCTCTTCTTGCACAAAAACAAAAATAAATAAATAAAAAAAACTTAGATTGCATTATTAAATATCAGTTCAACTAACCATTTCATTTTGCCTATTCCTGCTGAAAAGTATCTTCAAAAATCTTCACTGATCTTGTACTATTTCTTCTTCATACAATCCTAGAACAAATATATAATATAGCCACTCTATACTAGCTAGTCACATCTTGGTAAATTACTGCTACTTGTTGCAGAGTTAAGCCAATATCATCAGCAGCTTCTTCCTGAAACACGCACCAGCCATCCAGCTTTGAATAAAGTATTTAAACGGGGAGTCTGAGCAGCACTAGATACTTCCCCCTCCCCCTAACCTCTACCCTTCCCCCACAGTCGGCAGCCTGATCGCTATCACAGCTATCCAAACCATGCTCTGTACTAAAGCTTCCCAAACGCAAAAAGGAGCTCACTACGTGGGTGGAAAGGCCATTTAAAGGCTTCATTCCCCCAACGTAAAAAGAGCTCACTGCGTGGGTGGAAAGGACGTAGGTCGGAGGAGGTGTGGCTTTAATAGGAACTTTTCGGTTCAAAAGTGACCTAAAAGTGAAAGTGCCAGGTTTTTAAATCACATTTGAACAGAAAACGGGTGGATTGAAGTCGTCGTCCCTTACTTCCTTAAACTGTAAAGGTCAGCAACGCCATTTAGTCCGTGTTCTGTGTGGTGTCACAAGTGACATTTTATCTCGCCACCAAAAGAAATTTGAGGGCGTGGTGCTTAGCATTCCTGGGTTGTAAACAATGGCCGCAAGAAGATCCAGGGGATGGTCCAGAAGCTTCAGGGATGATCCTCATTTGCAGCAGTATTTCTTGGATAAAATTGTGCCTACAGAGAAGATCCTCGGAGTTGGATCTTATGGCTCTGTAGTAGAAGTAAGTGACTAGATGTAAATAAATTATTTATAGGGTTTCGATTGTTTGTGGTACAAATCATTAGGCTTTACAAAAGAAAAAAATTGTGAATGTTACTGCAATTTAAAGAAAATTAAACTAGAGAGAGAAAGTAGGCCAAGGAAGCTTAGTAAAGCTTGTGGAGACTTTTTAGCTTGAATAAAGGATTCTCCAACTTCTTCACCTTTTTACAGTCATTTGTACCACTTCACAGCAAAGAAGGAAGATTCTCCCAGCTTTTTGACATTATTCTCAGTAATTGTAGACAAAACTATAGTATGTGTGTGTGTGTGTGTGGGACTATATATATATATATATATATATATATAGTGAGATGAGAGCTATATCAATGTGGATCATTATGGTCGGCCATTGAATATTTGCTGCCTATGACATGCTTGATGTCGGACCAAAAGATTAACTAGTCGGCTATATAGCCAAAGTGATCAGATCTGGTTATCATCAACAGTTTTGTGGTCTTGCTTTTCTGTCATGTCTGTTAGCAGTTACGTAATCTGTTCCATTTGTCCCTAGTCAAACCCTGATTTAGAAGTAGCAGCCATGGTTCAATCCTGACATAGAACACTTTTTCCCTCCCTTTTCTCCTTTCTTTTACTGGGTACTTTCCTTTATCTTTTCTCATTTCTAAATATTGTTTATACTCATATTTCTTACTTCTAGTTTTCATTTCTGTCTTCTCTGTTTGTTTGTTTGTTGTTGTTTTTTTGCTTTATTCCTGAGTTATTATCCCCATTACATTGATGCACCTAACTCAAACTTAATTCACATTTTGACTAAATTATATATACATGCTCAATAAGCCCAATGATACACTTCAGCATAAATTCTCAATGACCTATTTTGCAATATGGTAAGCTTACTCTTGGTCTTACAATCTTCCTATACTGCCAAAATTTAGAGCGAGAGCATATAAAGTTTCTATGCTTCACATCCAATCAAGCTTTTTCAACAATTCAAAGCTCTACGGCTTTTCTGCTCAATGTCCATCTCTCTACCATTACTTTTCTAAATTTGCATGAAAAGCCAATTTATTTTTTAGACATCCTATACACAAAATTGAACGTACATCTTATCTTACTTACATCACTTAGTGAATGTTCAAAGTTTAGACTTTATCTCATGATCTCGTTTAGCTCAACTTTTACTGCTGTTAAAAAAGCATTGTGCAGATGGCCACAAATTGTAACAGCTTCTATTCTACATGTGTGGGCAACTAAAAATGTAATAGCATTTTAACAGCAAATATTATTAATTATTATAACTGAACCCGACATTTCGACTTCTTGCCGAAGTCCTCTTCAGGGGTCAACTGAGGTTGAACTCTCCGTGATGATAAAATAACACAATATAAACAGCAAGATTTCTGGAGGGTACGCTTACTGTTTATTGTATCCTGGAGGGTGATTTGTACGCAGCATGGACAGCTAGCATCCTGGAAGCTCTAAACATACAGATGACACCTAACAACAACAAGTTTAACAGGTTTAGAGCTTCCAGGATGCTGGCTGTCCATGCTGCATGCAAATCACACTCCAGGATACATTAAACAGTAAGCGTACCCTCCAGAAATCTTGCTGTTTATATTGTGTTATTTTATCATCACAGAAAGTTCGACCTCAGTTGACCTCTGAAGAGGTTCGGCATGAAGTTGAAACATTGGGTTAAGTTATAATTAACAATATTGTCTGTTAAAAAGAGAAAAATTTGCTATTATTATTATTATTATTTCAGCCGAGAATGACTGAATAACTAAAAATGTCCCTCCTAGAAGTGATAGATGTGCACCCTGCCCCTGGCTTTTGTTCTTAATTTTTGACAGCTCAGTACTTCCATTTAACTTGAATTTTTCGTCCAACAGAAAGGTTGATTTACATCTTTCAACAGTAGATAGTAGATTAATGACTGAACAAATCACTGCTAAATCTTGAGTAAGAGTATTCGCAGCGATTTAGCTGCTTACAATTTGCTTGGAGTTGGAGATTATTCAAATCGTGTTTCAAAATATGCTAAGGAAGTGCGATTATTTTTGTTTCGTTATTTTTAGGTCATTAGATTAGCTTCATAATTTCAATTAGCTCAAGACAGTTTCTATATTTGCCGGCATGTTTTATGAACTACATATTATTGCTGCAATTTTTGTATGAGGACTTACCCAAGTAGTATTGATAAGTTGCATGTTTAAAACCTCAATTGATCTTGTGATAGGCTTAATTTCATGGTCACACAAATGTTTTGTCAAATCGGTATTATACAGCTGACTCTAGACCCTCCGCATTATGGTTTGGTAAAGGGTCTATCTACACAAGACTGTGTTGCAAAGGATTATTCAGACAAGTTTATACTGTTGGTGTTCTGGGAGGTTGGCTTAGCTACTCTAGTTTATGTATCAGGTAAGACTACACCAAATTTAAATCATCAGACAGTTCCTATGTCTTCGTTTGAGTGACATTCCACTTTACTTTTAATGATGCCTTTTTAGTGAATGTTGTGGGGGCTAAGTTGGTAGATCGGGTTGTTTGATACTGGGTAGCTGCCACCAGAATCTTCTTTGGATGAATCTTAGCATAGAGGGGATTGTGGTTGAGAGCCGTCCCTGTTCTTCTAAGCTAAGTCACCCAGGGTACAGTGATGCAACTATCTTAACAGTTAAATATGTTTATTAAACTAGCTTATAGTTACAAACTTAGAAGACTGGCCAGGCAGTGCTGGGTAGCCACTACATATACTAAACCTGCCAGCAAGCCTGGTGTGAAGGTGTGATACAGCATGAACATGAGAATAGACAGGAAAGAGCAAGTTAATTTGGTATTTGTCTTATGAGTAACCTAACAGATATGAATGTATAATGTTAGTGTTCATATTACTAGTGTAAGTTAGTTGTGTGTGTTGGGGATGTTGAGGTAGGTCTCCACCGCAAATGTTAAACAAGATGGTCTTTAGCTCGCATATGCATGATTGTTATAACAGTCGTCTGGTATGTTTGTCTGTCTGTCCCAATCTGATTGGTTGAGAATACTGACAATTAAGTGTTGATATAGGTATGAACTTACTCTGAACACAATTTGAAGCGTTTTATTATGCTACTCTTTTTAATTTAGGCTAATTTTTTTAGAAAATGTAAAGCTGTTAGCTCTGTGTAAATACTAGCCCTTGTAATTAATGCCCCCCTAATTATCATATCATAATCACATGAGTAAACAAATTCTTGCTGTTCCCGATATTTTGTTAAGGGAGGAGACCCATAGCAACCGTTCCAAATGCTGAATAGAAGTGATAAGTACTATCAACCACAGAAATCTCGCCTCAAACCTTGCTCCTAACTCACCGCTCAAACTTAATTGAGAATTGTATATTAGCACGCTGTGGTTGTCTGCAAGTGCCGAGATCTCAGTAATCAATTTACCAATTGTGGTAGAGTTTATCGGTGGATTTTAAACTAAAAATATATAGCCAAGGAAGTTTTTTTATTCATATTTGCGATGACATAACTATAATAATCACATGGAATGTATAAAATTGAGATATTATTCTGACAAAGGATGAAAGGAGGGTATCATTCTCTACTCCAGGTCCTGAAATTGCTGCATGTAGAATAGAGAAGTCACAACTCATCAGTGTTACTTGGATTAGTCCTACATACAAAAATTAAAGCTATATCTATTTCATAAAGCATGCCTACAAATATAGACATTGAAACTATTGCTATAACTGAAATTATGAGGCTAAGCTAATATCCATAAAAAAGACAAAAAAACTTGTAGCTCCTTAGCTTATTTTGAAATACAAAGCACCAAACTTGAACACTGTCAAACTTGAAGCAAATTCTAAGCAGCTAAATAGCTGTTATTGTTCTTACTCATGATTTAGCAGTGATTCCTTCAATCTTCTGTTAACTATCCACTGGTAAAAAGCGTAAACCAACCCTTCTTTTGGACGAGTAATTCAAGAAAATGCTGAGTTGCCAAAAATTTTGGACAAAATGCTGGGCCAGGGCGCGTGCCTATTACTTCCGGGAGGGGCGCTTTTAGTTTCCCGCACACTTAAAACAGAAGCTTCTGCAATTCGTGGCCATCTGCAAAATGCTTTATTAGAGGCAGTAAAAGTTGCGTTAGAAGGGATCAATAGATGAAGTCCAAACTTGGAACTTTTATTCAGTGACGTAAGTGGGATATGATTGTGGGGTGTAAGTCCACAAGCAAGGAGTTTAACCGAAGGACCACTCTGACTGAGACTAGCAGGCAGCCAAGTAGTTGACTGTCTGCCCTAGACTAGCTAAGCTAGCTTACAGTATCATTAGACTCTCTTTCAGCTAGTAAAGCAGAATACAGAATGTTCAATGACAGATTAGGATTACTGACAATACCAACTGGGAGACCCAAACAGGATACGCATACGTTTACGTTTTGTCGATAGGATGTCGAGACAATAATTGGTTTTTGAAGTCACAAATTTAGAAAAGGTAAATTTGTGGTTGTTAAAAACTAAATATACAGAGACAGGGCTCGAGGAAAGAAAGCTGTAGAAATTTTGGCTGTATAGGAAGATTATAATATCAAGAATACCTACCATATTCAAATTGTTGCAACATTCATATTTAAAAGTTATTTCGCAAACAATTACACCAAAATATTGCGTGGGCTAGATGGGTCTCCACCCTTAATGGTGGGCAGTTAAGAAAGTGTTGAAGTGGAGTTTCGCGTAGAAAATATATCCCTGTGAGTGTCTCTGGCCATTTTCTTCTTTTTCTCATTGGATCTGAATGATAAGTTTGTAATAGTTAGCATGAGTATAATCGCTGTGAGTGTTCACACCTTTGGTGCTTCATTTAAGAAAATGGTGATTTATGGATATAAAATTATCACATTGGGCAGGTGACCTTTCTTGTTTTCACACTTTATAGCTCTACTAGTTAGCTGTTTTTTGTTGGACTATACACACATCAATAAACTTTAATTTTTATACAACGTTTTGACCAAGTATGCTGGTCTTCTTCAGGTACAGAAATACAGAAAGTGATACTTTTTGCCAAATTTTACACTGTTGTTTTTATTACGAGTATATATGCACATATAAATATATTTATATGTATATTATATATTTCAACATTTAGTTTTGATTGTAGCTTTCATTTCGAAACTTTGTGTATTGCAGGTTGAATACAACAAGGTCTCTTGTGCAGCTAAACATATGCATGAACTATTGATGGACCCTTTAAATGAGGGAGTTCGAAATGCTGTTGAGAAATATCAACGAGAATGTCAGCTTATGGCAGGTCTCCGACATCCTAACATAACACAGTTCCTTGGTCTGTGTTTCCTTGAGGGATCAGATCTACCTCTATTAGTGATGGAGAAACTAAAAATGAGTGTGGATGACCTCCTGGAGTGTGCCCCTAATATTCCACTTCCAGTCAAGGTCTCCATTCTCACCGACACATGCAGTGGACTAGTGTACCTACATGGTAGGCCATCACCAATAGTCCACAGAGACCTAACAGCAAGAAATGTTCTACTCACCTCATCTCTGACAGCCAAGATCACAGACATGGGGAATTCTCGTATACTGGATCTGAGGCCAGTTCGACTAGCTCAAACCATGTCTAAACTTCCAGGGACCTTAGTGTACATGCCACCAGAGGCCCTTACTGAGACTCACAGATATGGACCATCTCTAGACATGTTCTCATTCGGACATCTTGCTCTCTATGTGTTGACACAGGTATATTAATATACTTTTTTTAGTAGAGTTAAGTTACTGGCACTTATGCACAACTATTGTCTGTCCAAGTTGAGTTTGCCAGAAAAAACTTTCTTGCCTTTTGAACAGAAGCAGCTATGCATCCGGGGTTTACACCGTTAAACAGCTCGCACTAAAGCGGTTAAAATTATTTCCTCATTCTACTCCATAACTTGAGATAAAGTGTTATTCCATAACTTAATCTCAAGTCTACACTAATTGAAAGGACAACAGGTTTCCCACTTAACATGCTCCTGCTTTTAGTTATGAGGCTGGACTCAATTGGTCATGCGGACTGTCTAACAATGAGCAGCTTCTTCTCAGGTGTCTGCATTCTAGCTTTTTATCTTGGTAAGCTTAAGTTAAACCAGATAGTCGGAGTGTGCTGTTTTCTCAGAATGGTACAGGACCATCTGATTTGGGTTTATTTGTTCTGTTTAACAACAACTGCCGAATAGTCAATTTAGTTCAGACGTATAGAGCTATCCTTAAGCTAGCACCCTGTAGTACAGCCACACTCTTTTAAAAATGAAGCGTTCCAGTAACACTGCAAGGGGCGTTCCCACAAGAGGGAGGAATTTATGCCCCAGCCACGTTTTGCCAACACTGCACAAAGGGTTAAGATATAACACTCTCAGAGGTGTTTGGAAAGCATCTTTAGCAGAGTTGTACTTAACACCTTCTGCAAGCTTATTATAACACTGTAACACGTTTCTATGGCGCTAATAGAAAATATTGACCACACCTCATTCACATAACCTCAAAATTATAAATAAATAAATGATTGACAATGAAAATATATAAAATAGTTTGAATAAAGTAAAGAGTTTTATTAAAGCTGTCTTTTCAACATGAGTAGAAGATATATCATGATATGCACTCCATTTATGATCCATCATGTTCAAGATAGATATACCTGCATTGACACAAAAATATAACGTAAATCAATAAGAAATATACAAACACATTCACAAATGCGTCTTAACACTCACAAAAATGCAACTGAACACTATTCTAAACACATAACACACACCTAAACACTCAACTCTAAACATGCTCACAAATGCAACTAAACAGAAAAACTAAACCAAACTAAAGTATTTGCCTACAAATTAATTTTTTACCATTATCACTCTATAGCATAATAATGCTGCTGAATGGTCTGGACAGCACGAGAACAATAACTGAAATGTTTAAAGTTTTCATTATTGACTATGAAAACTATGCTCATATATAATTGGTCAAAACATTAAACTTATAGCAAAAATTTAACACAAACAAAGCTGTGGCATATTTATTTTGGGGAAAATATGTGACAGGCTCTGCGAAAACGCACAAATTCGCGGCATAGTAAATGTATGGTAACAGCCAAAAAGCCGAGTACTACTTAATAATTCAAAAAAATTTTTTTTTACCTCACAGTAATCTTTGGTCTTTCCTCTAACTGTGCGCCAAATTTGAATGCTGAATTCCACCAACTAGTGACCAAACGAAGCGCTTGAAAAACCTTGCTTCAACTAGGAATTTATGGAGAAACGC
>WLWI01001933.1_pt1 | contig 17935 bp, 7 predicted proteins | sample 6701501 | NCBI WGS metagenome assembly WLWI01 (sample SAMN12718690, study PRJNA515312) | sponge metagenome | isolation source: marine sponge | host: Mycale hentscheli | place: New Zealand: South Island, Marlborough, Capsize Point | collected 2014-11-01
GGTTTCCGAGAAGGGAAAGCTTCTCAACAATGGACAAAACTGGTGTTCCCATTTTGTCCTTTATTTGGAAGTTCAACTGTAATCGGGTCAGCGGGTCCTGCAATTTGTGGGCGCGCCGTAAAAGTAATTGGTAACTACTACCACATTCCTCTAGAACAGCCAAAGCGAATGATTGTCCCCAGACCGTTTCTTCACGTAGTGGTTAGGTAAAGGGTCTGGCTATACCAGACTGGCCACCAATGCAGGTACTTTAAGTAATAGAGAAGGGAAAAAAAAAAAAAAAAAAAAAGCAAAATAAAATAGTCCGACTGCAGTCAGAGGATTTAGATTATAATTTATGGGTCATAGCCAAGTTCTTCTAAACATCTCAATAACTCTTAAATTTACTTGCAATGCAGCACTAAAGCCTCCCAACAAATTATTTCTCTCTTTTCAATGGGTGCCCAATTAAAAAAATAAAGAATTCTTTTATATGGCCTCAAGCAGTTTAAAAATTGTTTAATTTTGTGATGACAATTTAAAGTTACCGCAAATTTAAGGAGAGCAAAGAGCGAAACAATTCTATGGTCAATTGCTCTGTCTGAGAATTAGCCTAAAATAATCAAAACATTCTGTAGAAGACATTGAAATACTTATTTATATTTACGTACTACAGCTGTGTAGCTATATATAAAGCTGCTGCGGAGAGTAACTAGTCATGTTATATTCTAGAATAGCTTTTCTTAGTAGATATATTGGAAGAGAGTGAATTAACAAATATTGTTAGATTGTAACTGAAGTGGATAAAACCAGTCTGCACGTGAACCATGACACAAATTACAAGAAGTGTTTAGTTTCCATAGAAATTAGTTGTACATCTGTTGAAGTGGGGAAAAAAAGAAAAAAAAAAGACAACACAAACAACTAAACAACAACAACAAAAAGTATTCATTTCTTATGATGTATGAAATCATCTGCTTCAGCCAGCAAGTCATTCAAATCCTCCTCCTCGTCATCACCTTTTCTTTGATTCTCTGCATCTCCTGTAGGGGCCTCCCAATCACTGTCATCTGAGTCACCATAACTGCTACTGGATCCTATAGAAATACAGAGTAAAAAGTAAATGACTGACTTGCCTCTCTAAAAATAGAATACTGTGGTAGAAAGCTTCTAATGGGTGAGGTTTGTAATAATAATAATAATAATAATAATAATAATAATAATAATAATAATAATAATAACAGCTTGCGTGAACACTACATTCTAACCTTCAACTATGCTTTCTAATGTATAGTAACATGAATATATGGCTTTTCTGGAAAAGCCAATCATCAAATATCAAGTACATGCAGACACTACACAATAAACATGTTGGCAGTGAAGAGGATTCCTTGAAGAATCACATAAAACTCAAATAGTATTTAACCTCTTACTCTGCTTACAATAGACCCAATAATAATCAAAAGAACAACATACCTGATAAACCCTTGTCATCTATGAAACTGTCCTGGTAGTCGTAAGTGTTAGGCTGGCCATCATCATCGCTATCACCTTCAACTAAACTCTTCTTTTCTGAGTGTAAAAAAAAAAAAAAATACAACGGCAAAATTTTATGTGATGAAAAATAAATAGAAGAAAAATTATATAAATTAGAAAGGTATGTAACCAATATAATAAAAGCTAATTCTGGCATATCTCACTTTTGCTTGCTTCACTTCTCTTTGGTCTTGTTCTAGAAGTAACAGCTGCTTTTCCTTTTGGTGGATGATAACATTCTCTGAGGTGTGCTGGGTTCTGTCTGTAACATTTCGCTCCATACTGACATACAGGCTTGGAGGATTCACAGTCTTCCTCACTGTCTTCTTCACTGCCACTATTAGCAGTTAAGTCATGAGAATACTCCCTGAAATGGGCCGGGTTCTTCCTGTTGATGAAAACAAGATTTCATGCAGTGTTGGGCCATGCATAACACAATAAATTTACATACATGTATCTCACTAAACTTTAACAATTGCTGCTATGATAGCATAACTAATTGTTTAATGTGAAATGTCATAGAAATAATATATGTGACCGTCTATGGGAAAATCGGGCACAACGCGGCATGCGTAGACTCGCAAAAAGATCGATTTAGTTCTTAAAATTGTATTAAATAAGCCTAACGAAGGGAACGGTTAAGTGATATATAGCGGGAATGGCTAAAGCTACGGCAATAAAACTTGGAGAGCTTAATATCTGCTTGCCGAGGAGTGTGTAAGTGCAAAAAAAAAATTTTCGTCGGGGCCGCGTTGTGCCCGATTTTCCTGTAGACGGTCACATATATATATATATATGTATAATAGATATAAGTAGCTAGTCCGTGTGATTTACTGAGCAAGTGAAACTGGTACTCAGAGGAGTTTAATCAAGATTACGGAAACATGTGTGTGTATGTGTGTGTATGTATGTGTCCATAAAATAAGGAATACAGTGTGCATAAGTGGACATAGCACCAAGAATTTTTTTTGGAGCATAATTTCCGGGGGATTCTGTTTAGTGAAGTTTGGGATGGGGTCGAACACGGAGCGAACACAAAAATACGCGAGGGTCAAAGTACAAAATGACATACATACGTCTATACACACATATATAAACTAGTGATGTGCTTGAGCAGAAATGGCGAGCGAGCCTGCCTTGTTAGGTTACATAAAACTATTCACCACTGGTGTCACCTGGTTCTGCCTCCCTTGTTATGGAGAATTCTCTGTAAGATTATGTCAAACTTAAAAATTATTCCTTGACAAGGTATAATTAGCTAATGGGCATGATTGATTAGTATTTATCATGCTTTCATCAATTTTACATCATTTATTTACTAATATGTCAATTTTTTATTAAGTACATTTAAACAAACTAAACCCCATCCAATATTGTAGGTGTGGCAAATGTGACTGCTTGATTGGCCACTTATGTATAGTTACATAATATACTTTAGCGTAGTTCATGCAAAAGAGTAAATAGTAGTTGACCATTAATATTATACAGAATTACTCTCTCACCTCAATTTCAGGAATAGTCTGTAGTATCCAATTTAATCCATTCTGACTACCTCAATTACCAGTAACTGGTGAACAAGCTCGCAGCTCTACCAAAAACAACAACAACATAGCCAGAGTTATTTCTGTAATTTTAGCTAACAAATACGTACTTACCTCAGCTTCTCCCAAGTAATGGTGGCTTCCTAGGTTTTAATTTTTAGCCGCTCTGGCTACCAGTGGCACTTGACAACCAACGAGCAGCATTTAGCAGCCCCCAAAAATGACAAGGTTTTTCAAATTATGTTTGGTAAACGGTTTCAATGCCATAGTAACCGTTCACAGTAACTTTTGGGACTTGAAAAAGGAATAGTCTGTAGTATCCAATTTAATCCATTCTGACTACCTCAATTACCAGTAACTGGTGAACAAGCTCGCAGCTCTACCAAAAACAACAACAACATAGCCAGAGTTATTTCTGTAATTTTAGCTAACAAATACGTACTTACCTCAGCTTCTCCCAAGTAATGGTGGCTTCCTAGGTTTTAATTTTTAGCCGCTCTGGCTACCAGTGGCACTTGACAACCAACGAGCAGCATTTAGCAGCCCCCAAAAATGACAAGGTTTTTCAAATTATGTTTGGTAAACGGTTTCAATGCCATAGTAACCGTTCACAGTAACTTTTGGGACTTGAAAAACAAGCACTTCGAAGGAATTATCTCACAATTTGGAGCCCAAGTTTCAAGTAAGATTTGCTTAAGCTGTAGTATCAGAAGAAAGTGGGGTCAAGCCTAAAAAGCCGTGTTTTTAGGGGGGAAAAAACGGCACCCGCGCGCGTTTAAAGGGCATATGAACCATCCATACATACATATATAGATATATAATATATAACATATACCCGATTTTGCATTGTCCACCCCTAATACTGTCTCGCTCGCTCCACTCGCTCGCCAATAATAACTAAGGTAAAGTGACAAGTAGTATAAAAAATCCAATTGAATTTGGTGCCTATGTATAAGAGATTTTTATGCACAATTCAAAGCATTATTAGCAGAGCTATTAGGATTCCACTATGAATGAAGAAAGATACCAACAATTATTAAGTTGTATTTGAGGCTCAAAGTTGGGTACTCCAATAAACCCATAGGGCTATTCTGTCTCCCAGAAGCGAGGCCTTAGGCAGCAATTTGCTACTTTTGATCTTTACCACATTTCCTCCAACAAAATCACTACAGAGAAAATCCTCTTCTTAGAGTAGTCATTGGAGAAGATGAGAAGAAGAGGTTACTTCAAGCATTTCATGATGGCTTAAATGGAGGACATCTGGGAAGGGACAAAACGTTAAGCAAGGTCTTCATAATTTTGCATATTATTGATTTTAGCTAGTAATATTATTTAAATTACTATTTTATAATAGCTCAAACAATCTTATTGGTGGAAGGGGATAATTGTCACTAGAAACGAGTTGTAGCCTCTCAGTCGGCTCAGGCTTATGATGCCTTGGGCATGCTTGCTCCATTCACCGTAACATCAAAATACTTCTCCGGGTCTCTATGGAAATGCATTATCCATTGGGATGCTACCATTCCGCAAGATAACTTTGGATAACTTGGAGAGATCAACTGCCCATCATCACTCAACACCCGATCCAGACCTAACACCACCAAGGATATTCCTATATTAACAACCACACTCCATTGCTTTGCCGATGCAAGTCAAGTTGCATATGGAGCTGTAGTCTATGTGAGGCACACCTAACAAACCTGCCAGCACTGCCAAGTTATCCAATCTATGCCGATGGAGTTTAGTTCAGAGGTTGCAATATGACTTAAGGCAGGTAAGGAGTGCTTGTTACTTGTAATCTATCCAGGCAAGGAACAAGTGGAGGATTGAATCAGTGAACATTGTAGTAAATGACGTCGTCATTGTTAAGTCTTTATTGTCCCAACACTGGCCATTGGCATGTGTCACAATGGTTTATCCTGGTTGACCTATTCGGCAATGGCAAGATATACCATAAATCGGTTCATCGACTAATCAAGATCGAGATGGAAAAGATACCTCCCCGCTCATCCTCGAGCATGTTCAGGACCAATAAAGGTCCTGAACAAACGCAGACTGAATATATCACTCAATTAGTACAACTCCTTGTCACTTGCACACAATGCAAATGTATCAACCATGCTTATCAACACATAATGATATTCATAAGCCCTTACCCACACAACTTGTATCAATGTGCTTTCAATTTAAATGCTTGTAAATAATTTCCTCTTACTGTTGCTACTATTAGTTTTAGTTGAGTTGATTCTATCGCAAGTGCTTTCAGAGCCAGCAATAGAGTTAGTTTAGCTTAGCTAGCTAGTTAGTAGTGCAGCCTGGTCCTTCGAACCATTTACCCGAGGTCATGGATTTACACCCCACAAACATGAATAATCTAAAGGAATACAATAAAGTTTACAGTCACTGATAAAAATTTAAAAAATACATTGTCAATAAAAATTAATTATGTCCTCTTATACAATATTCTAAAAAGTTCTAGGAATATTGGGGCAGGTTAATGGCTCAGGTGGCTGCTTTGATGTACAGCGGTCTATATCATGATGAACATTATCTTCCTTGCCAGTTGGCTTCACACAGCTCAAGAACTGATCATGCTTCTCAAAATAAAAAGCAAATACCATAGACTCCCAGCTAACACTCCCTTGCTGATCTTTAATCCAAGAAAATGGACGTTTGATGTTGAAGGACAAAGGTCCATCCTTAACTAGCTTCCCATCTGCATTAATACACCCATTGTGACCGAACCTCGGCTCATTGTACATACTGGGCATGTCTCGTATGGCATCATTGTTGAGATCTTTCAGCATGACAACCATTACCATGTAGCACACCTCATACCGATAGCGAAGCGTGCCAGCCTTCCTGAGATAAACATCCTTAATCTGACAGTCAGTACGAGACTGTTTGTAGCTATCTATCAAATCATGGAAGGAAAAGATAAACTCTCTATTTCCATATCTGCTAGCTGGTGGGTTGGCAAGGTAATTTACTTCAAAAACACTTCGTTCACCTAAATACGAGCGTATCCTTTTTATTACTGTTTGAAAATTTTCCCCAGGTTCTCTGTACCAGTTTTTAAAGCTCATCCCCCACCAGGAAATATAGCCAGGAAACACTGGTTGAGGTTTGGGAATCCTTGTATATCGATCCTCTCCTATTTTCCTGAACGTCTCTCCAATGGGGGAGCCGTCCCTTTCAAGATCTTTCCCTATCTTCTGCCTGGACTGAAAAGTGTAACAAAATGCATCCATTCTTATCAGACTTGCTTCCTTGTTGTGAGTAATGTGAGACAAATGGGTTATGGGTAGACTGAGCCATCGGCCTGGTTCCCAGCAACTTGGTAACGGTGGTAATATGCCATTAGGGTAGACATCTGAAAATTCCCCGGGATATAAAACTTCAGAGTAATCTACATTCTTGACAGCTGAACTATTTAGTAGGAAAAGAAGAAAAAAAAAACACTTAAAAATGCACATAGATTGTAGTAAAAGCTCTTACCCGCTTAAAACAGCCGCCATACTTGCCATACTTGCCAGAGTGCGGTTGGGAACACTTAGTGGGGACAAGTCCCCACACAATACTTCCTGAAAGTTCCCGCCAAAACCCACACTTCCATGCCTGCCATGAATATCGCATGCACCTAGTTTCCTCTAATCCAGGACTAATGAATATACAAAGAGATGACCAAGCAGAACCACAGTCAGAGATAAGCCTCATTCCTGGTAGACTTAAGAGACCACCAGCTGGTCTATCCTGGTGGCACTGGCACTACAAATGTATCTGAATATGCCTAACAGTGCTCCCTCTCAATGACTGGCAGCATGGCTCCCGGAGCTAGTGGCCAAAGATAAGGTGAGCCATTGCTCATGGAGTTCACAAACAGAACAACAACCGCACAGAACAGAAGCAAGTGAAGTCAGTGAGTACATAGCTCTCTGAAGTATACCCACCAAACTATGACAATCAATATTTAGCCTATACAATTTTATTTCTAATGTAATTACTGTAAACAAAATTCATGCAACTTGACCTACAATATGAATATGATATCCTTTCTTTAAAAAGAATTGAACATATCTTTACTGTTTGAGTCAAAAATAGTGAAAAGCTTGCATTGAAATAAATAATAAACTATCAGCTATTTAAGACTTAATTAATTTTGAATTAAATCATTGCTGATATAATAATGTATTACTAGCAAGTACCCCCCCCCCCCCCCCCCCCCCCCCCCTGCCACACCGTGGCGCTTGATGTACTCACTGTTGCAATTTAGGAATGCATTTATAGCCATGGTATTAGTTTCCCTCTCCTGCTCTCGTTTTTCCTGAGCCATCCAAGTTTTTCTTATTCCTTTCTTCAACCCCTGGATTCTCTTCTCCTCCTTTGTCTACCTCTCCTGCTCCTCAGCATCTCAGTCCTTTCTGTGTATTTTCTTCCACTTCTTCATTGAAGTAGTTACATTTTAGCCTTTTCTCACTGGCTTCTAATTTTTTTTCTTCTACTCATGATATGTGGTGGATTATGGTTAGCTACTGTAGGTGACTACTCTTTCTCAACTCCAGTTCAGCAAATGAATTATTCATAGATATAGACACCAGTGTTCAGTTTTTATAGAGCAGGGAGATGGACAGTGTAAGACCTAGGGAGAAAAAAAGGAAGGGAAAAAAAAGAAAAAGAAAAAAGGAAACGAAAGAAAAAAAAAGAAAAAAAAAAAGGATACAGTAGTTGGTTGCTAGGGCAACTTTTTTCTGCTTTTCCCAGAGCTATTTTATTTCTGTAGGCCAGCAAGTACTACTTGGAGAAGGCACCGACCAAGAATAAAGACTGGAAGTCCGTCGCATCTCAAGAAATAGTCCCGTCACCATTTTGGACTTCACCGCAGTACTACATAGCTACCGCTGAAGTATAGAAGCTGATTTTTTGTATATCACTTTCTCACCCTTGCATGTATGCCACAATGATGAGTTTTTGTTGAATTCTATTTTAGTTTTCTATTTAATCACCTTACCACGTAAACTATTGTCGATTATTTCTGTAAAATTCCGTATATTAAAAATATCTCATTGCTTATAGGGTTGACCCCTTGTGGCCCTAAGCCTTGGCAAAGTTTTAACCGTAGCCGTTCGTCCGATCCTGAGCAGTAGATTCCTGAGAGTAGATCCTGGATCTATTACTTTGGTGCACGAGGATATTTTATTGTAAGTTGGGTCTGCCCTGCCCCAACCATACTCATGTAATGGTGAGTGAGGTTTCATGGGCACTAATTTGCTACAAAGCGGAAGCGTGACTTTGTGGTAGATAAGCGCGACTATTCAGCTGGAGTGCACTACTAAAGGCGCCCAGGTGTTGCTATGTGATGGCACACTTAATAAGGCACTCTAAGAGTCTCCAAGCTGTTAGGTCCGGGTCATATAATAGATAAATGTACACACATGTCATGAAGAGTGTCACGGGTTTGAAGCCGACATGGAACTTTTTTTTCCTTTCAGCTATGTATAGAGCAAGTAGAATGTCTTTCCTTCCGGTAATGTCAATGCTTTACCAATTCTGCTCAGCTCATGAATTATTCATGAATACACACCATCATTGTCAAGATGCACAAGCATATTATTATATAGATTCTTGTATAAATCTAGAGATACTCCCCAGAGTTATAATAGAAATGTTTAAAATTATCCAACGTTCTTGAAAGCAGTACACAGAGTTAGACAATTTACACTTAAATTGGCGAGCGAGATACTTTCAGGGGTAACACAATTGAAAATTAGGGATTAGTTTGTTTATATATGTGTGGACATACACATGTCATTTTGTACTTTGACCCTCGTGTTTTTGTGTTTACTTCGTAGTCTACCCCTTCCCATACCTCCACTAAACAGAATACATGTACATGTATTTTCGTTTAGCGATCCTGTATCATTCAAGGAAATTAACTAGTGGTGTGCTTGAGCACAAATGGTGAGCGAGCCTAACTACACTATTGTTTAAAATCACTCCCCGCAACTGAAAAAAAAAAAAAAAAAAAAAAAAAGCAACAAAAATCAAGTCACGTTTGGTTGTCTAGTGGACAATGAATTTGCAAGTAAATACTGTTGCGTAGGGCTTATAACCATGACAAATGACATACTAACCTACCACTGCCCCACCAACTCGAATAGAAATGGAACTCTGGTAAGTTTTTAAGTTTTAACTGCACCCGCAAAGAATTCAAAACCTTAAACAATTCAACTTCTAGGATGATACGGGTAATGATCGATAAACCAGAGATTCTGTTTAGTGAAGTTTGGGACGGGATCGAACACCTAGCTACACAAAATACACGAGGGTCAAAGTACAAAATGACATACGTACATCCACACATACATATATACATAAACAAACAAATATCCCTGATTTTCAAATTGTGTTACCCCTGACATTGTCTCGCTTGCTCCACTTGCTTGCCAATTATTTACCCCTTTGCATTAGGTTGTTTCTGAATGCTACAAGACACACTTAGGTTTTTTAAAATACTGTTATAATCCACACTGTGCAGTAATTCTTTAGAACTTCTTGTTTTTTCAAGTTGTAAAGTGTTATGGCGAATGGTTACTATGTATTGAAACCCTTTACCAGATGTAAGTTTTAAAAAGACCCGGCCTTTTTTAACAGCTGTGAGTGTTTGTTGTCAAAAGATACTGGTAATTCAGATAGTCAGAATGACATATATTAGAGTGACTACAGAAAATACCAGTACTCGGGAAATTGAGGTAAGAAAGTGGTACTGTATTTGTTAGCTACAGTATATAATGTCACAACGGCTACGTACTTAGCCATACTTTTAGAAATGGATTGATAGATTATTTTGAAGTGTTTCATTGTGCACTGGCTCGCTTGCCCTTTTGTGCTCAAGCACATCACTAGTAGTACGGCACATTAATTGCCCATTTGAAAATGTACAGGGAAAATCGCTGTTCAATTGAAATTGCACGGGGAAAGTGAAATAGCACATAACTAAGTGAAATACCATGGGAGCCAAGTGAAATAGTACAGGTAAGTGTGCATGCATGCAGCTCTAGCCTTGGAAACGTATAGTTCGAGTAGCTTCTAGTTGGAGACTATGTCATTCCTTAGCATAGAAATTCTACCCTTATTAAAAGGAATTTTTCCAAGAGATTAGGAGGAGCCGTAGGTTGAAAACGAAGTTTCAGAGAAAGCTATCCTGAAATACTGGGCAATGATTGAAATGGCTAAATTAAAGCCCACTACACATACTGAGCCAATGTCATTAGAAAAGATCAAATGTCTTTAGGTATGGACAGTCAGGCAAATAGAATTCTTCATGGAAATTCCTGACAAGGACAGGCCAGCTACAGTTGGACTTCTAATAAAAACAACAACAAAAACTAAGTCTGTGGCACTAGCACTCTAGAAAGCATCGGTGGCCCAACTTATAATATTCTGCAAAACAACTTAGAATTGGATGACTTCAAATTTTTAAGCACAAAAGCTCCACCTCAGGAACGAGTAAAAAAAAAATCGTGTTAATTGCATAATTGGTTTCTTACAAATTTATTTTCTTAAAGCGAGGCATACACTAAATGGGAAAGATCAAAACAGTAACACAGTCAAACGGAACAGCCATATTACACCAAATGACATACCATTTTTCCCGTTGTTTTTTTTTTTACCATGCAATGGCCGTTCTATGGAATGGAATTCAGAACTTTTTTTGTGCTTGCTGTACATATGTATATATGTATGTATTTGGCGAGCGAGCAAAACGAGCGAGACACTCTCAGGTATAACACAATTTGAAAATCGGGGATATTTGTTTGTCTATATATATGTGTGAACATACGTACATGTATGTCGTTTAGAACTTTGACCCTCGTATATTTTTGTGCTAGTTCAGTGTTCGGCCCCATCCCAAACATCCAGAATTCTCTGGTTTATCGATCATTACCCGTATCATCCTAGAAATGAATTGTTTACCGCTTTGAATTCTTTTGCGGGTGCAGAGTTCCATTTCTATTCGAGTTAGTGGCAGTGGTAAGTTAATACAAATATGCTATTTGTCACAGTTATAAGCCCTACGCAACAGTATTTACTAGAAAATTCATTGTCCACTAGACAAACCACGAAGGTAAATCTTGTGTAGGTATGTTCAGTTGTGTGAAAGTATTGTGTATTACAACTACTACTAAGAATATCACAAAGAAAACATTTAAATAATGTGATTTTTTTTATTTGTTACTTTTTTTTTCAATTCAAACAGTTGCAGGGAGTGGTTACTATGGCATTGAATCCCCTTTACCGTATATACGTAATTTAAAAAATTTGACTTTTTTTAGTACATAGTTTGAGTGTTAGAAGTTAAAATCAAACATTTAACAATAGTGTTGTTTTAGGCTCACTCGCCATTTGTGCTCAAGCACATCACTAGTTATGCATGTATTTACGCATGTACAAAATACATTATTACATGTACATACATATCAAAATAGAGTAAACTCATTTTTCAATCTCAATTTTCAATATTTTAATAAAATTACTTATTATTTGATTTATTTTATCATTTACTCTTCCATCTATTTATTTATTTACTCAGCGTGCTTCCTGAGTCAGTTTACCTCCATTCATCAGAAGACAATTTGCATCTACTTTCAATAGCTACCCTATTTGTTTTTTGTTGTTGTTGTTTTTTTCTCTGGCCATATGCACTCTTCCATATCTGCAAGTTTTCCGTTTTCAGTTCTTCACTACTTTCTAACTGATGAATATGGGACAAAAACGGTTTTGGACGTTTCGGCAAGTTTAGAACATCAAAAGTTACTATGTAGTTAAAAATAATTACTAATGTACAATGTACATAGGTATTATTCTCACTTGCCCATTACTTTCTATCAATATATGACATAAAACTGACAATAAAAGTGCCGTAGAAACGTGCTTCGGAAAGGAGTTGCTGCTAGTTGTCTTTCTGACTGATCACTCATACAACCACTGAAGTTAGATTTGCGAAGGTGGACCAGATAACTTGTGATTTCTTGCCTTGCATAATATACAAACAAGAAAGAGTACTACAGAGGGTGTGCGTGTAATGTGTGTGTGCTTGAATAATGTGAGCATGTGTGTTTATGTGTGTGTGGCTGTGTGGTGTAGTAGTTGTGTCTTTGGCTCAGGGCCTGAGGTCCTGAGTTCAAGCCCCACTTTGGCCATTTTCCATCGGCCTCCCACTAGCCCCACCAGTCCACCCTGGCATTTTTTCATGAACCGGCAATGGTCCAGGTGGGACTTCGGGTGCCCACACCACTTGCTGTGAGGAAAGGTCTGTTCTACTGCGAGTTCCTACCCCAGCTCCAGGAACTTTGCTTGCACTCCAGGAGCTTTACTTGTACGGCTCACAGTGCCTGCTTAGTGCACAGGCATCCTGGCTCTGCCAGGTGCGCATGACCACCTAGCGGCAGCAAGTGAATTTACATTTACATTTTTTATGTGTGAATATGTGTGTGTGAATATGTGTGTGTGTGTGTGTGTGTGTGAGTGTTATCTGCCCATGAGGTTTTTTTTATACCTTCCAATAGCACTGGTCCACACTGTAGGTCAGCCCGGTTCAGCAAGTTTAAAAAATCAATAACAAGTATAGGATAATATGCATAGAGAGAGAGAGAAATCCACTAAATGTAGTTCAATCATTCATTTTTGTACAATTATAGTTATAACACAATAAAATTTAGTATACTCATAAATGACTAATAATAGTAAACAATTCAAATCTAAACTAAAAGATGCTACTGTCTTTCTTTAATTCAGTTAGTTTCATGGAATGTAGGGACACTTTTTCTGTGCACAGAATTTAGTGTTATGCCTCACACTATTTTGGATGACTAATCCCTTTCGACACTTCAAGGATTGCTTGTTATCCGGAAAGTAAAATGCAAATACTAATTGCTCCCAACTAACACCTCCTCGGCCTCTAATCCAAGAAATCGGATGTTTAATTGTAAAACTTGGACTTTGCTCATCAGTAATAAGCATACCATTAGAATCGATACACAAGCTAAGATCAATTACTCGCTTATCTTCTTCAGATTGGGAAATACCGGGTACCTTTATGTCCAAATCATCAGACATGGCGACCATTACTACATAACAGATTTCACATCTATAACGAAGAGTGCCAGCCTTAAAAAAATAGACATCTTTTTCAACACAGTCAGTACGAGACTGCTTGTAGCTTTCCATGATACCACTCCAAGATACAGTGAACTCCTTGTCTCCGTATGTGCTATCTGGTGGATTATTTAGGTAACCTGGTTTATAAATATGGTTAGGCGCACACATGTCACCATAGTGTGGATCCAAATCTATGCAACAATCACAACATACTCCGAACTTTTCTCTATAATCCTTCTTATACCACTCACGCAAGCTAATCCCCCACCACGAAAGATAACCCGGAAACACTTTCTCGGCAGTTGAAATCCTTTCATAAGAATCATCACCATTTTTTTTAAATGTCTTGCCAATAGACCAGTCTCTTCCAAATTTAGCGTTGGGCTTAAATTCGAAGAGTGGTCCTTGTTGTATTTGCCTAGCTTCCTCGTCATGTGTGATATGAGACAACTGAGTGATGGGTATAATATAGTTATCTCTCAAGCCCTCTGGCCTCTGTGGCACATAGCCATTAGGATGGGCATCTGAGAATTCCCCAGGATACAGAACTTCACCAGCATTTATCCACGGGATGGCAGAGCTGTGTCAAAACATACTTGTTAAAACAATTATAACAAAAACAACAACAAAACTCTTACCCAGTTACATCTCTTTCTCCCATAATAGCTGCAGCACAGTACTAAAATGGGGAGGAACCTCTCAGAGCAGGATTTAAATATTATCACTGCTATGAATTTTAGATTACCAAATTTAGTATGTGCAATGAATGGCACTTTACTCCCCAAGTATGAAGACTAGTGTGTGTTGGCTGGGGGTGAATAGTTTCCAATGGCTACCCAGGTACAAGCCACAGCCCAGATTCGTGGTGTTGGTCCTAGACTGAATCCTAATTAACCTTCAATATGCACGTTAGAGACACAGGTAGTACTCGGTTTTTCACTCAATGTGTCAGTCAGTCATTCCACAATGGATCTCGAAAACAGTGGCCTCTAAAACAATATGTTTGTTTAGTAGAAATCCTTTTATATCTATCATCACCAATTTTTTTGTATGTCTTGCCAACAGACCAGTGTCTAACCTTTGGCTTAAATTGGTAGAGTGGTCCTAGTGATTGCGTTATTTCCCCAGCTTCCCTTGTATGTGTGATATGAGACAAATAAGAGATGGGTCTTCTTTAAAAAAACACATCGGCCTCGGTGGCATGAGCCATTAGGATGGGCTTCTGAGTTCCCCAGGATACAGAACTTCACCAGCATTTATCCATGGGATGGCAGAGCTGTGTCAAAACATACTTCAAATAGTTTTTTAAACATCTTACCCAGGACCTCTTCTTCTTCTTCCATAATGTCTGCATCAAAGAGCTCAGACATGATCAGAGTGCGGACTTTAGTGTCATTAAAGTGTGCTGAGTGCTAATGTATAGCCTAATAGTTACTCTATTTCCCAAGTATGAAGAAATGTAGTGTGTATGCGTGCGTGTGCGTGTGAAATCACAGTAACTGTTGAGTGCAACAGCAGGTTATCTCGTTCTGCTCCTACTAATGCTTGTTGTACAAGCCTTCCTTATAGGTTTGTGTCGAGTACTAAATCTCCATACATGTATTAAGCAAACAACTCATATTTGCACCTGAGTGAGAGTAAGAAGACTCCAATACTTGCCCGCCACTCAATTTTTCTTCTTCCAGCTCAATTTTCACGCCACTGAATTGTTGTTATCTGCGCCACTGATTCTGTCGTGTTGGACTACTAATGAAGCCAAAGATGTTGTCATATGCCAACATCATCCCAAGGTTGTTTCTTATGGTTGTTCCAGTGTGTGATTATAATTCAACCTCGGCCAAAAAAAAAAAAAAAAAAAAAAAAAAAAGCAACAAAGAAAAACAACAAAAAAACAAAACTTTTACTTCATAAGAAATGAATTATAGGCTATAATTTCGAAACACCTTTAGTCCAGTATGGGCATGGCTTATATAGCGACTTGATTGCGGGGTAACCAAATATTTGTGTTCACTGAAGAAATGAGAAATCTAGCTACTCCCAATGATCACGCTATGTCTGAAGTAACAATATAAGTGATAAGATCTCTTGTTATGAGTATGAATGGGCATAGAGCAATATCGTATGTGTGTGTGTGTGTGCATGTGTACTAATAGCACTGGTCCAAGGATAAGGTGAGTCATTGCTCATAGAGTTCACAAACAGAACAACAACCACACAGAACAGAAGCAAGTGAAGTTGGTGAGCACATCGCTCCCTGAAGTCTGATATTATACCCACCAATGTGACTAATGTATAAAAAAATTCATGTAACTTGACCTACAACATACGGATGATTATAAATAAATATCCTTTACAAAAAAGAATAAGACATCTTTATTGTTGGAGTCAAAATAGTGAAACACTTGAATAGGAAAAACAAAGTATATCTGCTTATTAGCTTATTTTGAATTAAGTAAGTTGATTATGTGCAGCTGAATTTCTTTAATCAAATAGTGGAATGGCACAGCTATACTACAGCAATTGTGCCTTATTAAAATAATTATCGTGCCAATTTTCGAAGATTTAACATTTTCTTAACTAAATGTATTCATGTTTTTTCTATGCAATATGAAATAAAAGAAAATTTTATATAGAGAAACTAAAATTTTTTTGAATAACATTGATGCCCTAAATCATTCTTGAGTTATAGTCATTGCACCTTAACCATAATCACAAAATATTGTATATACTTTGGCCTGTTTGCGACAAAAAGTGACAGTGGATGCTCAGTACTGGGGCGGGACAGTTTCAATATTTACAACAATTATGCATTTTGTGACCGATGCACCAAATTTTGTGTGTTCGCCAATAAGTACACAAAAACATACTTTGATATTATCCAATTTTTTTGCACTTAAGAGCAAAATTTAAGGCAGACTGGTAATCACATTTCTTCATCACTATTTTAACCCTTAGCAGATGAACGTTGATGGGCTAATTTATTTATAAATACACACACACGTAAAAATTATGCATTTGCGGAGACAACATTCTACCAGTGGAGCACGCAGCATGGAGTAAGAAAAATAGTGAATGTTAGTATAGTTTTATGCCTCTAGCATTTTCCCTGTAGGCTAGTAGCTATGGTAATGCATTAGTAGCTAGATTGATTTTAGCACGAGTCTAGACACGAATTTAGCGTGGATTTTATTTGACCAGTTTAGTTTCGCTAGCTATTCTTGTGAATGTCTTTTGAACCAATAGCTAATCTAGGTTTGTTTTCAAGGATCAGATAGTGTATGTACTATGTCAAAGCTCTCATAATCATTTTGGTCCTACTGTTTCTTTTTATAGTGAAGCTAGAGTTTACCTTATGTCCCTTTTTTTTTCATTTGTACTCAATAGCATATTCTGGTGATACTTGATGGCCTGCATGTTCCACTCCTCCTGTTTCCACCGCTGCCTTCATCACAGCTGTTATGCTGGTGTTCAAGTGCCTGATCCACAACTCTGGCTTGATGGGCGTCCTTGAAAGTTATTGAGGGTCCCTTTTCAACGGTTGTACATTGGGTGTCAAACGAAAAGTGGAAATTCAGAAACTTCTTTCAGCATGTAAATCAAGCTTTCCCACCTACTCTCTCTAATGATGGTAGTCTTCACATAAGCACCAAAAGTGATCTTCTGATGTAGCATAAAAGATCTGATGAACACAAACTGAGACTCCGCTGGCAAGCTGTACCATAATTAACGCTCAGCGCGCATACACAAGAGGGTTACAACTCAGTTTGTCTGTCAGTCAGTCAGTCATTCATTCTGTCACACGGATCTTGAGATCTCGAAGATGGCAGCCTCCCGAAGATTGAAACAAGCATCAAAATGTTGCAGTGGACATTTTAAGTCCCTTTTTTTTTCTTTTCTTTTTTCAGAAAAAGCTATCTTGCATTTTAACTATCCACATCATGATTCTTGCTAGATCCACAAATAATTCTGCCAGAATCAGGCAGAAAAAAGTTCTTAGTAGGAAGATGGTACTGTAAAGAGAGAAAGGTTGGGGATGAGGTAAAAGAAATGACAGTACACAGAGGAAGACTGCTTTATAACCAATGTGGTGGAGATTCCAGCACAGACCACATCTCCAGCCACACATGTCACAACCCCACTCCAATATGTAACTGTTTATTTAACTAATTGTTTATCTTTCATTGTATTTACTCAGTATTTATTATATGAGCAGATCACTAATTAGTATTCATACGTTGCACTTCACCCTAACACTAATTCACACTTTCCCTTTCATTTTTGCAACCATATTGGGCCATATCTTTTGGCAGATAACTCTCAAGGAATCAAATTTGAGAACCTGTTATGTCATGCTCACTCAGAATAGGGGTGTGTTGGCTGGTTTTCTATACAAACTGGCTGGCCGGCATACCCCAACAGTCAGTCATTTAGTTCTTGTGCTTAAACCCTGGCTGTGTTAATTAATTTTAATTAAGTCAACCATCTCCTCGTGAGATAAGAGCTGATAGCTTTCACGACTACTAGCTCTTTGCCCAACAGTGGCCCATATTCAGTGGTACTAGAAAATGCTCGTGTAGCATTGGTTGGGCGAGCAAGGTTCTGGGGAAATGTTGACACTTTCAATTGCATTGGGGTCGTTTGATTTGAATTTGCATTGGTTTTCTTCCTGCAGGTTGCCAAATCTGAATTCACATCTCATTATTAGTAGTAGAATATGTAAT
>WLWI01001935.1_pt1 | contig 17933 bp, 22 predicted proteins | sample 6701501 | NCBI WGS metagenome assembly WLWI01 (sample SAMN12718690, study PRJNA515312) | sponge metagenome | isolation source: marine sponge | host: Mycale hentscheli | place: New Zealand: South Island, Marlborough, Capsize Point | collected 2014-11-01
GTACCAGCGCATGTGACAGGACTGGGTGGGTTGGTAACATGTACCAGTGCATGTGACAGGACTGGGTGGGTTGGTAACATGTACCAGCGCATGTGACAGGACTGGGTGGGTTGGTAACATGTACCAGCGCATGTGACAGGACTGGGTGGGTTGGTAACATGTACCAGTGCATGTGACAGGACTGGGTGGGTTGGTAACATGTACCAGCGCATGTGACAGGACTGGGTGGGTTGGTAACATGTACCAGTGCATGTGACAGGACTGGGTGGGTGGATTGGTGGAACTGGTGACAAGTCCAGATTACACTGCCTTCTTGAGAATTAGTAATCATATCTAGTACTACCTGCCCCAACAAGTTGTGATTCAAGAGTGTTGTAATCCCCATTAATCATACTATGACAGGAGATTCATGCACAATGCAATAATTAGTAAGCCAGCCGAGGACAATATAAGGGGGTATTTGTACTACACCATAACACTGATTAAAAATTATAATAACATTTAATAATAATTTTAAAAAATACGTTGAGGTTATTATTTATGCGTCTCCATTTCGCTAAGATCTCTTTGTGAAATAATACACAGATACTTGAAGGGAAAAAAATTGAATTGTTATAGTAACACTAATTAAAGAGGAAGACTAAATAAATACTTTAACCCAAGGTTAATACTGTATAAGCTACAGAAGAGTAAGCCATACCATTCCATAGCAACCTGACTGTTTGGATTGCAAACAACTGCACAAAGAACTACAGAGACACAAGACTTCAAACATTTCTTACAAGTTCAGGGAACACGGGTACAAAGGTCAATGCTAAATCACTGAGAATGCTCTACAGTCCCGCAGTTCTTATCAAAGAACTCTTCTGATTGGTTAATCAAATCATGTGACCAATTATAGCGCCGCGCGAGGGCTAGGGCTAGGGCTAGGGTGACCAATCAGAAGAATTCTTTGATAAGAACTGCGGGATGGCTCAGAATGCTTGATGTGTGAGAAAACTAACCCAGATAAAATTAATACTGCCCAGGGTATTTCTGCATGGGGGATGATCACAAATGAGTAAAATGACTCTCAGGGAAATACATGATGTAACTGGCCGGTCAGACAAGCTACTGGTCATGACAGATTATATTAGCTTAGGAATTGGAGCAGTAGTAAACTTTTCAACAGGAGTAGCGCTGCTCAGAAACAAGAAAGTCATAACACTTTGTCTTTGTTTTTTGTTATTTTTACTCGCATTTATCTAGTGTGGTTGAGCGGAGTACGCATTATGTTTGCTTGTAAATCTTCCATAGCTTGCTTGAATAGAAGCATATACAGTATAGTACTTATTCTTATACTGGGTAGCTCTCACCTGGAGCCCAAATTACTCTCCTGAGTGTGGCAGCTCAAGTCTTTCTTTCATTAAACACTCATCTTTATAGTAATCTGTACTGATGATACTTTTCCTTATTCTACCCCTTAAATACATATAACATCACACGCACCTAAGCCATCTTACTATACAATATCACATAAAACTGCTGAGACAGAAACCATGTTCCATCTTTGATATGGGAAGCAATAACCAATTGTACAGTACAAATTCTCACTTGTGCATTATCATAGTCCTGAAGAAGATGTTGTCAGTAATATCTCTTTATTCCCTACTAGTAGTAGGGCTGTTGCTCTGTGTGTGACATTCCACATGCTCTGCTAGAGAAACAACATGTACTGGCACCAAAATGAATGTTGACATCAGTGACAACAGCGTATGCTCCTTCTTTAACTAAAAGCAATTAACTAACAGCGGCCTCAGCCTTGCCGTTCACCCAGTATAAAATTAATTCATGAGTGGGCGAATCATAGTATTTTAATCTAATACATGTGTTTTATTGTTCCTCGAAAAGAATAACATGATTCATTATGATCACTGGAGAGAAATAGATTTCTAACTTGTGTTGTTGTTGTTGTTTTTTTTGGTGGCACTTTTGGTTTTTACACTGATTTTGATTATTGCAGCTCAGTAGAGGAATAATTGAAATTTCTGAGAGTGAAGAATGGTCAAGCCAAAAGAGTTATATTTCACTAATGACGCCCGCCAACACTTGAAATATTTAGTATCATCTAAAAACACGACTGCTTCACCAAATCCCTTTGACAAAAACCTTCCTCACACACATCACACTCCTGTCACACCTCTCCCACCCACATCCTCGCTGCCCTGCCTCCTTACCTGGAGCACACCCCACCCACATCCTTGCTGCCCTGCCTCCCCACCTACCTACCTGGAGCACACCCCACCCACATCTTCACTGCCCCGCCTCCCCACCTACCTACCTGGAGCACAGGTTCTTTGACCCATAGCAATGAGCTGGGTGAGTGAAAGCTGGGGAGGTGCAGAGTACCCACTGGAAACCCTAGGGTGTCAGCCGTGCCCGGCTTGACAACTCTGGGGTCATCAATCACAACCTTGGGTCCCAGATACTCCAGTTGACCTAGCCAAGGCAGCTCGGAGCCCGGGTACAGGACACATAGTACAAGGTTAGCTTTTCTAGAAGATGCCGTCTGTGAAAACAAGAGGCCATACCACTTCTCCCTGCAACCACCAACAGTTACAGAGTCAAAAAAATTCCGTAATATACGTACACACACTGCACATTCACGCAAACATTTTGAACATTCGACCAAGCCTGAAAAGCCTAGATGCAGCAAACCTTACCCTAACTTCAGAAGGGCTGTCTTCGACTCACATTTTAAGCTCCCATGCAACAACACACGAAAAGACGGTTTCTGAGCCTCCTCAGATGCCAAGCTCTTGGATTCATCTGACATAGAAGGTGTACTGGGTCCAAATGTAGGACTTTTTAATTCCTGTTCCAGGATTTTTCTGTCCACGTCTGGATCCAGCACGAAATGACGAGAGTAATGAGGAGGGGCTGGAATGCTACAATTGTCTATGAACCCACACACGTGCATCTCCGGAGGAAAATCGTGGCCCTTTATGGAGGTATCCATGCTGGGGAACTTGGAATCAGGTCCCACCATGATGTCTCTACTGGAACTGTACATGGAAGGAGACGGAGTCAAGCTCACCAGAGAATGCAGGTGGCCACACTTGAGGAGGCTGGAAAATGGCTGAAAGCGAGACTTGGCCATCTGCTTAAAGGCTCCCTTGACAGACTCAGAAGTCAGACTGCCATTAGGGATGAAGACCTGGTTTTGCACCACTCCTATAGTGTCACACAGTCTCTCAACACTGTTCTTGGCAGTGGAGGACGAAGTCCGGATGAGTTCCTCCTGCGTTGCCACACAAACTACACTAATTTGGCAGCTGAAGGGCATGGTGACCATCAGTTTTCCCTGCATGTCATCTTGATGCTTTACCCCTGGAGATGCATCTGTCACAATCACAAATTGGCATGGGGCAAAAGATCCCCACTCAGATACCACAAATTCTATCACAGTTACTAAAGCTGAGTGGAGATCTGTGCGATCATAGAAGGATATATCCGTCAATTTTTCTTTCAGCTGCGCGTAGTCTCTCGTAAAGGGATGCAGAGTCTCGCAATTGGAGGAAAATGTATGAAAAGAAGTATACTCCAGAGGGAAGCATTTCTTCAGATAATCAAAAAACCAAAGCACGCCATCTCTAGCAAGATCGTGTCTTGAAACCTCAATATTGGCCTTGTTAGAAGGCCTTCTCATTGACAGAGAAGTATCGAGCAGAACCACCGTGGGCATCTCGACAGTAATTCCTCACTTCACATCATCATGCATTAAAATTCTCTACTCTAAACGGTGCGCACTTCTTCGCTAGCGTAATCATTTTTAGAATTCGCGGTTGAAAAAGCAACGTGTACATGTATTATTGTACCGGAGCTTTATATAAATGTGATTACTATGACATATTCTCACACTAATAACAAGTGCACACTTATAAACATATCGAAATGGATGAAAATGTTGAGACAAGAAATTAAAAATAATTAAGAGTTTAAAGAGGATCCTAGCTCCTGCTGGACAAACCGTCTTAGCCTGTCCAAGTACTGGCTATACAGTTCAACATCATTGTGCCCTGCTCCTTCCACCCAGAGTGGGTCAACTGTTTGAGGAGCTCTTTCATAGAGTGCCAGACCATGCGAGAAGTCTATCACTTCATCTTCAGTTCCATGAATCACTAGTATCTTCGATCTGACCTGTTGCACTTTCTCAATGCTATTGAGACATAGTATAATAAAATGGTTTAATAATAATTAATCAACAATTGATAATTATGCTCCCTAACAAAAGGTAAAAAATATCTACCACCCCTCCCCCTCCCCCCACTCCATTCCAATGCTGTAATGTATCCATTCAGTAGTAACTTGTCCTTACCACAATAGTGATGTCATTCAGCTTCCTTTAATTATAATACCAGATCACTTTCCTGATTAAATTGTTTACAAAAAGTGACCTACTTTGTTTCAATCCAAATGCATACTGCACACTAACCCTAGGTTGCAGCACATGACCATGAGAGCACTTACTTGGGGAAAGGATCAAAGAACCATGTCCGTCTGGTCTCAGGGAAGGCAACCCTCATCCCAGACATCAGGGGCGAGTGAAGAACGACTCCAGCAACTTCATATTTCGTAGCCAGATCAATTGCCGCTACTGTCCCAATGCTTTGCCCGTAAAGAATAATCTGATTTGGGGCAAGACTGTATTTCTCTCTCAATGCCCTCCAGGCTGCTTCTGCATCTGCATAGAGGTTTTTCTCAGTCGGTCTCCCGCTGCTTGCTCCATAACCAGAGTAATCGAAGGCAAACACATTACAGCCTATCCTGGAACCAAGGCCCACAAAGAAACTCGACATCTGGCCAAGGTCCACAGCATTTCCATGAGTAAACAGGATAGTATACTTAGGGGTTTCATGGTTCTTCACGTACATGCAAGCTACCGTGTTGTTCCGATTCGTGCGAATTTTGAAGACATCGATGGTTTCAAGTTCCCGGTGAGTGTACTGCCATTCTGATCTCTCTGTCAAGTGCAAAGAGCAGGTACCGTCTGCCTCGTCGTCAATGGAGTACGTTGGATCGGGAGGAAGGAAGGCCAATTTAGCTGCCACTCTTGAGGGCAGGGGCGGGCAGCAGAATAAATAGCACAGTTCCGGCAATGATAGGCCATTCATGACTACTTCAAAACCTTAAGTAAGGTCGAGTTCAGTGCAATTTTGAACTCCTTTCAATCAACTTCACACTATTCAATTTGAAAGGAAGAGGGATGTCTTGACTACCGCAGACAAAAAAAAGCAGCTAAACTAAAGTTTCTCCCCAGGTATTCCTAGACTCTTTCACATTCCCAGCGTTTCAACTTTTCGTGTGTATCATATCCTCCCTGCGTAGGCGGGGCCAATCATATAAAAAAAAAAGCCTTAGTCAGCATAAGCAAAAGAAAATTATGAAGAGCGTTGTGGTAAAGGGTTAAACTTTTCAAGTGCTGCTTTATAGGCCACCCAAGATGTCTTTAGAAAACTGTGAAACTGATGATGAATTGAATAAACTTATTCAGTCTACATGGAAAGGGAAAAAGGAGTGCTTAAATATAAGCCACAGGAATTTAAAAGTCATTCCTGCCGATGTATCTCGGTTGATTTCGGTGAAGATCCTGCTTTTAAATAATAACTGCTTGGTTATGCCACCGGATGAAATACGGCATTTAAATAAATTGGAGAGTCTTTCCCTGGAGAATAATGAACTTACTATATTTCCATCATGCCTATCCTCCCTTTCTGCATCTCTTTCTTTCCTTAATTTAAGTAATAATCCGCTGACATGCTTACCCCAAGAAATGGGGCACTTAAAAGCTCTGAGATCTCTTTGGCTGGACTTTACACAACTAAACTGTTTTCCTGCTCTTTTAAGCTCATTGACCAATCTTGAGTATTTATCTTTGAGAGGGAACAACATTGCATCAATTGAATCTTCCATGAATTCACTGCAGAATCTTCAGTGGTTATCTTTAGCAGATAACCAGCTATCGTCCTTAACAAACAAAGAAACATTCTCTTCAATACCCAAGCTACATACTATAATCTTGAGTAACAACAGACTGTCTAAAGTCTTCATTGTGTGTCCTTCACTATGCAATTTGAATCTAAGCAAAAATAGATTGTCAGAACTACCTGAGAACTTTGAAGATTTCATATCATCACAGGTGTCGCTGAACAAAGTAGATTTAAGATCCAACCAATTCACTATGGACCAACCAAACTGGACAAAGAAATGCTGTTTTTTATTTACATAATTGAGTTTTCTTCAAGGCCAATATATATTTTTGTGCATCGAAAATGTTTTAAATAAAATTATATATTATTAGAGAAATAAATCTGCAAGTCGCATAATTTAAAAAAGAAAAAAAGATGAAGGGCGACAATTCTAGGAAGACAATGTTCTGTAATATTAAGATGTTAAATGAGGACAGGCAAAGCACAATGCTGAAAGTGTGGAAAGAAGTAACTAGTTCATAAACAATGGCATGACACACAAGTGAGTGCATAAGAATGTCTTTAGTGGAGAAGTACCTAAAACAAGAGAAAGGGGGTTAAAAAGTACTTTTCTTTCCCCACTGAGATGATAAGACTTGGTGCTCTTTTTTCCTTCCTGTTGTGTTCTTTAGCTAGTAGGTTCCACAAACTTGACTAGCTTGGTAAGTGTGTTGTCGTCCAGTTTGCACAAGTCGAAGTCGAATGTGGATGCCGTCAGGTTATACAGTCCTGTCTGTTCTATAATGTTCACTATTTCCTGCAGTTGCTGAGGGTCTTGTAATGAGTTGAGCTGCTTATGCAACCGCTTCAGAGCGCTGGTGTCCCAAGTATTCGGAGACCCTTTCTTGCCTTTCTTCATGGGAGCTTCATCTATTCCACTTTCACTGTCACTTGTGGAGTCGGTATTGCTGGATTCACTGCTGCTGGATGCTTTTCTTTTCCTTTCCGCCTTCTTCTCCAACTTCTTCTTCTTTTTTGCTGAGTCATCAGTAGGGGGAGCTGCTCTTTTCTGAGGCTTGGGATTTGAAGTGGGTGGTGGAGGTGGTTTCTTGTCTGCTGGAGGCCCCCCACTGACTGTTCCACCTGCTTTCAATAGCTTTTGCCGAAACTCCTCACTTGGGTTTTGGAAGGTAAGACATTCACTCCTAATCTGATTGATGGGTGGATCATTCAGATTCGGTAAGAGGAGGTCATATTCAAATCTGACTTTCTTAGGCTCATCCTTGTTTCTGAAATAGACCTCTACTGGTAGCATAAAACTGCCATAACCAGATTCTGCAACTTGAAATGGCGGGTCTTTTACAACTATAAGAAGGAAAAATAAGCATAATGTAAATTAAAGGAAAAAAATACACTGAAAATTTTTCAGTATCAATATTGCACACCAAAACGAATCCAAAACCTTGTGGTAAACGCTTTCACTAATTTGCCACACCCACAATCTAGTACCTCTTCGTGGTTTTGGAAAACTTTCATGAAGAAGGAAGACTACTTTTTCCACAAAATGCCGAATATCTTGCCCTTCTTCTCCTCTAACAAGAACAGTCCAATCATGAGTGTAGCCTTCAGGGGTTGGTCGCTTACGCCACATTGCAGAGTGGCCTAGCACCAGTTTTACTTGCACAGACTGCAAAAATACAATACATTACCATTTATAATTACTGGTAATTGTTGTAAAGGAGATGCAATAAGGACTTTTCCAGGCTTCTATTTTATTGGAAATAGTCCACGCCCTACCTGAGCAGCCATGCGGGATATTCAAATTCCAGGTGAAGAAAAGCCGCACAACAATTGATGGTGGTCTCTTAAAATGTTCGTGACCTTCACTAGGTCAAATCAGCACTATTACACACCCGGTGACTCGATCTCGAACACTTTATAAGCTGCAAAATCTAAGTTTACTTGCTAGAGAGCATCTCCCCTCAACAAGGCGCCATTTTACAGCTTGTAAATCCGCGTTTTCGTCCGTTTATTCGATTTAAAATATTTTTGTTTTACGGAGATAAGAAAATATTACAAACAAATTAAACGAAACCGTGGGATAAAATAATGAGAAATTCATGGATCTATTACTGTAGCTCTAGCAGTGTAGTCAAGAATAAATGGTGAAAATTTGTTCTTGGGTTTGAAATGCTTTCTGTTTAATATCTGGTGCCAGAAGTGCTGAATACTCCATCCTTTTTATCATACTCTCCATGAAATCTGTTCTTTGCTGTAAACAACCAAAAGGAAGAAAAATAGGTAATGGCTATTAAGCTCTTCAATGTTATATATTTCACCTTTTCGACTGATTCATTATCCCACTCATAAGAAGGAAAGTTAGGAGAAGTCAAAATGGGATAAATACGTTGTAGTAGATTTTCTTCTAGGATCTCTGATATGTAATCAAGCCTTTTCTGGAGAATTGAGAAAAGAGAACAGTATTAAGAGTTTCATTCAAACTTGAGGCAGCATACTTTGTTAGCTCTCTTGGCCATTTTTAACTGTTCTTGCACAATCATCTGGGGAAAAAAAAGTTCTAAAGAGGGAATCACCAAATTATATTGGTACCATTAAGTTGTCCATGATATCTGATTGGTTAACAGAATCCAAAAATACATTAAGAGCAGGTTGCATGACAGCACCTACATAAAGTAAATCATTTGGAATAAACCCAAGCTTTACAAGTTGAATTATTACTTGGTAAAGGAAGGCCAAGTCTACCCCTGAGGCAAGCCACTGCTGTCAAGTGCCTGAAACAGCCTATTGCTCTATTGTAGGTCGATGGAACGATGAGGGTTGGGGGCAACAAGTTATGGATTGCCAGCTTTGCCTTGGAAGGAGTGGCCATTCGAACGTACATCAGAGGCATCTGGTTTGTTCTCCAAATAGATGGAACCAAACGCCCTCCAGACACTAATTTACGTGAATGTTAGTAAACATGTGAGTTATCAACAATAGGGCAAACTAAAACATGTCAGTTAGCTAATATGACAAATTGTGGTATCCCACACCAAGCTTGAGGGTCAAGACTTGTATTTGTTGTGTTACAGCTTTAATGAGGCTTCCCCTATTGCGTTACCTTTGATGTTGGAAGGGTCCACTTCAACACCACTTTCAAATGGAGTGCCACCATGTAGTTTTAACTGATAAGTCCTGGGTAGTGGGTAATGAGAGCATTTCATGATAAGAACTTGTGTGGTGTTGGCAGCTATTCACATACTTGTTTGCAGTAGGAAGACCTGAGGAGTCGAAGAGTGGGAGAGAACACCATCCACAACTTAATTCTCCTTTTTCTCCAGTTGTCTGCATATAAAAAAGAACGGTGGTGAATATGATTTGTATAAATGATTGTGGTGACTATCAGCTAGCTAAAGAAGCACCTACCTCTCTAACGAAGCTGATGGCAAACTCAAACAGAAGCTCTACAAAATCGTTGAAAAGCCAGCTTTTACTGTCGTAGATCTCAATAGTTTTAATTCAAGGCTTACCTAAATTAAGGTCACTGGCATTCAGGCGAACTGTAAGAACCCTGTGATACTGGCTATTTTGGGTTGTTTGAGACTTGGGGAGAAATTTCCATGTTTTTTGTTCTTGTGGTGACCACGCAGCCTTCACTGTGTGGATGTTGCTGAGTATCTGGAGGCAACATGTCACAGTATAGTACCAGATATAGCTATCAGTATAGTAGAAGATATAGCTAAGTGCGTGTGTTGCACTTACAGTGGCTTTATTGAAAACTGCAACTCTCACGTGCCTGGACTTGACCACAACACCTGCAAACAATTTTAAGGAAAAAACAACAACAACAATGTTGTTTACGCTGTTAATGCCATGATCATAATTTTGCAATTCTGGGTTTAAACTTAATGCCAACAATGTATTAACTCTGACAATTATTATGTATATGAAGCTCCATAGCAATTAGGAATCAAAGTAAAGAGATGGCAAAAGTGATGCCACACTCCACAAACACCCAACATGGTATAACACATGGTTAACAATACAATGCCATCCATTAATTAAAGGAACTAGTACCTTTCCCTGGCAGGGGGATGTTCTTAGCCATGTATACAGTGACTTCATTGCTAACTTTAGAAGGACATGACTGGAGACAGTCCTCAATGTGGTTCCATTTGAGGTCTTTAAAACCCATTCCTGTCTGAGAGGGGTTGGGCTTCAGCCACGCCGATGCCTTGTACTGAGCTAAAATCAAACACGTTTGCAGCTCATTGTGAGGATAACATTTTTTTCCAGTAAAAAAAATGCATAGGGTTACTCACACGAGTCCTTGAGAAGTCTTGCCATGGTGGAATCCCTGAAGCCAGAAGGGATAGCGCCAAGGGCACACAAAACATCTCCAAGACTTGTCTCATTCACTGTTTTCCTAAGCTTTGTCCAAAGGGCACGACCCCTCCTAGGTGTGACCGAAGTTGCTGCCTGATCTTATGGACAAAAAAAAAAAGTTATTTACTTATATTCAAAACTAGAATGGTCAAAACACATTGCTACCAATATTATCCTGTTTTGTGGCGTGCCACATGCTATGAACTCCGAAAATTAAGGACATACATACATGATAAATTTTCACAGACATTGTAAAAACACACCCCTTTTTACTGGTGGTGGTAATTTAGAAGGTCTAAACAAATCTTATCAATGCAACCACAGACCACAAATGCAGTAGATGCTTAGTGCCCTCTTATGCCATAAAGAAAAGAATATCTTACCAGTTACTATCTGACCTGGAGGAGAAAGTTGCTATGAAACACAATATACAAAAATATGATATGTTGATGTTGAATACATTATTACATTTTATTAGTAGAAGACCTTGACAAAATTGCTAGGAATGAGTCCTCTCTCTCCTATAGCATTCTCTGCCAGAAGCCAGCCATCTCCACGACTGGATTCCAGAACAGTCAACACTTCCCTCTGTTTAAATGACAAATCTCCATCTTCCTGAGCATTGTAACTGCTCAGTGCTTCCACCTCGTACAAAGCCTACACAATATCATTGTCTTGATGATCAGTTCCAAGTGCTATGGGTCAAATGGACAACTGATATATCAATATCACCCATTCTAATGGGGCTCAAGTGCACAGTACAATGCAGATACAATATTACCTCATGGCTGTAAGTACTTTGTTCCTCTTCCTCTTCATTGTATAGAGTAGCCATCCTTAATCTATGGAACACGCACACACGCAATAACATTGAATATCATCTGTGCAAGCAGAATTTAAATCCAAGAGAATAAACACCAAATGTTAGAATTATGCTAACTGTTGTTGATAATTTGACATTAGAGCCAACTTAAAAATGTTCACTAACATTATCATTTTCATAACAAGTCTTTACTGTTGTTATTTTTGTTGTTGTTGTAAATATATATATATACAGTATATATATATCAATAAACCTTTTTAACCACCTGCATGCTAAAAATTTCTAGAGTGCACCAAATAATTTCATAGATTGAAGGAGAGTAGTATTTTCCCTCCAAAGTGATGTGTATTTGGCCTTTTTTATGCAGAGTGTACAATTTATTTCACTCTTGATAAATAACTATACACTGCATGTAAGTGTTGACTTGAATTCCATATTGAACACTTGCAATATAGCTAGAAACACTAAAGTGTCTTAGACAAGTGGGAGAAGTTAGCATGTTGCCTACAGTTCAGTTGGGCTAAGCAGCAACTTGCAAGCTATTTTAATATTACCAGATGGCTTTTACTGTGCAAGTTCACTTACAGTTCTTCTTCATCTACATCACTACCCACATCTTCCTCCTCTTCACTGAGAATCTGAGTGGGAGTGTGCTTTTTTTCGGACTTCAAGACACCTCCCATCAATTTTCGACTAGTTGGAATCCCAGCAGACTTAACCATCAGATTGCTCTGAAGATTAATCGCCGCCTGAGAACGCTGGGGTGCCTCCGCCTTGTGAGCGCTCTTGGAAGCCATTGCCGATCAGCAGTGTGTGAGAAATCAGGTGTGTTGCCACGCAACGGTTAATTCACTGAACTGGTAAGGCATAGTCAATTATGACGCGGTTATAAAGTCCTTTTTTTTTTTTTAATGAAAACCCAATCAAATGATCAAATCATAACTGCTTAGCCCGAGCATGTTCACGTTTGTGCTTCAAAATATCTATTGCTGATAGCTGTAAAGTTTGTCCACAATCATTGCAGCTGTACTCCTTCAGTAGAGAAGGGTCAAGAGATGTAGATGGAGCTCCACTGGACTCTTGCAATACTCGCTCTACTTCCTCCTTGCAATTGGCCTGGTGCTGTAACTGCTCCGCAACATTGACTGCTAGTCTAGATTCACATAAAGGGCATGTCCACACTCTCCTGAGAAAAGCATCCTCTGATGACAAATGCCCCAATTCATCTGCAAGACTTAAAAAAAAAAAAAAAAAAAAAAAAAAAAAGAAGAAGTAATAACAACAAATAAATTAATAAAATTTAAGGTGGAAAATTTTAGTCATGGTTATACATGCTTCGTTATTGATGATAACATACTTACCAGTCAAACGTGAGATAGTCAGTAATGCGCCAACCACCTTTTACCAGATGGCATGTCCCACCTCTCACAAGTTTCGCTTTCCCTTCATTGCCCCTTTTAGTAGCAGCAGTGGACTGTGCAGCTGAAGAACCAGCCATATTGTCCTCACTTTCATCTTCACATTTATACGTGCACATATATCATTATCACTAAAAATAAGCTTGACAACCACAAACTAGACACACATAAACACATTTATCAACACTGTGTACACAAACACATTGCTTCCATAAACACAACAAACACACTTATGCACACCAGGCTTGGGTGGACCCTTGTAGAGAGTAGCCAAGGCAGTGCTGGGAATTTTAGCCAAGGTGTATTGGTGAGTGCTGTTCAGATACTCCGCCAGTTTAGTGGCCAGCAGTTCCTCTAGCGCCTGAACTTGGGCAGTGGAGTCTGCATCATCATAGTCACTATAGTCTGAGTCTCCACGGGAATATCTCTCTAACAACAATGAGGAATAAATTAACAAAAAAAAAAAAAAAAAAGTTGTTGTTTGTGGATATAAATTAAGCCACAATTTGTTATACAACAGAAAGTTGATGTGTTCACATTATAGTATATAGTAACACTTATAAAGAAGGATACTATATATTTTATATTTATACTTTATCCATTGAACAAGAATTAAATATTGAATACTTGTAGAAATATTTCACTCAGAGGTAGGAGGTACTTTTAGATGCTTCCAGTTTTAGTTCCAGTAGATGTGTCCAAGTGGTTCTCAAGGTCTGGAGAGCAGCAATCACTTGTTGGCCAGCCTCACTGGCCAGGAATGTCAACTCTAGCCAGCCATCAATTACAAGTCTACAATACAATGGTTATAAAGAGTCAGCTTTAGTTTAAGCAGAGTAATGAACCTACGACCCCATCCCTCGCATTCATTTCCCCCTCCCCCTTTCCCCAAGTTGAATATTCACTTCCTCGCTCACTCGCCTGGTACAGTCTGCATTTGTGTCAAGTTCTTGAGAGAAAAGTGTGACAGTTTGCAATGACGGACACCTCATGACGTTGACAAGATACGGCTTGTTCGTTTCTAGGAGATCACTGATATCACATGGACATTTATACATTACAAACAAAAAAAACAAGCAAACAAATAAGCAAACAACCTTCCACCATACATATCACTCACACATAAGCAAGTAGCTCTTGCCCCAATTTCTTGTTGTCCTAAGAAACATATCCATGTACACACACACACACACACACACACACACACACACACACACACACACACACACACACACACACACCTTTAAGTTCCATATTTCTGAATAACTCACTTACCTGTGGCTCCAAGTACTCTGGGTTGGTGGAGAAGACACTGGTAGGATGAATTACAATAAAAGACTTGGACTAGAATTACACAGATATTATAATAAATAACTGAATCAACCAAATATCTTGTTTTAAAAACAACAACAAATAACAGCAATATATGACATTAGATGCTTTAAATCTATAGATTTGCCGTTAATGTAAAATAAGTTTGTTCACTAAGTGAAAAGATCTTCTGCTATCTATTGCTGCCATGCATAATGCTTTTTACTTTTGAGCCGACATATTCAAATCATCTACACTGTAACGAAAGAGACACTTGAGGAATAGACCTGCTCCATGACACACCTTAGTGTGGTACACCTGACTAGAATCCCTCTTGTAGGAGTTGCAGTCATCAGCAATAGCCAATTGAGGGTATAATCCACTTCAGAAAAAAAAAAAAAAAAAAAAAAAAAAAAAAAAAAAAAATAAAATATTAATTTAATCCAAATATTCTTTATTACCTGCATAATACTATCTTAAGAATGTTGATGTCACGCAGAGTAAAGTTACGCCTGATGTTTGATGCCTCCTAGCAATGTACAAAAGTAAAGTATCAGAGTATGTGTATATGTATGTATGTATGTATGTATGTATATGTGTGTGTATGCATGTGTGTGTATGTATGTGTGTATGTATGTATGTATTATGTATGTTTAACCATTATGTCTTGCCTGTAGCTTTGTTAAGTTGTGAAGAAGTTTGAATTCCAAATCTTTCAGTTCTGACGTGACAGAAGCGTCTTCTTCATCACTTACAGCTCCCTAAAATATCCGTCTTCACATTATAAACTAAATCAATGGGAGCCAAACATTATCAAGATGTCAAGCCCCACACCACCTAGACACACCTATTTTAAAACAACTGATCATTCTGGCCTATTAAGACACCATTTGTCCAGCTCCATTACTGTTTGAGTTTTCTCCATTACCCACTCACCCTGTGCTCAGCTCAACTGTTGTAAAAAGAAACTCAATACTTCTTGGACTAATCACGATAATCTACATCATGTCAACCCTTACCCCTTCTTCATCGAGCTTGATGATCTTCTTCCTGCGATGTTCAGTCTTTTGCCTCTTCCTCATCTGTCTCAGCTCGTGGCGCTGCGTCTCTGTCAGTCTTTCTCGATGACTCCGCCCACTACCTGAGCCACTCCCACCTTCACGATAACCACGAGACAAAAGCCCATGTTCCTGAGACATAATGACAACACAAGAGTGTCAGCACCTTAAAGGCAAAAACAACTAACAACAACAAACACACTTGCAATATTTCTTGGAACTGTTCTTTCAATTTGGTAATTTCATAAAACCGCTGTTGCTCAATCCCTCGAGACTTGCACCATCTGTGGCCTGAAGCTCCACCCTCTGCCTTCACCTATAAATAATAATTGACAAAGCTTACATACACATTACCGGTAGATTTGATGACCATTACCATACCTGTATCCACTCGTCGTAAGCGTTAAGAAGAGTGAAAGGGTCTCCATGTTCAGATTCCAGTGGCCGACGAGCTAACTGAAGAAAAGAGAGAGAATGGTGTATCATATATATAGCATATGTGGGGGTAACATGATGTACACACATTCACACTGCTCTGCCCTAGAGGCACTCTGCTGAAAGGAGACTGGACACTTAGAGCTGCAGCCATTATCAACACTGGCTCTATCACCTAAACATCAACCAACAAATTAATGTTAAAAAGTGATAACAACAACAACAACAACAAAATGACATGACTAACGTGAAATATTGTAGCCATTATCAACATCTTCCCCACAACTATGTCCACAGGGAGCTGTGCCAACATGCGCCCAATGGCAGTGAGCTTCTCTTCAGAGGTAAGGGCACCCTATTCATGAGACAGCACAAGCCCACAAATTGAAGGGGAGTTATGAGTTGGGGGAGGAGGTGGGGGGTATGTGGCTGTCTCACCTGTTCCTTTAGAAATGTCACGGCAGTTTCAATGTTCGACATTGAGGGTAGCTCAAGGAAAGGAAACCTAAACAAAATGGAGAGAAAATTATGGAAAAGAAAAAAAGAACTAATTGAAACACTTTGTATACATATAGTATGCATCACATGTTCACTCTCTCACATACTTATAAGATATACCAAGCGTTCTCACTAATGTGATTTTGGCCATACCTACAATTGGTAAAATGACATTTAAAGTTAATTGCACATGCACAAACATAAGTCATTTTAGTACGATATGATCAGGAAAAGTAATTTAAAAAAGGTAAAATAGCAGCTAATCTTAGCCACAACTCTACTTAACTATTCTGGCCTGACCACACCCATTCTTTTAAGTGTGATTGGTGCAACCCAACACACACTTTTATATAACCATGCACACACACACACACACACACACATACACACACACATGTGTCATGGTGGTATTAACCATGCACACACACGCATACACACGTCATGGTATTAACCATGCATACACATACATACACACGTCATGGTATTAACCATGCACACACACACGTCAAGGTATTAACCATGCACACACACGTCATGGTATTAACCATGCACACACGCACACACACACACGTCATGGTATTAACCATGCACATAACTTCTATTGCATGTATTTTTTGTCAACTTGCCTTCGTACATTATCCAGTCCTAGTGCCACACTCTGCAGGACTAATGAGTCCAGGGGTACCCTCATAATCTCTGGCGTCGAATATTCGCTGAACGAGTCATAATCAGATTCTGCATACAGTCTGAAGCACACCCCTGGGCCGGTGCGCCCCGCCCTCCCTTTGCGTTGCTCTGAACTAGCTCGGCTGATCCAGAACTCCTGCAGTCTTCTCATTTTACAAGTGCTGTCATAACTCATCTCCTTCACCTAGGAGAGAAGTGAGTGGATGGTTGATGAGGGAATGCACTAATATACTAGAAGAACTGACTAGACTATCATAGCTTCCTACAGAGGCAATACTTTAAAAGCCAGGTTTATTACACCGTAAAATCTCCTTGAAAGTTGATTCTACTGTGTAATGTCAGTGAGTGGTATATTTTAAATGGTAATACACAATACCAAAAGATTAAGCAAAAAATGAATGGGTCATATTTAATTCTGCCCATTCAATGGCTCATTTGCTAAAAAAGCAATTACCATGACTAAAACATCTTCATTAAAACAGAAAAAAAAAAAAAAAAAAAAAAAAAAAAAGACAACAAATGAAAATAATACAACTTGTCTTTTGAGATTAGTTACTGTACCAAATTTTTCCAACATGAAAAAAATACTACAAATAACATAATTCCCTTGTTAAAACAACAACAACAACAACAACAAAACAGTAAACAACCAACAAAAAAGAAACAATTACCTTAGATGTATTCTCTCTCTTTCACAGGCTTTTTTTTTTAATATTTGGTTGCCACCGGGAATCGTACCCCTTAACAGTATAAATACAGAATTGGAGTGTTTGTTTGCTGGCTGGTTGTCATAGCTCAGTGGCAGAGCACTTGCGCATTAAGCAAGCGGTCCTGGGTTTGATTCCTGGTGGCAATCAAATATTTTTAATTCTGTATTGTTTAAAAAAAAAAAGCCTGTGAAGAGAGAGAATACATCTAATGAGTAAAAGGATGAGAAAGAAATTGTGAAACAATTACCTTTCCTGAATCAACGACAAATCTCACTCCATCAATAGTGATGGAAGTCTCAGCAATATTGGTGGAAATGATGCACTTTCTGACACCATTAGGAGCTACGTCAAACACTCTGTCCTGCTCTTCAATGGAGAGGGCAGAGTGCAAGGGAAGCACCACCCATGCACGTGTCTGCATGGCGTACTCCTTGGCGGCTTCCATGACTATAGCAATTTCATTCATGCCACTGAGGAACATCAAAAGGTCTCCACGTTCAGTCGGTGGATGCTGGTAGGGAAAACATCATGGAAAAGTGTTCATTGTGTGTGTGTGTGTGTGGTGGTGGTGGGGGGGGGGGGGGGGGGAAAGGAAGGGGGGGGGGGGGAATGAGCTCCTTTATTAATATATTATAAATACCCCAAATCTTATTTATATC
>WLWI01001937.1_pt1 | contig 17924 bp, 10 predicted proteins | sample 6701501 | NCBI WGS metagenome assembly WLWI01 (sample SAMN12718690, study PRJNA515312) | sponge metagenome | isolation source: marine sponge | host: Mycale hentscheli | place: New Zealand: South Island, Marlborough, Capsize Point | collected 2014-11-01
ATTTTAAGATTTATCAGACTAAGTTGTCAAGATAAAATGTCTGGGTGTCAATACCTTACCAATTATAATTATTGCTAGTTCCATCATCCAAGTAGGATGAAACTTAATATCCTTGTATAAAATTATCGACACCCACCCACTGAAGTCACATAGGGCATGTAGTGTGATTACAATGCCTCCACCCATCCCTGGAATGAGTGATATTACAATTTGGGCAGTAAGGTGCTCTGTTACCCACAAGGGAAATGAGCTGTACATGATGGTGGAGTAAATCAATTAGACTAAGAGGCTTTTGTCTGACAGGAAGAGACAGTCTGGACACAAGCTGGTTCATCAAGCTATGATCCTCTTCCATCACATAAATTAAATTACCTGGCATATACTGCGGAACTTAATGCCATATTGTGACATGGTGGTAGGGGTCATGCTCAATGTGACTATATTAATTCATACCATATACAGTGCCAGTTATCCTATAGTTATTGTGCTCCAAAGGTCAGATCACCTGTGAAGCCTGATAACACTACAAATTCCGGTTAAGACAACCGCTTTTCCTCTAGTCACAACACAACTTCCTGCTCAGGTCAGTCACAGTCCATGAATACCATTAAGCCACCCACTCTTTTGGACCCCAAAGTAAAATCACACCCATATATTGTGAGGAAGTAACTTTTTCCATTATGACATCATTTTCTAGGAATGATAATCACTGCAGAGTTGTGAACATAGGTAGATATGCTGTGTAGAAATGATAGATGATTATTACCAGTAAAAGAGGGGAAATACAAAAATTAATGAGAAGAAAATGCCAAGAAAAATGCCAAAATAGAATGGTTGGAATGTGCATGAAATACAAAAATACACAAAAACGCCGTTTTTAATAGTGGAATAATTTAATCACAATGGCAGAAACAAATTGGTCACAGAACCATATACTTTTCTACTTCCTTTTGTTCTTTGCTAACAGTGAAAAACGGATCCTGCGGTGAGGAAGGAGCATCGCCGTATACTGGCTTTCGGCGAACACGATTGGTAGAGGATTTATTACTACTAGGTATAACTTCTTGAGGCGGAGTTTCTAAACTCTAGAAACAATAAGTACAGGGCAATGAATTAAACAGGCCACAGTTACTCAGTAACATGTACTCCATTACCTTTTGCCTTCTCTCTGCAAATCTGAGTCTTCTGGAGGCACACGAAGTCTGCACTGAAGATATTGCACTGATATGGCTGGCTGGTAGATCATCCAATATTCCGTCTTTCTGAACCAAATGCATGTCATCACTCATTTTTCTTATTAATTCCTTAGGCTCTGGTTTCTCAAAAGAACTTTGCTTTACAATTTCTCCAATTTTAAAGGACACCGGTTCTTGGGTTGAAATAGGAGTAGTTAGTACAGAGATACTGCCCACACTAGACGAATGACACGAATCTTCATCTACTTGGTGATAGTTTGAAGATGGATTGAGAGGAGATGGTCCTCTTACGGGAAGCTGTGGATTCTCTGTCAAGCAGAAATCTGATGGCAAAGTGGCCAGTGAGCCACGTTCAGTTTGAAGAAGAGAAACAGTAGACAAGCAGGGTTCATCCACTTCTTGATTGGAAGAGTCTTGAAGGTCCAATGATGATTGGCCAGACGTAGACGTTAATGGGTGGTTTTTAGGCTGAGCAAATGGTGAAGATATCCTCAGTCGGTCTTCCTTGTGGCTTTGCCTGTAAAAATAAATAAAAGAACAACAAATCTAATAATGGCAGAACATGTGGTGTCGAGAAACCACAAGGCAGACATAAAACTGGGTAAAGTCCCTCACCTGTGCTTCTGGAGATTATTGGCTGGGTGTGCTTCATCCTCATCATCAGACAAAGTGGGTTGAGGAGACAACCTGCTCGGAGTAGAGATAGGAGAAGGAGACAGCAAGTCCTTTTGACTACTGGTCATGCTGTTGGACGTATGGCGGCCATAATGTTCCTCTTTTTCAAAACTCTCACCAAGGGCATACTTCTGAGCCAAAGATATTTCAGTCAAACTTTTTCTGAGCCTTGCCTGTTCATTGAATGGCCACGGAAGCTCATCCGGATCTGTATCTTCCTCCTCATCTATGGTCTTTTGAGTGGAAAGCCATGACAGCAGTGTTTGAGGTGGGTTGTACACACCCTTTCTACGTCTTCTAGTAACTCCTCCAACAAGAGTGTCATCACAAGCTACCTGTGGGAGATTATCTCTTTCCTTCTCTCTTTCAGCTGCAATCATGTCATCATAAGAAGTAACAGAAAGGTGGATACTGTCTCCTGTATCACTCTCCACTAGGCTTCCTATGCTCCATCGATAACCTTCTCGGTTATTAGGAAGAGATCGCTTACGTGCTTTTTGAACATTAAGGCTGGCTCCAAGTTTCCCTTCAGCCAAATCCAAATGGACAGAATGGTCGATAGAAACTCGTGGTGAGAACCACCGAGGAGATGGGGACAAATCACTGGCAGTTTCTTCAGGGACTGTCTCTAGAACTCTACTCCGAGATAAATCCACATAATGCATTGTGTCTGTGAAGAGAGGTGTTTGAGCTGCCTTCTTGGTTTTGTCTGAAGGCTCTTCTTCCACTGGATTAGTATCTTCCACAGTACTCACTGGTACAGGAGAGCCAGGCCGCGGCTTATAGTCCAGAAAATTCTCAGCAGTCGCTCCCAGAGGAAGATCCGATGGCTCAGTAACAGCTGGCAAAGTTTGTGTAGCTTGAAGGACTTCTTTGTGGTTGGTTGAAGTAGAATATTGCCCACTGGTCAAGGAGTCAGGTGATCTAGGCGGGTCTGGAGAGTTATTGCGCTCTATTAACGCAAGTTTCATGGAGGTAGGCTTCAGATGATCCAGGTCCTTGGGGATGAATCTATCAGGAACTAGTTGTGGACTATCAAAATCATCAAATCCCAAACTGGAGAGCAAGTCTGTCACACCTGTAGCATTGGACTGGCAGTCAAGAATGGAACTCAATGAAGGGCTATCACTACTTGCTCCAATGCTACTGGCTCCGCCTATACTTGCTCCACTGATACTAAGTCCACTGATGCTGCCTTGGCTGTAATGTTTCATCAATGATCGTCTGCTTCTTTCTCGTGGATGAACCATTGTGCCTGGGTTACCAGAACATGAAGATTGATATATGCTTGACATATCATCTGACTGAGAGCCATCTTGACTTAGCAACGAGTAAGGAATAAAAGGGGTAACCCTTCTTCCCCTGGAATGAGTCTCGGATCCATCATCCTGAGAAAGCAAGTCAAGAGACTGCAGGGAAACCCTTGGAGATGAAACTATATTGTCGTGAAACCTTGAGCCCTTATCATCATGGAAACCTGAATCACAACCATGAGCTGATGACTCTCGCTCATCTTCATCTAAGGAGAAAGGAGTGCTGGGAGCCTGAGTGTCAGATAGACATCGCTGCTTGGCTTGATCGTGTACAGTCCTTCTTAATTTGTCTCTTCTCATGCACAGAGCTGAATCACTAAGTTTACGAGTCTCTACCATAGGGATGTGCAAATTTCTATGAGCCACTGGAAGGTGTTGAAGAAGAGTGGAGCCAGTACGTCGTCTATTGGTGTGAGCCAATCTAAAACAACACACATACAATTAGTTAACTTGGTGATTTTACCAATACACATATGGAATACGGCCTCAACAGTTTGAATCTGTCACACTTCATGTATTACAAGACAAAGTATGTGTCACTTAGAGGATTTCTTACAACAAAGACAAACAAAGTCCAAGTTTCTTGATACGCCTAACAAAACTATTTTAAACAGACCAGCCCCAGCCCATCTTCCTCCCACTCACAGCATTTTAAAAAACAGATGAAAGATGATACCTTGAATTGGATAATCTGTGTGCTATAGTTCTCATTCCACTCAATAGATATTAAAAATAAACTGCATTTCATCCACACAGCCTTTCTGACCATGTAATAACTTACAGATTAGTTGAGACACCTTCATTGGATGGATTTGAATCTTGTTTCCCTTCTATCTCACCTGAAGAAGATACAGTAAGTTATGATAATCACCAAACTTGCAATAAGCAAAAAGAAAGTAGTGAATTATTTGTTAGAAAACTGGAATAGAAAAAACATGTTACCCAAGTGTGCTTGAAAGGGAAGAAAAAATAAAGAAAAAAAAAAAAAAAAGAAAGAAAGAAAAGATTTATCTTGTGTAATTAAGTTATGAGAAATGACATTACACAATTTGTTAGGAACAGGAGCATTCCATTAGTCGACTCACCAATTGGTTTCCCGCATTTCTTGGGCTGAACTTGCGAAGTATCTGAACAGAAGATCAAGACAAAAGACAACTAGTCAACTCAACTGAGAACAAACTACGGTCAAGTTCTGCTGAACCCTGGTTATACAAAATGAACCCATCAAATGATCGTGAGCAATCCCACCTATTATCACCAACCATGTTCACACTAATTGCCACCTATACTATAGCCACACAAGATACATACCTTGCTCAGAAGATGAGGCATCCTCTAATTTTGCGATTTCGAACCCTCTGAGATCACATCCAGTAATTTTCTCTACTTCTGGATACTCGACTACTGGTGTGGTTAGTCTGTCAGCACTACCCAGAGCAGGAGCCTCATTAACACAAAGCTGAGGCGGTAAGGGAGAATTTCCTTCAACGGACAATAAATTCTTAGCTACTTTCTCCAAATCGGTGTCATCATCACACCTAGGGGCGGGACTCACGGACGCATGGTTAATGTTCACTATCATATCGTCTTCAGCTGCCACTACCTCCGTGGTAAGCTTCCCCACAGGTTCCACTGGTTCCTTCATGAGAATTACCATACTTTGCTCACATGAATAACTGCTACGACCTTGTGCCTCCCTATCCGAAGGACTATCCAAGAGGCACCGATCTTGTCTTGCTGCTAGTCCCTGAATTAGAATGTGTCTACTTGACTCTGAGGCGAATAGTGGCGGGCATGGAGGATCAGAATAGCTGCCAATGCCAGCATACGGTGCATGACAATTTTCAACAACGTCATTTAAGCAAAAGTCTTCTGCATTGCCATTGTACGATGTCTGCATTAAAAATGAAACATAAAATGATGAACTGAGGGAATTAAACACAGACACACAAAATTTCATTGTGAGAACCAAACAAATGAAGTGAGTGAGTAGTTAGAATAATCATCAAAACCTCTGGTGAAGGTGGGTAGATTAAGTGGGCCATGATTCTAGCTCTAGTTTGACCATCTGCCATAGTAGTATGTTGCTCCCATATATATCTCACAACAGAAGCCTTGGTCATCAAAAAAAAAAAAAAAAGTAGAAAAGATAATTTTTAAAAATTAGAGGTTGTGGACCATCAGGCCAAGGAAACCCTCCCTACCCAGGTACTTCTAGTTAACTAGTGCTAATGAAACTCAAAATGCTATCAGTAGTGTAGTGTTAATGTGTCAATTCCTCTAAAGGATTAAATAATTTTCCCATGAAAGAAAAGAAGGAAAAAAAAAAGATTGCTAACTTACACAAGGGTAGTTGAATGGCTCTGGAATAATTTCTGGATATTCTGAAAGGAATATAATATTTATAGCTAGCTAATTACACAAAAATTGCGTATCTTAGGTTATGAGCCCTGAAACTGGTAATTGTAGCCAAGTTTTACAATTGTAACTCTACCCCAATTTGGAAAGTTGTCAGTCTTATAACTTATAACCCCATGGAACATAGATGCATCTCGCAATTATGGCAGCCACTAATACCCGAAACTAAGCTAACATTCATAGCTAGCTCCCTAACTGTACAATGTAATTCACTCACCTGCAGACATCATACTTCCAGTCGGCTCTAACGAAATCAATAGTTAGACTCAGATTGTCTGGTCTTAATGAAAAAATACTATAGCTGCAGAGCTCAAACCACCGCGATTTACCTTTGCATGTTTGCGTTCTTTCTAGCCTAGCGAGTAGTAGCTAACGGCACGATTGACAAATCAATTGGTGATCAATCAATCAACACGAAGTTGGATTATGACGTCACTACATGCCGCTCGATCCCCGCCCTACGGGTGGTGTGCTCCGTTTGATAAGTTGTTTGCTGGGACTATTTCGTCAGCTGATGACCATAGCTTCTCGGACCGAGGATAAAGATGGGTGATCTGAACAAATACTTCACTGTGGGTGTTCTTATGTGCATCAATCTGCTAAATTATATGGACAGATTCACTATTGCTGGTAGGTAGCTAGCTGGGTAGCTAGAAGCTGGTCACATGACTGAATTAAAGTTGGATAGGTATTAAGTAAAAAATGGAGTTAATAGTGAGGGGTGAGGGATATTTACATGTGTGTTGCAAAGTTTAAATTCTAATGTTGATAATAATGCCTATGGTTCCAATTACTGTAGTTTAGGAAACCAAAAAGTGATCTTGTACAATATATTCAACCTTTTATTATGATGACTGATAACTGATCCATAAGAACACCTGGAGTCAATTAATCTTAATAATATATATATATATATATGTAATAGTTAGAGCCTAAGCGGTGGATTTAGTGCTCTGAAGCCCAAGCCGTAGGCCGAGGGCTATGTGCACTAAATTCACCAGTACCTAAGCGCGCATGCTCTAACTATTTTAGATCCCGTTTACGCATGCCCAGTTGCCAACTTTGTTTATCAGCATTTTCGCAGAAATGGCTAAAGGCAAAAAATAGTGCACACTTACCAAGTTAGTACACCTAGTAACAATATAGCAACGGGATCTAAATATATATATATATATCACTTCTTGGTTGGCCACTTGTACTGTAATCGCAATGAACATGTTATTAAATTCAACTTTATACCAATTTTTAATGGTGACTAATGAGAGAAGATTGTGTTTCAATTTAACAATAACTGTGCGTACAGGTACTTCAGTATAGTATGTATCTTTATTGGTCAATGTAACTGATTTGACGTGTTTATCAAATCAATAGTTCATCCCGGAATTGAAATACTTTTAATGACTCCTAGAAGGCTGGTGATGGCATATCTTTCCATTATAACTGTGGACTGCTTTTAAATAGCAGTAAGAATTGATATGGGAGTAGCACTGAATGATGCATTGTATTGAAAGATAGTTGCAACCCTTACAACAACAGTTAAGCATCACTTATTGGAATATAGTGACATATAAAGAATCGAACACCTATTTATGCTTTACAGGAGTTTTGAGTTTTATTTCTTCCGGTTTATCTTGTAGTTGTTTGTTTGCTTGCTTATTTTTTAGATACATATTGAATTTATTTCAGTGAGTGTGAGTAAGTGTGTGTGTTTTATTCATGTGTATATGGTACATCTTTTTAGGTGGCAGATTTGGGACTACATTAAAATATCAGATCTCAGCAGGTTTCCTAAGTTACTGCAACGAAAACTTCAATAATATTGACATTTACTGACGAAGAGTGTGTGTGTGTGTGTGTGTGTGTGCATGCACGAGCTGTTTCTTGAGGCTGAGTGTATTTAATTTACTTGCATTTGTATGTTGAGTAGTACACCAAGTGACTTTGTTCAAATGGCTGAAGTTGCAACTGGAACATGAGAAATACAAGTAAATTAAGTTAAAATTTGCTGATCATGCAGAATTTGCAACTGATTTTGGTAGCAGTTGGTGCTAAGTCCACATAGTTAAGGATTTAAGTCACCCATATATATTTTTAGTAGGTGCAAGGACTTGATGTAGTGATGTAATTGTTTGCTCTGCACTTTGTTTCAATATAACATTGCCCAGTTTTGCATGGTCATGAGTTCATGTGTGTTGTGAATAGCTATGTATGGAAACTCGTGTAAGGCTTCACTGGAGAAGAACGTTACTACGCAAATGCGTGATAAACATGGAGTTGGGGATTTTGAAGTTTTGTATTGAGTATGACATTGTCAGTTTCTAGTTTGATTTCCATTACTTTAGCAACCTGGCTGTACACATGCTTAAATTGGTTTATATACAACCACCAATGATTAGTCAACTATTGCATTGCAGCTTTCTAATTTCTATTTTATAAAATTGCCACTTGAACTCGATACTTGCTTCTATCTATTTTTGTCATGGCAGTCCATTCCTGTCTGGAAAGTGTAAGGCCTCTTCACTATTTAGTAGTAACCGATTTCACATTTCTTATATCAACTTCATATTTTTGGTTCTGCTACTTTAAACTTCTTTAAATATAGCTGACAGATGTGCTGGGATCCAATCATCATATTTGTATCATTATTTTGACTGCAGTTTTTATAGGCACTGGTGTGGTATGGTGACTGAAATTATTTACTCACATACATGTAGGTACATTTGGTAAAAAGTGTGATATATACTCAGAAAGCAGCAGTTTACTTCCTTAAAAGTACATGATAGAGTGGTGTGATTTACATAGTCTATAACTTTTAGTAGTTGCCAGTGTGCTGGATGATTTCTTTTATTGAGACAAGAAGTGTTCATACACGAGGCAGCCATGTAGTGCCCATTTTGTTGTTCTCATTATGGCCAAGTCACTTGTTTGAAGCGGTTTTAATGTTGACCACTGGCAACATGGCCACTGGCAATGGTGGACCACCATCTTAGTGGGCCACTGGTCTTATTGGGCCACTGGTTAGTGGGTCAGGGACCCGCCTTCAGTGGCACCCCTGAGGGAATTATTTTGAACTATAGCCACATCCTGACTATTCTTTCTATTATAGCCCACTTTGTGGCTGCTTTAATCTTGGTAGTGAGATCAGGTGCTCATGGTGATAGGTCATTGCCAAGGAAACTATCAGCCAAATTGAGCAACTCACTGGAATGCATGTGCTGGCAATTTTTTTATACTATGCACATGATGGTAATATAAATAGCTACTTCCAACATTGCTTCTTCTTTTTTTTTTTTTCATTGCATGTAAATCTTACCACTCAATATAGTATACATAGAAGAAAATAATCAATTTAGTTGGAATGGCAGACAGTTTTTGATCCTGCAGCCACACCCATGTTGGTGTTGTGTTGTAGGTGGAAGATGGAACTTCAGTATGAATCTTAAAGGACTGTATCTTGTTTAGTGGAGTTGCAATGGTTACTAAAATGCCTGGAGGGATCAGAATCAAATATCACACACTTATTTTATGTTTTAAATCAAAACAACAACTTTTTTTTTTACATGATGGATGGCCTAATTAGACAGTAAGCGGTTTCTGCTGTATTGTCTTTTATGGTGTGACAGCATTGATAGAAGAGGAAGTGAAGGAGCTTACTCCTAGGACTGGAGAAGGGATGTGGGTAATGGACAGCTTGGGATAAAGGTCTATTCTGGGCTTTGTAATATTCGTAATCAAATTCAATTGAAGTAATGGAGCTAATGTGTTTTCAAAGTGCTTCACGTTATTTAGCTACGTCAGTGGTAGAGCTGCTATATGACAAATTGCTCTGCAGACCTTGTGCCAAATTGAAAATGTTTCGAAATATTCACATCATGGTATGAGCACTCTCCAAACATGCGTGGGATAGGAATGATTAATTTTGATCTTTCCCTTTATAATGTATCTAACATTATATTTTAATAATAATAATCTTCAATACTTTTGTGTAGTTAAGATGAGATTATTCATATATGCAAATTGTTTAGAACTATGCATTTAAGGTAACTGTAGGAAACTCATTCACCATTTGTACTGAAGATTAGCTATGTAGTTAATTTAATAAAGTGAAGTTGAAAATATAGCAATCCTCTGTGGAATTGAAATGACCTCAATGGAACATGCCAGATGGTATTTCTGGGGAGATAAGAAAAAGTAGAGAAATCCCCTTTAAAGCTGGTTAGAATAACTATTGTATGGTATAAGTGGTAACCCAATGATATATGTGGTTGCAGTCACCTTAGTTTGATCCAGCATGTGGAACCAAGTCTTGATTAATTGGGAATATGAATAATTGAGATATGTAAAGTCATTACTTGAATTTCCTTGTTTACAACGCTGTCTAACTCACAGTCTCTTGAGGAGTAATTTTGTTCCCGTTTCCTTGAGGTATTTGGAAATCGTCCTGCTTATTGTAGAAGATATGATGGCTCCATGATGACTAGAGGCTAGACTTGAGAGCTTCTGTTTATAAGCAACGAAGCTACAGGACTTAATCTGTGCCATGTCTGCTGATAGTTCTATGTCATGAAGGCATTCCCCTTTTTCATGGGCCAAGGTCACCCATCAATGAGTATTGAAAGAAAGGTGGAATGCTTATAATTACGCTGATATTCTTATTTCTCTTACACCTCACCAGAAGGAAGTCTAGGATCTTCAGAGTTGTAGTCATAGCTTCTAATATACATTGTGATTGCTTGATTCCCAGTGTCACACAAAGGATATTGTATTTGTACTGAGACCCACTGAAGTATATAATTAAATTGTTATATTAAAGTTATATGTAATAAGCATGCAGATTTTGATATAGATTGCTGTTGCTGCTTAGCCAAATGTTTTATTAGAGAATAAGAAATTGGATCCATTAATGTTGTTGTAAAAGACTTTTCAAGTAGGGTGAAGGTCTGCCCTACCAGAACTGGCATGGAAACAAGAGTGGGAGTGAATTGATTGGTACACCACATCATCAGTTAATGGAATTAATAAAAGACAGTTTGAGCTGGCGTTCACTCGACTGGAACTTGTGTCATCTACTAAATATCAATATTGATGGAGCGGAGCTACTGGCATCTTTGTTAAGTGGCTGATTGTATTACTTGTATTTTTGAAACATCTTTACATACAGCTCTTGTGGTGCAATTACTCAATTGATGCAATTGTGGAGTTAGTCCATTCCAACAGTGTTGTTGTGTTGTCGTGGAATCACGTAGGGCTACCTATGGAGGTCATAGTTTGATGTAATGGTAATTACTTTATGTAGTATGAGTGAGGGATGTTAGGTATGGACCAGGATTGTTGGCTTTCAGTTGGCTTACATGAGCTGTGGTCAGAAGTCATGTCAAATTTGTGATAGTTTACTATGGCTGTTATGTGTGTAAATACGAATCAGTAAATAACAAATAAGACAAAAAATAGAAGAGTTTGTATCCATGGTCAGCAGTATTTGGGGAGGACATTATCTGTCTGAATACCTTTTTTATCACACAATTATTATAATTAAATAATCAAGTGTTTAGTCCCAGTACAAATTCGAATTTGGAAAAGTGTGTATATATAGATATATAATAAGGCATTCTTACAAGTAGTGGGAATGCTACAAAAACAAGACTGAACACATTTACTGGGAAAGTCTCACTACCATTTGTGTACATGTTGCATTGTATCCTAACACATAGCAAACATCTTGAAAACAATGCCTACTCACACGTCCTTTCCAATGCACAGGCCGCTACAAATACAGCCTTGCATAAATACTTTATCTGTGCCCCATGTTGGCATTCTAGACCCATCACATCTTAATCTGTCCAGTTTTATAATTAACTTATCTATCTCATGTGCTCCACTAATTCCTAATTTGACAGTAAAGTTCATGTTCCTTTGTCTTCTTGTATGTTGTGGCTGCACTAATAGGAAGAATATTTATGAACACTAATACTTTTAATTGGATGTAGTGTATGTTGTTGTTTTTTCTTCTTTATTCCTTTTTTTTTTTTTTTTCTTTCTTTTTTTTTTTCCCCCTTCTTTTATTTGTTTGGATGTCATTGGCAGGATTTCATGATGCAAGAATTCATTCCAAGCCCCATAGGGCACCCATGACCCATAACTAATTGAAGTCTTATTTGGAGTATGTTTCTAATGCAGATAACATCACATTATGTAATTGACATCTGTACTGGTTAGCTAATCCTTACGCTGTGGGTAAAATTGAAGTCTACTTTAAAAAATAATCATAACAAACACTACTTAATTATTAATATAGCATTCTATAGTCACTGTGACATTGACTAAATGATTATACCAACCGGTTGAGTGAACCTTGCTTGTTGTCCTTTTATCATGCCATGTCAGCAAGTTATAGTACTTATGTTGCAAAATAATTTTAATGTAATAATGTCTCGTAGTAGAATAATGAATATCACATGAAACGTTACAATATTAAAATTAGTTTACAATTAGTATTTTACTCTGAAAAACAATAGGTCTCTATGAAATACTTTTACTGGTCAATCTGGTGAGGTTACACTATTTTCTGATTACTGACTGGAAGCTAATAACTATCTGAACGCTCTACAGGTTTACTGTATATTTACCTCAGTAACTCCTATTGGTTTATGTCTTGTTTTTATTAATTTACTAATGTAGGCATCTTAAACAACTTGGAGGATAAGGACAGAAATGGATTTGTATTGCGAGGCAATCCAGAAGGAGTAGATGACACTGAGGGAGGGCTGCTTCAGACAGCCTTCATTGGAAGCTACATGATACTCTCTCCTGTGTTTGGTTACCTTGGAGACCGGTACAGAAGAAAGTATATCATCACCGTAGGGATACTACTATGGTCAGCTTTCACTCTGGTAGGATCTTTCTCTGTGGTGAGTGTATGGCTGAGAAAGAGGTTGTTTTGCTTTTGTTTTGTTTTTAATGTACACATACATACATGCGTTACAGCAATTCCTAGACAAGTTAAATGCATTTATTAGTTATTGTTATTATTATTAAATGTTTGCACAAGTACAGCAGGGTCGAGAGATTGTGTTTGTTTTGATTGCCTGTAAACATTTGTGACAATAATTGTGAACCTACTTGCTTTAATTTAATTTGGCAGACTTCATGGTTCCTAATGACAAGGTTCATTTGTATACTGGTGTGAAATATGCACTGTGTATACAATACTTGACTACAACCCAAAGCAACGTTCGGCTTATGAACCTTTTTCATTGTATCTACTCTTCAATGACCTAGTCTATTGGCAATGAATGAGAGTGCACATATATTTGTGTACATGCTTCACAGATTGTGTGACTGAGTTTCATCGGCTGTGGTTGGAGGAATGAACTCAATAAGTTGGTGTGACACATATATGCAGTTCCCTCATATTTGAATAGCCAATTGTATGGTAAAGTGCACTGTGAGGTTGGCCACACTAAGTAGTAATCAGTTAGTCTGGTGAAACCGGACATTTTCAGCATATTTTAAATGTCCTACAGGAAGTGGTACATGCACTTTAATTAGGATCGTAAGTGTTGGGCTTACTGAGTTTATTGTCACTTCCGTGTAAGTGTAGTCTGAGGACTGCAGCAGCCTGCTACAAGATAGAACTTATTGAATTATAGTATAGTACAAAGCTCACTTTCATGACACCCACTCAAATTGGGCATATCCTTCAGAAACCAAAGTGCTGGGTTTGCTTTAGTTGCACTTTGCCCTAGGTCAACCATTTCCCTGGTAAAATGGAATTAATTTTCAAAGTGGTGGTGTGCGTAGTAGTCAAGTTTGGTTTTGTGTCAAACTCTCCTAGATCTGTTAGAGCTCACAGAGAGCCTCCCGGGTTAACTAAAGTTGTGACAATAGATGTGAATTGTTGATTAAATGTGGAAATATTATGCCATGAATGTAGATTATCAGGTGCTCAAATAATATGTTGTTTATACTAAATACCACTTATCTGGTCAGTAGTGGCTTTAATTAATCAAGTTAGACATTGATCATTGAGTAGAATTGGTTCTTTTGTCCCTATACATTCTTCTAATTGTTCCCTGCTGCTATCTTTCATTTCCTTTTATTTTTTTTATTAGAATTATTGGATGTTGCTTGCTACACGACTGGTAGTTGGAGTTGGTGAAGCCAGTTATGCTACCATAGCGCCCACTATGATAGCAGATCTTTTTCCAGCAGACAAAAGACTTCGTATGCTTGCTATTTTTTACATCGCAATGCCAGTGGGAAGGTAAGATGGTGCACTAGTCTTAAAAAGTGTGCAATCAATATTTTGTTGTGTGTGTATTCTAAAGTAGCAATCCCTATACTGCTGGGGTTCTCTACTACAACAAGTTCCATTAGGACTGCGTTTAGTGTGAATGTGGAAGCTTGTTAGCCCGTGTTTTGTAATTATGTATATGTAATTAACAAATTTTCTCAGTCTAATTATATACCATCCATTACCCTCACCTCTTGCATGAGACAACTTAGCTGTGCTTTTTTTTTTTCTTTTTTCATCCTCAAAGTGTTCTGTGGGCATATGTTCGTGTGAAGTGGTTGTCTTGTAGTGGCCTATATGTAGAGCACAACCACAGCCTTTGATGTTAGCTATGAATACCATTAAACTCACTAAGTAGATGACTCCCAAGTGTTTATTGCTATGTCAGTAACCAATTCAGCCGGAAATATTGCTAAGATTGTGATTTCCTCATAGAATGGTTATTGACTGGTAATTATGAGGGCTACACATGATTCCGTTATATTATGCAACCAAGAAGGTATTGGTAAGTGAAATATATCAACACAAGCTCATCACACGTATCCATCCTTCTTCAGAGCAGACTTACTAGCTACAAGAAGTCTTCTCTGAAGCAAAGACTGACTATTGGAAATGCATTTTAATAAAAGACCTCAACACTGCCAGTTTCCTTCATATATGGATGTATTCAGCACTTTAAGTCTAAACTCTTTACATCACTGAAATCCCATTTTGTACTCCGTCAGTGAACACAGCAATTTCAGTCATAACAAGATAGCTAAGTGCAGCGGTGCACGTGTGATTACATGCTTGCAGACCACACCTAGTATTGTTATTATTGGCACTCACTTTTCGACACTTTAAAGACTAAAAATACAGTGACAATGTGTGTTGTGTTGCTTGTACCATTTTTATAGTGTAATTCAATGATTTACACGTAGACTCGTCACCAAGAAATCTTGACTCTGCTTGAAAGAGATATAAATTGGTTCCTTTTTTATTCGTTTACTCTTTGTTCATACTTGTTCTGTACCTACTGCATCAACTCTACCCTCTGCATCATCCTTGCCCACTGCATCGTCTGTACCCACTGCATCTCTACTTGACCTTATTAATTTGCTGCCAGGGTGAACAAATGTTTATGTCTCTCTTAATACCACTTGTTGGCACACTTTTTGTTTGCACTCTTGACAACGATGAAATTTGTTTTCTTGTAGAAGTTCACTTTGATCATGTGACTTTTCTCCCACTTATGTTTAGTGCCCTTGGCTACATGGTGGGCTCGGAGGTCTCTGTGCTCGTGCACGATATTACTCATATGGCTGTTACCTGGCGCTGGGCAATGAGAGTAAGTGACTAGAACTCTGTTGCCATAAATACTTGGAAATACTGGGGGCCAATTTAATTACCTGCCTGAGGTGGTAACGTGAATATTATGTAGGAGTGGTTATAGACATATAGTGTGTTCAATGACACTCTGTATAAGATATATGAGATAGTGTGATTTGTCTTGTATAAATGTAATTGTATTTAAGTATGTATGTATGTATGTATGTATGTATGCATATATTATGTTATGTTTGTATGTATGTATGTATGCATGTATATAATGATCACAATTATTATAGGAGTTTGGCACCATTTAAAATTTGTACCATATTTGTTTTAATTGTGGTGTTAGAGCCATTGTGGTTAGAATTTGAACAGAATATTTCACTACATATGGATGTGCAGGGATTTAACTGTTTTTGTAGAGATATGATGTGAAGTTCTTGTGGTGCCGACTCACAGTGATTCAATACTTGCTGTTCCGCTGACAAATTGTTATTTAGAATGATTTTTTTCTAGCTAGCTACCATGATTGTTTATTTTACTTTCAGCTTTGTTTTCAAGTAAGAGGAAGTAAAAGATCTCGAATTCTAGCCAAACATGACACACATATCTAATTTTATGACTCCCAATTAGTTCTAAATATACACTAATAACAGCAGCAACTTCAATTTTAACTTATAGTTTTAACGTCAGAGCAGATATAGCAAAGTACTTTTCTCAACGGTGGTAATTACCAGTAAATGCAAGTTTCTTTTGACAATTCAGATGAGCACTTTCAACAGTAAATTAGTATTTCTGTTCTAGTAAAATGCCTTCATAAGAATCCATTACAAACGATCCAAATTCAGGGCTGCGTAGTGGAGGTTCCCCATGGAAACCTTCTGCTCTACTTCCCCTTCCTCCAATGTCCCCACTTACACAACTGTTATTTCTTCACCCCACCCAGCTTCATATGCAGAAACAGTGCATAGGTGGTGGGAGGAGAAAGAAGAATTACAAATTACAAAAATTAAGTTGCTTCTTTAAACATTTCAGGTTCATCAACACCCAACTAAATAAAGTGGGTAAAATAAACCCAACACTGCAGTACCATGAGGTGCCAACAACTTCAAATTATTAATTAATCTACACTTAAAGAAAGAAAACTTCAGCAAGTGCAATGCAGACTTTGTACGTAGTTGCAAAGGGTCTTTCATTAATATATTATTATACATTGAATATTTTCCTTGAGTATTTCTGCATCACACAAGCACAATATTTTCCCATATTGAGCACACCAACATGCCCGTATGTAGTCTGGACAATGGAATTTTTAGAAGTATGATGTTGTCACCTCTGAGCGTTTACCTTTTTGGAGAAATATCCGATATATCACTAGAGCTCGGGTACCCACGCGATAGTGTTTAGGTCCAAGTAAGTCAAGCTAACTGTTCTGAACCAAGCTTGAGTTTGAGCAGGACCTAAAAATCTAGGTAAAAATTGTTCTCTATAGGCGTGACTTGCTGCGCATGGCAAGTTAATTTTGTAAATATTGCCAAATTCACTTAAAAAAACAACAACAACAACCAGGAGTATGAGTAGCCAACCGAGTGAACACCGAGTTGGAATGTAGCAGTGGTATTTATTTTCAAGAATATGTGTGGGGGAAGTAAGTTAGATTTGTAAAAATTGAGTTTGCCAAAAAAAATTTGTTCACATACCTATACACACATATTCGGACAATTAGAATGAATGTGATCGCTTTACCCTGCTGTGCTGGTGCACAGTAAAACAACTCTATGAACAATATGGGGGTGACGTTTCATGAACATGCATAGGTATTTTCACGAGCCAAAGGCTTGTGAAAACATATACTTATGTGTGCTTGTGAAATATCTCCTCATAATGTACACAGACTTGTACTATAATTATTATTATATGTGTACATATCTTAGGATATCTTTTACAGTTATTGCTATGCCCATATTCTCACTGAGTGTGAGTGAGACTCACTCTTAACAGACCAACAGAAATTCTTCTCATTAATGATCCTGTCTAGCACCTCTGAAATGATGAGATTCTGAGCCAGTACCCGACATTGTCACTGTTCCACAAGGTGATTGTCTCTCAGTTTCAGAAAGTGCTTTTGTCATCCCAAATGATATATAGTATAAGCATCAGTGGTGCAGCAATCTTAATGACCTGCATGCCAGTATTCAATTTCAATACTTGATGACAGAATATTATTTAATTTGCGGAGTGATGTGATCATAAAAGTACTGCTTGACAGACTTCTGACTCAATCTATTCTGGAGAATTTGGTGTTATTGTATTGCTTGTTTCATGTTCAGTAATATACTGTAGTATTTCATTATTGTTGTATGTGTGAAATGAGCTCAAGACTGACCTTTTTGGTTTTGGCCACCAGCGTCCTGTAACTGCACCCCCCCCCCCAGACTATAGCTATGTTAAATTATCATAAAGAAACAAACAAGGCAAGATAGAATGGACAGCAATAACTTTCATGTCAATACTTTGTAGCATCACTATCTTCCCAATATGTAGAAGGCATTCTTGGATAGGCTGTTGCTGAGATTACGACCAGTTTGTGACTTTATGGCTGTCAATATTTTGTGTATACTCTTCATAAAATTCCTTTGACTTTCAAAGGCTTCAGATGTAGTTGTGGCTTGTGAAAGTTTTTATTATGAATGATGACTGGCAAAGTTCTTAGGACTT
>WLWI01001938.1_pt1 | contig 17913 bp, 11 predicted proteins | sample 6701501 | NCBI WGS metagenome assembly WLWI01 (sample SAMN12718690, study PRJNA515312) | sponge metagenome | isolation source: marine sponge | host: Mycale hentscheli | place: New Zealand: South Island, Marlborough, Capsize Point | collected 2014-11-01
TGTTTTGTTAGTATGTTAATGTGGACGCAGAGCGAAGAAAGGGGGTGGGAAAGGGGGGGGGGAGGGGGGGTTTGTGAGGGGGGGGGGGGGGGGGGGGGGGGAGACTGACCTTTCGCTATTTTAGGGGGTCACTACTTTCATACATAATTAAGATGGTAGAGGACTTCTGATTTAATCATTTGCAATCACCTTCATCGTTCACATTTTAACTTCACTTTTTTTTTGCTTATGAAAGTTTAAAAATATTTCAGGGGGGCAAAATGACTTCAAAGGGGCAAAATGACTTCAAATGGGGGAGGAGAAATGACTTCAAGGGGGACGAGTGCCCTCCCCCCCTAAATGAACCCCTGCAGTGATGATCTCTTTGCCATCTCTTCTTGCTGGCACTGTAATACAAAGTTCATAATTCGGAGGAGTGGAGTGACAACTGTGTCAAATTTTAGCTGCATACAATAACTTGAAGCTGATAATAGCAGTTGTTCTCAGTTTGACAGCCAATATAATATGTTTAATTAAAAATTAATGCAACGTTTCGATTTCTTGCTAAAGTCCTCCTCAGGGGTCAATGAGGAGGACTTTGGCAAGAAGTTGAAACGTTGGGTTAAGTTTTAATTAAACCTGTATTTGCTATTGAAACAGAAAAGCATTAGAAACTATTCATATTTACTCTTACGCCTCACTAGTATGATCACTTGTAAAGCTGTAAAGCGCTAATAATTCACACTGGAGGTGGTTTAGTATTTAGTAAGGGTTTTTGCATTTTCTAATTTACACCACTTGATTAATGTGTTAGCTTGAATAAGTAAATAAAGATTTATGGAGTTAACATAATCTTAAACTATTGTGTAGTTATTAACTTAATCTTAAACTACTGTGTAATTGTTACAGAGACAGAACCCTGGACAAAAATGTACACATGCTTTATTATGTGTAGTGGATTAATATTTTAGAAAAACCTGTTCTACAATGTCTGCACTCAAGTGAGGATTTTGAAACTCTTCCAGTATTCAATGAAAGACTCTGAAATACATAATTATCTCATATTTGAGAAGCATCGTCAGTGTAGCACTGTAAACTAATCCGTGGACAGATTTTATAATTGAAGCATGACCTGTTCGTAGGCCTCAGATGAAGCAGGCTGTATATTTTAATTGGATTAAGCCATATTTTGTTTGTACGTAGGCCTCAGATGAAGCAGGCTATATATTTTAATTGGATTAAGCCATATTTTGTTTGTACGTAGGCCTCAGATGAAGCAGGCTGTATATTTTAATTGGCATTTTGTTTCTACGGAGTGTAAAGATTCTATCTTGTTTAGAGTAGCCGATACGTATATTGGAAGAAGTCTTATTTTCAATCTTATTGTAGGATTCCAAAAAGATATTGAAACCACAAGAAATTGTCATCTCTCGCTGACTTAGCCAAACAGTCTTCTTAGCTATAATAAACATTGCAAAGTGCAATGCAAACAGTGAACATTGTCATTAGTGATCTCGTTAGCTGCCCTACACGGCAACCATGGGTGGGGCACTTGGGGAGGGGAGAAGGCGGTAAATGGGTGAGCGTGCTCGGGAGGGAACCTTCAGGTAAATTGAAGATTATTGAATTCCTCCAATATTTTGTTGAAAAAAACATCCGGTCCAGGGTACAGCTTAGCAAAAGTAATGATGATGATGATGATGATGATAAATAGATTTAATGAAGTGTGCTTAGCTTACAGTTGAGCTCTGAAGGAGAAGATGTTGTGCCTGGTATTCATATATACCAAATAGTTTGACGTGTTTTTTTTTTTTTTTTTTTTTTTTGTCACTATTATTTATTTTTATCAAACCAAAACTTGAAGTAGTGTATAGGCAGAAGCAGAAACCAGTTGAGTTGTTGTTGTTTATATATATATATATAGGTGACTGAGGCTCTTCAATTTGGGGTGGGGTCTAGAGAAAGTCAGCGCCTATGTTAAACTGGCAGCAAGAAGCCATAATTCTTATAATAGTACACTAAGCTGGAGAAATGGAGGCTGGAATTTGTTTTGATCAGATTAAAGTGAAAGATAATGCATTAAGTGATTTTTTATCCCTTAATTAAGTGGCTTATGTTGTTAAAGTGCCAGTAAAAGTTAATTGAAATAATGAAACTGTGCTAAGTTCATAAAAGCTTTTGAACTTGGCCAAGATTGATTAATAAATACATCTGTTCTTGACTCTTTAATCAACAAAACCACAAAAAATTGAGGAGCCGATCATTCCTGTAGCTTCACAAACAGTCATTTGGTGATAGCCACTAGCCACAAGAGTTTACATATCTCCTTGCAAAACAATTCACCACCAGCTTGACCCAGACCAGGCTTTTCTCAGGCATTCTTGTATAGACTTCATTGTGTGGCTGTAGGAGAATCATATCGAGCCACTGGTTCAATGCCACTCTTTTTTAGCTCCGCAGCAAACCAAAATAAACGAAATCTTTTCACTGGTCCATGCTGGTAATAGTCAACATGGTTTATTTAGCTCTGGTAGCTGCAATGTGATATACCATGTTCATCAGTAGATAAATCAACAGTCTTGCCACTGTAAACCCGGCTTGTACTGAGCTCCAGTTGTACTGTTATTGTTCTCAGAGCAAATTTGTCCTTTACAGCTGCATCTTTTAATCTTCTTTACAGTGTTTTACCTCAATATTCATTATGGACTGAAGCTTTTATTTTTATTTTCTTTATTTGTATTATAATAGTTTTAATTTTTTAGAACGGGAAAATTTCACTTATAAAATGGTTTTATTCAGTGTCCTTCTCTTTATTATGGCTTCTTTTAATTAATTAATTTATTAATTTTATTAAAGGGAAGGGATCACAGCTGCTGTTGCTCTTGTGCATATGGTTTGTTTATATTTTAATGTTTTTATCAAAACAGACAGAGCTCTCAAGTGGTAGCTTTTTTTACTAATGTGCGTTAACATCGCAATGAAGAAAGGATTAGAATAAACGAGAAAATAATTCAATTTTGTCATTTACTTAGCTGCTGATGACATAGCTATATTAAATTGATTGAGACTGAAGGAAACTAGTTAGCTCCAATGCTTTCTTTTGAACAGTCTGCCGCTCACTGGTCTGCAAATTGTCATAATTAATGTTTTCGATTGTCTATAGTGCTTATCCATGGCAACAAGAGATTTTAAGCTACTCTCACTTTCACATGTGGCTACAAATTGCCCATAATTGGCTAATTGGGTTAATCCATTCACCGCCAAGTGCCAATAGTAGTTCTCACTGGACCATTGTGTGACCTGACTGGCCACCAAGTACAGCATTAGTACTGTGCCCTTGGGCCGGAGGTGGAGCTTTGGTATGTTCTTACTGTTCACCTCAGCCTACTGAAGCTGTATTAGTATTTAGGAAATTTTTAAACAATATTAATTAGTTATTTTTAGAACATTGAGGGTTATTTTTTTCTTTTAGGCAGTTTGTAATATAATTTACTGTTCAGTTGTTTAGTAATTATTTTATTATTATCTGCTTTATTAGATGTTTTATAGTTTAGATGCTGTTCTATGAAAGGTCCTTGTACACTATTGTTTAATACATGCAGTCAGAGAGTGAGTGGTAAAAGTTATAGAAATTGGTGATTGTTGAGGAAGTTTGTATAGTTACACGAAGTTGGGAGCTGCCCAAGTGCTAGAATTTTTTTTTTAACAGTGGGTAGGACCATCCCACACAGAATCTGCTGTTTCTTTTTGTCACTTGAAATACACATATACCTTTGCACACACCACACCCACCCGTGCATGCATCACATGATTCAGCAGAAGTCAGCCCACTCTTGTCTTGTGAACTATTCACGTTTGCTCTTAAACATTTTTGTTGCTGTTTGTGTGTATAAAGGCCTGTCATTAGCAATGTGGGTGAGGTTCTCATGTCTCCCACTTATCCACAAGGTCACTGTCATCGCAGTCCCTCCACCATGGTGGTCCCCCACATGCCTTGCGAGGTCCCCACTTGCTTGAAAAATGTTGTTTTTAATAGAGACGTTGGTTTTCTTTGGTGTCAGTTATCGGTGATAACTGCGAGAATAGTTTGTTTGTTTGCTTGTTTTAACGGCAGTGTCTATTTTTCTTTCCCAAGAAAAATCACATGAGAAAGCAGGTGTAATAGATATTATCTTCTATCGTCAGTGGGAGGAAATATCTCCTCCATATTATTGCATGGATTTTTTTTTTTTTTTTGATTTTTTTTTTTTGATTTTTTTAAATCTCCCCCCCCCCCCCCCCCCCTCCCCCAAACATTGGGCTCCTTTTTCCCCCCCCTTTAAAATTTTTTCTTTTTCTTTTTTTTTTTTTTTTTTTTTTTTTTTTTTTTTTTTTTTCTTTTTTTTTTTTTTCTCTCCCCCCCCCCCCCTCTCTCCAAAGCATGGAGCTCATTATCACCCTCCATTTAAATTTAATGTTTTCTTTTTGGGCTCAGTATACAGTATCTCTATGAACAATCTTAATCCAAGGAGAAAAGCAAACCGAGTTGGTTTTCTGTGCGAAACCAAGCTCTCACTGACATCTTTTACGTGGGAGAAAGGGTGGGGTGGGAGGTTACGTGGTGGAGGAGGAGCTGGGATTGACTTAACCAAAGCTGGAAAAAGGGACACTAATCAAAAAATGCCATGTGGATAATAATATTAAGGGGGGGTTCAAATCCACTTTTTTGTTTTTTCTCTTGAGGGGTTTCTCTTCGGTGGCTGTCTTGATAAACAGATCCAAGTTTCCTTGGCTACGCCTGCATGGGTATATATGAGTGGATCATTTCTTTTGTGTTTGCTTTTCTCTGGCAGCGGTGTTTGCTTAGGATCCTTGCATGCATGCTTTATCTTCTCAGTTTTGTACTTCTTGCGGCTTTGCGGTTCTGAAGGGACGTTGTTGTTAAGGCAGTGTGACTGTCTTTATTTCCTTCTGGTGGCATTGCTGCTGCTATACGGTGAAGTTCCTGTGGATGGCTTGGTCACTCAGCCGAGCAGCCGATAAAGGATTTTTGTCTTGATGCATGTGAAAGGTCTTATAGCATCTTTTTGTAGCCATGCCACTTTTTTTTTTTTTTTTTTTTTTTTTTTTGTGCTTCAACTGCCATTACAAGTATGGCTTATATTCCTCATTGTGAATTATTATTTTATGTATTATTTATTTGGTTATTAAAATGTAAGAAGACATTTTCTGTGAGTAGAAAAATATATGCTGCTTTTTGCCTAAAACTTTCAATACGCTCTCGGCAGGTAGCTTTTTTTTTTTTTTTTTTAACCTCAAACATTCTGTGATGTACTGTATACTCAGCATTTTTGTATGGGTTTTATGTATTTGAGTAAGTATATTTTGTTAGCATGTAATGTTTTACAAGTAGTAAGTACATGTAACTATGGAATGTGGCGTGGGAGTTTTTTTGTTACCTTATTGTTTGTTTAACTTGTTTGTTACAATTGTCATGGTGTCTTGCTTCATGTCTGCAAGAAGTTTTAAAAAAGAGCACACTTGAGCATCGATTGGTTTTTATTTTTTGGCTGAATAAGTATTAATTACAGTAATATTACTCTGTTTGCACGGCTCATAATACAGACTGGACCCAACAATTAGATTTTGGCGAGAAGTGGAAATGTTGGTTATATTGCAGTATTTGCTTTATAAACAAATGAATATTGCTGAGCACATCTTATTGTAGAGATGTATTTTTAGAAATTGGATATTCAGTGCAGCAGTAACCTAAAAATAGATAAGAATTATACAACACAAGTTGTGAGAGAGAGAATCAATTGCTCATTTTTCTCAAATAAATGACCTTGGAGAGAATTTTTTGTATCATTTCATTTAATAATTATCAGAGTAAAGTGGGATGTATGGTACAATATGAAAGGATATCTCTTTCCTGGTATGCTGTAAAACGATCGTGTTGAGTGATGTTCCATATTTATTTAGTGGAGGAGGAACTAAATGTGAAAATGCTGTTCGTGTCCTTGAACAGGCCTCATGCTGAAGAGCACACATTCGATATTGCAAAGCTTATTGTATTAATTTGTCAATTATCTTGATTGGTGATATTTTACTATTATTACCTATGTGTGTTTTAGGATGGCTCTTATCTGGCAGAGCTACTGCTGCAGAAAGGATATGAGGTACGGTGATGGGGGGCTGGGAGGCGAACATTGTTGCATACATAGCTATAGTTTGTACAAGCAAGTGACTTTTACAGGCATTATCACGTGGTAGGTGTGGTTCCCTCCCCCCCCTCCTTTTTAAACTTCATATGAGAAGTAAAGGTAATGCTGTAATATTTAGCAGGACAATCTGGAGTTTGTTGTTGGTCTAGATTCAGGATTTGCTCATTGTGAATGTGTGGTGACTCTAATGTCCTAGCAACTACTTTTTAGTTTTAGAGCTATGAACTCTTTTTTCTGTAGGGTGAAATTGAGCAATTAGGTTTGATCAGTTTTAGCTGTGAATTTTGTTGTTGTTGTTTTGGTTGTTTTTTTTGTCTTTGTTTTTTGATCTGGTATTGGCTTTCATTGCTGAGCTTTGGCATGGAGGTGTTTGGAATGTGGTGATCAAAATACATAGGTGGCCTTAGATTGGACCCTAATGGTTCTGCAAGTTCCTAAGTATTGTGAAAGTTTTGAAATTAAACCTTATAATGAAGACCCAAGGAAGACCCAATGCAGTGAAGTAGAGATAGGCTGTTGACAAAAATATTGAAGTTGAAACAAAATCAGTCTAACACTCAGTCTGAAAATTATTATTCCCTAATAGGTGGGAGGATTATGAATCTGAAGAAGAAAGTCTAACTTGCTTCTTTGTTTGTTCATTCCAGTTTCTCTTGGGCTTACCTCTGGCTCTTGTATTTTGCTGGTTGGTTGGTTAGTAGTCCACCCACCAAAGGGACATTTGAACTTGGTTATTTTCTGTTTTAGAGTGGGTGGATCGGTGCCTTGGTGTTTTTTTGTTGTGAATTTGTTTCAAAGTAGGGGCGGTATATGAGGGGGTGAATGATCATTGTTTAGACTGAGTGCCAGAGACTGCGGGGGCGTTTAGAAATAGATTTTTATCATCATTATTTTTGAAAGTGTTCTAATGCAAGCTTCATAATGTCAGGAGCTCTCTGCTCTTTGCCCTTCCGATTACTTTTCACTTTAAGCTCTTTGTCGAGATAAGCCGCATTCGTTTGTTTTTTGTAAGGGTTGGTTTGATGATAAAGTGTCCTAATGTCCACTGGGTTTGTTTAAATTTGAAGGTTGGCAGCTTGTAACATCACGGGCATGTAGAATGGGAGCGAATGGGGCGGGAAAAGGAGCTGTCAGGTCGAGGAAGAGAGAGATTAACTCCTGTGGGCATATGCCATGGCGACTTCTCTGGGCTACAGCCAAGGAAGGAATCATGGAGGAAAGCAGAGGAGGAAAGGGAAGAGGGTCTAAAGAGGGTAGCAGAATGGAGGGAGAGAGCGAGTGAGCGAGAGCAGACAAAGTGGCAGTTGTTGAATGGATGTAGCCAGCCATCGTAATGTTAGTTTTGGAATGTTTATCCAGATTGCTCTGTTGATGTTTGCGCTTGAGTGAACTTAAAAAAACACACTCTTCGGTTTAGGGTCGGTTTCAGCGGCTTTAGCTTAGACCATTTAGGGTTAACCCTCAGTATGGTGGTATGGTGTTTGGTCTTAAAAAGATGTGAAAACATTTTTAATGCAGCAGCTTGTAGCTTTTGTTGTGCTACCTGGTCTTTATTTATTAATTTTTTCCCTTTATCTTTTGTTCCACCTTAAAATGGAATGCTATTTTGGAGTTACATGACATATTTTCTGAAGTGATTTATATCAGTAATATATGGTTGAGTAAAGTAGTTGCTGTAGGCTCTATTTTTTTGGCCAAGTCTCAGTAACGTTGTAGGTCACCCTTGAAATTACTATGTCCTTTAGTCTACTGGTAAGCACCACTAATATATCACTTAAATTGAAATTATTTATTTAAAAAAAATTAAAAAGTTTTGGTGTTGTTTTATGGCCTTTTTTTTCTTCTTTCCATTTATGTCTAATGAATATTAATTATATTGTTTCGGATATGAGGAGGTACTTGTAGTTTGTCATTGCCTGAACTAATTGTACTTATTCTTTAAAAGCTATTCTCCAAAACCCATTTTATTGATTAAATGTTGTTTGAACAATACAAAATGAATATCAATCGTGACACGTGCCCAGGGTTGATGGAATGAAGTTTAAATAAAAAGAAGGCTGCAACGAACAAGTGTTTGTTCCACAACTACGGTAATGTTTCGCAAATTCCATCCAGAGACTCGCATTTCTGGACAGAAAACGGGAGACCAGGAGCATGGAGACAGCTTGAGCCTAAGCAAACAAACCTTATGAAGTGAAAGGACAACCTAGGCCCAATACCGCATGAATTTGCATTCTGTCAATCAGCAGGTGTTGTACACAAATGACAAAGTGGTAAACTTGTCACTTTAAAACGGTTTACACAAGGTTCTGTTTTTGCTTATTTTTCAAGTGCAAGTTGTTAGTTTTTGGCTTAGTGTAGTGTTTATTTTGGGTCTTGGTTTTATTTCCCTTCTATGAAAAGTCTTGGCAAATATTGGTGCCTTGATTTAAGTGCTCCACTTTCAGTGGAATTAGGCATGCCATCCTTCGATGAGCTTATGTTAAAAACATCTAGAGATTTTTTTTAACAACGACTTGATTTTTGTAAGCGTAAGAAACTGAGAGTGAACAATAGAGTTTATGATTTCTTCATTCTTCCTGTGTTTCAAAGTTATTTTTGTCACAACAACAACAACTAAATGCTTGCAATGTGCAATGTTTTAGCCACTGGCTATGCATAAAAGACAAGCATTGGCACAAACCGAACAACAACAAAAGGATTACAATCCGGATATATTTCTTCAGGCATATGCTCTAGTTGTGAAGTATTACAATACTGATATCTTTCTCTTCCAAGCTGTAATTTTTTTCCGTACTATCTCGGCTTAGCTTTTGATGGAGATACTATAACTGATGCACTTGAAAGGGCTACAATGGGATGCAAGCCAGTGGAATTTATTTAGAAGTAGTGCGTGTACGGTTAAGTATTTGAATTAGCTTTTGAGGAGACTGGATTGTATTTACTGACTTTTAGTGTTCAAATGAAGTTCACAAATCAGACAAATCAACCATTATCTTTTACAGTTTTAAATGAAGCTTTTCTGATACTAGTCATAAAAATTGTCAAATATATTTTTTAGAGCATGATTGATTGCATAGAATCTTACTTGTTCCACTAAACTACTATAACTTAAAAAATTGCGCTATAGCTTTGCCCTTTTACGGTAAAAGATACACCAAACTATATATATACGTGTATGTATGTACTGGCACACATTGTGTAATCTATACTAAGCCTGTGACTTCACACTCGCTTACTTATCAATTAATTAGTTTTGATAATTCTGAGTTCCCTGATATTGAAGTTGAGTAGCTAGACCTTATGCTCTTAATATAATTCTGTGTTTCACAGTGGATGGACTAAGTATACGTGTATTATCTGTGTTGTGGGTATTTGTGTGTGTAAAAAATATTTATCATGTTAGAGGATATATGCACTTTTGTATCTATGCATGTGTGTGTGTGTGTGTGTGTGTTACTATCACGTGTTGCAACACAATGCACTTTCAGGAGCCTCTTCAGTTAATCATATTCACGACCTCCCCACTCCAAACTCGCACCATACAATGCAAATTACCTCTGGGGCATTTTGGTGAAAGTCTTAATTAAAGCAAACCTTAGTGGCTTTTGTTTGGTTGGTGGGGTCAGCTGTGAGGATGTGGCTGAACCCAGATGAACACTAGCACCAAATATTGCTGGAAGGAAAGGGTTGAGTTCTTTTGTATTACCCCTATGAGGTCATACTAATGTTTGAAATTGATTTCGGAGTGGGTGCAGGATGGAGTGGTGGATTAACGAAGTCGTTATTTGTCCACGTGTGCGGGAGCAGACCAGTTGGCATCATTTGTTTGCGTGTTTGTTGTCTTGCTAGCATCAACACGTGGAAGTGATGACAGAGCTGATCAAGGTGACCGCAATTCACGTTTGGTGGCGCCAGACTTTTGAAAGTTTTGCTTGTTTTTATCGGAGTTATTCTCTGTGGTCCTAACTTTACCTTACTTTGAAATATCTAGTTTAACACAGCTCCACTTTAATTTGATTTTAATAAATCTGTTTATTCAAACCACTTAATGGTGACAAAAGACAACCCAATTGATTATTTAGGTTTTTCTAAGGGTAAACGTAGGAAACAGCTTTGCTTGTTTTTGGTATCCTAGATTAGGCCTATGTGTATCCCTAATTTATATGGATGTGTGCTTGCTCTATTACTTTGGGTTGAGAAGAAGGAAAGGAAAATAAAGCAGAAAGGAAGTTGATGTATAAACGCATAATATCTCTGGAGGCATCACAATGTCCTCTCCCCCTCCCAAAGTTGAAAGTGTAGCCTTTCTCCTTCCCACCTCCACTTCTACCTGCTAAGACTGGCCTGGGTGTTTGTGGTTTATATTGCCCTCGTGTGGGCTGCACAAGTCTCCCCGCTTGTTTTTGTTTGTCTCTTCGCTGTCCTTCTGTTTCCCTTGCTTTGGCTGTTTCTGCTTGGCAGCACAGTGTGATGCAAGCCAAGTGGAAGATATTTGGGTTTCCTCTTCGCCTGTGATCTAAACTTGTAAAGGAATAGCGCCTACTTTTGCAGCCCTCGCGCCTTGTCCTTATCAAGCTGAAAGTTTAAAACTTAGCCTGTCTCTTGTTGGAACAGATGCATATATGTACACTCCATCTGAATTATATTTATGTTTTTTATTTATTACTGAACTAAAGTTTAGTGAGTGATAATGACCAGTGTAAAGATGAGTTGTGCATATATATATATATTTTTTTTTTTTTATAGAAGTGAAAATCGCCCATGGTTTCATGTGAACCATGACTTAAATTTAGCCTTTTTTCCCTTCATCGTCTGTTTTGTAAGTCTGGTATAATCTCTCTAATGACAGACAACAAGGGTATTTTATTTCTAAGACTAAATTATGTTTTTTTAAATCACATCCTAATTTATTTCCTTTATCTTTTGGTGTACATTTTTTGTTGTTGTTTTGCAATAAATTAATGTAAATCAATAAACGTTTTTCTTCATACCATATTTAATTCATTACTTAAAAAATCATTCATGAAATACATCAAATACATTTTGTGCAAAGGAGTCTGACATATGCAAAAACATATGCAACAAGTGGACCTTCCATTCATTCCTTGAAACACAGAGAAAAACAAAATATTTTAATGGCATGGCGGATATATTGACATTCGTGTGTGTGCATGCGTGTGTGTTTATGTGTGCCAGTGGGATTCACTCTGAGCTTGAGAGTTTACTCTTAGTGGTATCCATTGATTTGTTGATTCAGCCTCTCAGCTTTGCTTGCTTTAGAAGCTATTGTTGAATACTTGAAGTCGCTGAGGATCATAAGTGAAATGTGGGTTTGCCGGGTAGAATCCCGTAAACAACTCGACAATGTGAGTTTGTTGATGTTGGGTGTGGCTGGGTTCGTCTGTGGCAGCCCTGGACTGCTGCAGAACATTCTCTTTTTGTTTCCATGGTGGTAGGCATGATTTGATAGATCAGTGTTTAAACATAGTTTTATTTTTCCAATAAAGAAATTAGAAATATCTTGTTCAATTTAATTTGTTTCATATATATATATATATATGTATATATGTACATACATACGTATGTACTTATATAAGTACATGTGTGTATATATCATATATACATATAATAATATATCCAAATAATCATTGGATTGTGGAGATGCAATGAAACACTTTATTATTGATACATTTTTATTTTACTGAATTGTTTATTATTAATTATTTTTATTGTTATTATTGTGCATGTGTGTGTGTGTGTGTGTGTGTGTGTGTGTGTGTGTGTGTGTGTTTTCAAAGGTGCATGGCATTATACGAAGATCCAGTTCTTTCAACACAGGCCGAATCAAGCATCTCTTTGAAAACCCGGTGTTACATCAAGGTGGAAGTAAGTCGAGCAAATTAGAAGATGACATCACTAATTGGACAATGGTTGGTGGAAAGAGGGGTGCAGCTAATAGTGCAGTGGGCTTGGGTTGAATTAGAGTATTATAGGGTTCGCTGGTTCGTGTGGGTTGACCACTCTAAGGGTTGTGTAGAATGCCGGGGAGTTGTGTGAGTCTTGTCACATGAAGTCGAACAAACACAGCAAGTGTCAACCATCAATGCTTATATGATTCCACCACCGAATAAATTATTGTTGTTGACGCTGAAAAAGAATTGTTGGATTGTGCTCTATTTAGACTGGTTTTACAGTTGTGTATGAGGCATGTGTACTATTTCTATTACAATGTCCAATGACTGGCAGTTCGAAGGCACTCCACTGTATTTCCCTTCAAAAACTAACAGAAATCAGACGTACTAAATCTTGCTGCCAGAGTGAACGACATTCTAGTAGATATTTTGGTCCAGTCACAATATCGCAAGTTTAAGAAATATCACCAGTGTGAGGAATATTGGAAATCATCCCATAACTGACTTTTGTATCATATGAATAAATAATATTGTTATTAGAAATCTGCACTGAGGGAAAACTTGAGCTTTTTGTACATTTAATACCTGCCCATGGACAGTTACAACAAAGAAGGGAAAGAGAAGCAACGAGGTTGGTTGAAGCATTGTATTGGAGACCTCGTGATCACTGCTTTTGTCGGTTTGTTTGTGCAAGAGTTTCGCCCCTCTGTGTTGTTGATGTAGTCCAGTCTCGTCTCTCTCTTCGATTGTGACATGTTTCTATTAGCATGTGTTAGAATAACCCAAGACATCTGTACCGATGTGCTGGCCAAGAAATTCAGGAGGTGGATGGCTTGGCACGGAGTAAGGCTTGGCGGATGTTTTCACCTTTTCCCACTGTTTAGAGAGCTTGGTGTCAAACACTGACGTGATGAGAGAGAGATGGAATATGTTGTTCAGATTTTTTATTAATTGATTGGTTCACTTAAGCTTATTTCTGTGTATTGCTTGTTGTAATTTGATTTGATTTTTTTTCCCTACAGTACAGTGGTCTGTAAAATAGTTGGTTAAATCTTGTAAATGGAAATTGTGTGTCTGTGTGTGTGTGTGTGTGTGTGTTTGTGTGTGTGTGTGTGTGTGTGTGTGTCTTAGGTTACTTGAACTTGCATAAGACTGGCTAGATTATTACTAGTACAATTTTATTTTATATTTATATTTTATTCTAGTAGACAAGTTGCTGTTACAATGTTGCTTCCTGGCTGTGGTGCAGTAAGAGCCTTTAGTTATTCTTCCATCCTTTCATCTTCCAATTGAAGGGTGTTTACTTTAAGACCCATGACCTTCTACTTACCTAATCAGAATACTTAGCTTATGTTTGTCTTTAAATTTTTATTTGCCCTCATCCCAGTTTGTTTGAAAGCACTCTGAAAAGGCCACAGCAATTTAGCATAATGGGGGAGAGCAGTTTAGCTAGACTAACAGCCAAGTGTTTATTCTTTATATAGTGTTAAAAAGCTGAGAGGCTGTCAAGCTGTGTTGGTTTCACGATGGTTGCTGGGTTCTCGGTCCTCCCCACACAGACCTAGCTGGTCACTAGCGCATGGTCTCAAATTTCTGTGGTCAATTTTTAAAGCAGCCAATCTCTCACCACAAAGCACACAGTACCATGGCAGCAGCACACAGTACCATGGCAGCGCTGAGCTTGTGGGATAAGGTCTTTCTAATATGCTATTGTGGGATGCCTATAATATTACTTTCTGGCGGGCAGCTATTGTACTTGGAGAAAATAATTTTAATAATTAACATAACGAGCAATGAGTTATGCAGGTTTCTGTAACTTGAATAGGAGTGGTTGGGTTATGCTCAACAAGAACATTTGGCTGGCTTCAAATCTCTTTATTTTTGTTTCTCTTGAGGACAAGGTACAGTGTGGGGCTAAAGAGATATGATGTAGAGGTGGTTTTAGGCTGTCACAGTTCGTGAATATACACACAGCAGATGTGTGGAGCGAACGGAGGGTTTTGAATATCAGAGGGAGGGGGGGATGAAAAGGAACGTGGCTTTGGAGTCTTTCTCTCTTCATACTAGATCATGCAGTTAGAGAGCTTCAACTTGTGTGTTAAATGCTAAAAAAAGAAAGATAGATTGGCAGTTTTGAATATAAGATACAAAGTAATTTTTGCGTGTAAAAATGATAATTAATATGCAAGTGATTTAAAATTTGTTGTATTTAATGTACATACAAGTGTTACCCAGTTCTATCAAACAGCTTTGCCCAGTAGTGCATACAATGAAAGTTGGTGTAACCTGCCACTGTTCTGTGGTTGTTATTATGGGTATTTGAGGGGTGGTGTGCTTAGGTTGGTACAGCCATAGAATTCTATAATTCTTCTATTATTTTTTCCCCTTCCATTATGCATTCGTACGTGATTGCCGTAGCTGTGGGGGTGTAGTAGGATGTAAATTGAGGCAGATAAGGTCGTCCCATTTGTGCTGTCTCAGCCCACTCAAAATGCACTTCAATACTATTTAGTAATGTCTTCAGTTTGGAAAGCAAGACAAGAGTGTCTTAGTTAGAAATCCTTTTCAAATGATCGAAGTCAGTATGCATGAAGTACGAACCTAATATTTGCAGTACTTTTTTTCACTGTCCTGTTCTAAATGAAATTCCTATTTTGCCATATCTCAAATCCAAGTGGATCTAGCTTGTGATATTTTCAATTTTTAGAACTGCAGCTTATATATATATATATATATATATATATATTTATTTATATATGTTAGGGTATTAAATGTAGTATTTATGCAGAGAGGAAGTAAGGAAGTTTGAGTGGATGTTGTAATTTATTTCTACTTGAAATCAATCACATTATGTATTGAATCCCTCAGACAATAACCACTGGTTTATTACAATTACTGCACATGGTAACTAAGTGAGTGTTACGTAATATTTATTAGGGGTTTTGAATGAATTCTTTACAGGCTGGTCACACGAACTTGATAGTATTTTGAAAAGAAACATCTGCTGCAATTCACTTTTTTGGTCTGCAACCAATCAAATTGCTTAAAATCTGGGTCTTGGTTGGTATTTCCCTCAGAGATTGTGTATGCAGAGCACAAGAGTAGATTAGACATGGGCTTTTCTCCCACTGAACTTTTACCTCGACCTACTAATAATGATAATACTGCAGCTTTCTATAGTGTGATGAGATCTTTAAATCAAAACTACACACAACATGGATATAGTTAGTGCATTACTTCAGTGCATATATATATATATATAACAGTTATAACTTGAACTGATCTGCAAGCATTAATATACTCGTAAATTATTACTAACCCATAATCGCTTCATTGCCGAATATCCAAACCTCTATCATTACTTTTTATTACATGTTTATGCTAGAACTTTTCAGTTAGTTGTTCAGTTGTTTTAACGTTCATTGAGTCGTCATGTTTATGGATTCAAATCTAGATACAGTAGAACGCCAGTTTTCCGAACACGTTGGACCGAGTGGTGTTCAAGTAACTGAACTGTTCAGATAACTGAACACCATAGAAAATATGATATAAAGCACTAATGAAGGAGTGTGGTCAAGCAATTTTTCGTGCCTGCATGTGCTACTATTAGATTTTGGGTGTTTGGATAATTGAAGTTCGGATGGATAACTGACATTCAACTATACCATTATCATCAGCACTTATTTTATAGCAGTTTAAGGGATGGCCATTTAGAATGGCAGTACGGGCTTTGTGTCTGAGTGTGAGCTCATCTAGCTTTATCTACCTGATATTATTGAAGGGTTTTCTTTCTGTTTTGTGTCATGGCTACCGTGAGTGTATAATTATAAGCTGAATTACTTGGTAACAACTCTATGAGTTACTTACATGCCTGGGTGCAGCCACGAATCTGATAAGGAGGTAGTCCTAACATGCATGTCCGTTGGTTGGATGCTTGTCCATTGGGTGGGCTGATGATTTCCTCTGAAGTCTCCTTCAATGGTACAACTGTGACTATGTGCCTATGTGTTAGAAGCATGTTCTTTCCAAAAAAAAAAAAGACAAGTCTTCCGGATTACTATGAGTTTGTGAAGTCTATTTGCCAAATACGACTTGTTGTCATTGTAATACGTGATTTGATTACTTACTTCACCAGCAAAGTCTAAGTGATCCATTTGTGCCATCTTTGAACCGTGCTTGTTCACAGTCCATTTGTAAGTCATCAAATTTTATGCTGTTTTTTTTTTTTTTTTTTTTAAATAAGATAAGGTCGGTTGAAAAATATACCTTTCATTTTGAGTCAGTCACTAAATGCTTTTTTTTTTTTTTTTTTTAGAATTTATTATCATCATCATTATTATCATGAGGTTGAAATTACTGCTTTGTTAGGAAAGAAACTGCAAAGTGACATTGATCAACTAGTAAAGGCGTAGCAGTTTGTTTGTTTATTTGTTTGAATTGGCTTGGGTCACATCAGTGGTTTGAAGCTGAAAAACTTGCTTTTGTCTTCAAATTTTGAGTGTCGATATTTTTGTAAACACTTACGCTTCTCTTAATTAAGTTAGCCAGAGAAAGTAAATTTTCTTACCAAGAGCAAATAAGTGTAGTTGTTTTAAATAATTGCTCCCCACATCCAAACATGGTGAGGCTCAGAGTATCCCACATCAAATTAAGCCACATACATACACAAAAATATTATTTAAGCTAACATTTATCAACCACAAATACATTAACTTTAAAGCACCGAATTAAGTAGCCAAATATATTTACCACCTTTGCTCTGTCTAATTAGAGCTAGGTAGAGAGGCAACAGACCCAGAGCAAACTATCTATCGTCGTAGTCAACAACCTCTTTAAAAATGTATACTGCCCACATGAACCACTAAGGAATCGAAAATAATTTGTGTAACGATGCACAAACATGTGAAGATTTTTGTATAAACCAATATTGGCTGAAGGTATATCTTTCTAAGTGGCCTAGATAAAGTTGTTCAATAATTATTGTCCAATTAGAGGTTAAGTTAATTTAGTTAGAAGGTAGTGGAGGGAACCTGTCATAATGTATGGAAGATACTGTATTGTATACAGTTCACTGGAACACTTAGAATTAGTGATTGATGGAGATGTGAAAAATTGTACACCTTTTTTTCCCTCCTCCTACTTTGCTTGTTCTGGATGTATTACTAGATAACCTGCTTTGGTTCTTCAGGTTGACTCAAATTATTGAGCAAGACATTATTTGTATGTATCTTCCATTTAGGCTGAAACTCCTGGCATTAAAGATGAGCCTATGTTGCAAGCTAATTAGACCATGTTAAAATAATCTAAAGTATCTGATCATTTTGAAGTATAATTAAGACATAAGTGGCAGGGTTCTAAGTACCTTTTACTCTTAAATCAAGTACTTGCAAATAAACGAGGCATTGTGTGTTGGCCCATTGAATCAACATTACATGCTACTGTTGCTCTGGCATGATTGCTTAGTGTTTTCAATAAATTTCTATCTAAAGCTAATATTTTCATATGCTTTCTTAAAAATGCAGGCTTTATGGTTTTGAAATGTTTCCTCATTGCCCCACTTATTCCTATGTCATAAAATAATATGCCTGATGATTTTAGAATACCAGAATTATCCTAACTACAATTCGCCTTATTGGTATGGTTACCTGATGTCATCCTCCTAAACTACACATTGGCAGTCTGAGCTGATGTGAGCCCGTGGTCATGTGTGCACATGCTCCTTGCGTGAGGCAGGGTTATGACCTCGTACCAACCCCCCCCCCCCCCCCCCCCCCCCGTCGGGGTGGGGGGGGGCGGCGCGGTAGGGGAAGGGGAGT
>WLWI01001939.1_pt1 | contig 17912 bp, 16 predicted proteins | sample 6701501 | NCBI WGS metagenome assembly WLWI01 (sample SAMN12718690, study PRJNA515312) | sponge metagenome | isolation source: marine sponge | host: Mycale hentscheli | place: New Zealand: South Island, Marlborough, Capsize Point | collected 2014-11-01
GTTATCGGCTCGAACAATCCCAACAGAAAAAAACCGCGTCGATGAAAACAACCTCCTCAACCAAACAAACCCCTTAATCCGGGCATTTTAATTGTCGCTATCCGGGAAAAATACTTGACGTTTATCATGGTTGTACTACGTTCGATATTTTATCTAGGAGCCGCAGTCGAAAAAAGCCTACACGCCCCCCTGCCTCATATAACCCTCTCCGCAGATTGAAGACCGCATTGTGGAGAGGGCAGGAGGAGTTCGTATAGGCTCTTATTTTGAGACTGTCGGCGCTAAACCCTCTCCTATTTCTGGATTAGGTTCTCTTCGGTGTCCTTGTCGAAAAAATGGCCCTTACCCACTTCTACCTGCAACCCCATCTCCTGGCCAACTACCGGCATATGAACGGGATCGACGCGGGCCACGAAAGAAGAATTACCCGTAGTCAGATAGAGGAATACTTCGTTGCCCATAGGCTCTACGACTTCGACATTGGCTTTTATTTCGGCGGTATGGACTTGCTTGCCAATCGTATCGGGATCGTGAATATCTTCGGGTCGAATACCGAATACCACCTCGCGGTCGGCGTAGCCGCTGAGTTGTTCGACGTATTCGGGCGGTTGCTTAATCTGCATTTTGCCCTCATCGAAAATCAACCCACCGTTGCCGTCGCTCACCAATTTACCCGGTATGAGATTCATAGCCGGACTGCCGATAAAACTGGCGACGAATTGGTTGGCCGGTCTATCGTAGAGATTGAGCGGGGTATCGATCTGATTGATGCTCCCGTCACGCATGACCACGATGCGGTCGCCCATAGTCATGGCTTCCATCTGGTCGTGGGTGACATAGATCATCGTCGCTTCCAAGCTCGAGTGCAGCTTGCTGATTTCCGCCCGCATCTGGACACGCAATTTGGCATCGAGATTGGAAAGCGGCTCGTCAAAGAGAAATACCTTGGGCTTGCGGACGATGGCACGGCCGACCGCCACGCGTTGGCGCTGACCACCCGACAGGGCTTTAGGCTTGCGTTCGAGCAATTCCTGAATACCCAAAATATCGGCTGCGTCGCGCACCCGTTCGTCGATCTCCTCTTTGGGGTATTTCCGCAATTTTAGGCCAAAGGCCATATTCTGATAAACCGTCATATGCGGATACAGAGCGTAATTCTGGAATACCATAGCGATATCGCGGTCCTTGGGGGGGATATCATTGACCACGGTATCATCGATGCTGATCTCGCCGCTGGTGATCTCTTCAAGGCCGGCAATCATGCGCAGCGTAGTCGACTTGCCGCAGCCGGAAGGACCGACCAGAACGACAAATTCTTTGTCCTGGATCTCTATATTGGCATCGTCTACGGCGACCACATCCCGGTCAAAGACCTTGCGCACATCGGTTAGCACTACTCGAGCCATAATGACCTCGTCTCTGGGCTTGGTTCACATTATACTATCGGCAACAAATTGCCCGACTGCTCATTGTACGTTTACCGCTAATTCGCGCCGCATTATCAGGGCGTTTTCCCGCGGCCGAAGGTAATATCGAGGCCGTATCCCCACCTGGCGGAATCCACTTTCCTGGTAAAACTGCACGGCGGTCCCATTGGAGATCCGCACTTCCAAACCGCACCAGGTACAACCTCGAGCCCTGGCGCGGACCAATAGTTCCTCGACCAATCGACCGGCATACCCCTTGTTGCGATGGCCCTGGTCGACCGCCAGATTGGCCAGATGGAACTCGGTCCTGTCGATATGGCCCATTCCGTAGGCGACCAGTCTATCGGCCGCTTTCAGACCCAGACTCAGCGCCTGCTCCTCCTGGAATATGCAGGAGAAATCCCGCTCTGTCCACGGCTGGCTAAAAACCTGCCGCTCTATCGCCAGAATGCGTTCCAGATACTGCGGCCTTAATTCTACGAATAACGACTCCATTTCCATCGGCGACGGCTCTCAACAGAACTCTCGCCGACCTTTTATCCGCCACTGGCGGCAGCACGCACCGCCGGGGCACGGATATAATTCGGCTCAACCATAGCCAGGTTAGCCGTCTGCCCGTTATTCAGCCGCACATAGGCCAATTGTCCCACCGTACTGGCCTCTGGCTGCCGGTAGGTCCTGGGCGGCACCAGCGCCTGCGGAAAATCCGCCAGCAACTGCCGATGTTGCCAGATCCCGTCTCCCACGAAAATAGTTCGCTGGTCTCGGCGTTCTTCGAGTAGTTGTTCGGGCTCCAGGGCTCGTGCCTCCGCCAATGGGCTGGGCCAACCGCTCGAAGTATCGTAAAGCGCCGCGTATACTTCCCTTTGGCGGGCGTCCAGTACAGGACAGACAGGATGGGCGGCAAAGGGCAACTGGGCGGCCAAACTCTCCAGTGTCGGCACCGCGACTAAATCAATTTCTCGGGCCAGACACAGCCCCTTGGCCGTACTGAGACCAATACGCAAACCTGTAAATGACCCCGGACCTATCGAAACAGCAACCGCTTCAAGCTCGGCAGGTCTACAATCGGCCACGTTGAAAATCGCCTGAATCTCAGGATAAAGCAATCTGGAATGCTGCAGTCCTATATCAAAATAACGACTGGCAATCGTCTTTTCTTTGTCAACCAGGGCTATACTGGCTGCAGGTGTGGCCGTTTCGAGGGCGAGAATCATCGCAGCTACCGTGGAAAATACTTAACTGACTTGCACAATCGCTCTACAGCAAATCCAATTGTTGGCCATCTGGCCCCGCATCGGGATCCGTCGGCCAAGAGCGTCCCAAATGCTCGTAAGCGCGCTTCATCGCCTGTCGCCCCCTCGGCGTGCGCTTCATAAAGCTTTCTTTAATCAAATAGGGCTCGTATACTTCCTCGATCGTCTCCGCCTCTTCGCCAATGACGGCGGCCAGATTGCTCAGTCCCACAGGTCCCCCGTCGAATTTATCGATCAGAGCAGCCAACAGCCGACGATCAGTCTCTTCCAGACCTAGTGGATCCACTTTGTGCATAGACAAGGCCCGCTTGACGATTTCGACATTGACGGATCCATCCCCTTCGACTTGGCCGTAGTCTCGAGCACGCCGCAACCATCGCTTGGCAATACGCGCAGTACCGCGCGAGCGCTTGGCCACTTCCAACGCCCCATCTCGATCGATACTGAAATCGAGCAGGCGGGCATCACGACTGACAATATGGCTCAGTTCCTCAACAGTATAGTAGTCTAAATGACCCGTAAGACCAAAACGGGCTCGCATGGGCGAAGTCAACAGGCCCTGCCGAGTAGTTGCACCGATAAGGGTGAATGGCTCCACGGGGAGTGTGATCGAACGGGCAGCTGGCCCCTGGTCGATCATTATATCGATCCTGTAATCCTCCATAGCCGAATAGAGGTATTCCTCGACAACGCGGACGACCCGGTGGATCTCGTCGATAAACAGGACGTCGCGTGGCCCTAGGTTCGTGAGGATGCCAGCCAATTCCGAAGGCCGTTCGAGCACCGGCCCCGATGTCGTATGTATTTCGACGTCCAATTCGTGGGCAATGACGTGGGCCAGGGTAGTCTTTCCTAATCCCGGAGGCCCGTATAAGAGAACATGGTCCATCGCCTCCTGGCGCTGCTTGGCTGCCCCAATGGCGATACGCAACTGTTCTTTGACTTTATCCTGCCCCAACATCTCATTGAGAGAAGTCGGCCTGAGGGTATAGTCAAATTCGAGATCGTCGGCGTCGGCCTCCAGATCGACAGTACGCCCCTCCGCATCGTTACCCCACGATTCGGCCTCGTCCTCCGGTTCGCCTTCCCCCGAGCGCTCTTCGTCTTCAGGCGGTTGTCCCATGTATTCTCAATTCACAGACCTATTCATCAGCGTTCCCGCAAGGCCAATCTTATCAGTTGCTGCACGCTCTGCTCAGAACCGTTCTTGGCCAGGACCTTGGAAACGGCCTGGCGGGCCCCCGGGGCAGTATAGCCTAGAGCTACCAGGGCCTTAGTGGCTTCGTCGGCGGCCTGGTTCTTACCGCTTTCTTCCGCAGAGGCCCCCTCGGCAGCCTGCAGGTCACCCAGTTGAATTTTATCCTTCAGCTCCAGCACCATACGTTCAGCGGTTTTTTTTCCAATGCCTTTTATAGCCGTTAGTTCGCCCGTGCGCTGGTGAAAAATAGTCTCCAGTAGATCTTGCCAGGGAGCACTAGACAGAATTGCCAGGGCCGAACTGGGCCCAATACCCGATACTCCGATCAATAATTCGAATACTTCGCGCTCGCGCTCCTGGGCAAAAGCGTACAAATCGAGCCGTATAGACCCCTGTTCGTCGCGGGCATACAGGCGTGACGCCAATTGCACCTCTGTACCAACTTCGGGCAACTGATCGTATGTAACCACGGAAATGGCCGCCCCAAAACCAATACCACCTACTTCGACTACAGCTTCTGTCGGCGTTTTCTGAATCAGTTTTCCGCGCAGATAAGTAATCATACCGGACCAATACCGCTAACGACTCGTCATCCGCTGCAATAACGCTTCGACTTCTGGCTTGCGTTTGGAAACCCCCTTTATGGGACGCAAACGCAATTGATGAATATGGCACAGAGCAATGGCCAGGGCGTCTGAAGCATCGAGTGGTTTGGGCATTTCTTTGAGACCCAGCATCCTCGTAATCATCAATTGAACCCGTTCCTTGGTAGCCTGACCGCTACCGGCGATGGCCTTTTTAACCTGGGCCGGCGTATAGTGCAAAATGGGTTTATTGGATTGCCTGGCAGCTAAAACCAGGACTCCCCGGGCGTGGTCTAATTTGGACGCAGCCCGGGCGTCTTTGCCAAAAAATGTGCTCTCGACCGCGACTTCGTCCGGATCCCATTTCACCACAATCTCACGCATTTGCTCGTAGAAGTAGACCAACCGATCCTCGAAGAGCATTTTCGCCGGAGGCCGAATGCAGCCGCAATGGGTATAGCGAAACCGGCTCCTTGGAATGCCGACTTCGAGCAAACCAAAGCCTGTACTCGTGCTGCTTGGATCTATGCCTAAAATAATCAAAATGGAAGAGGGCCGGATAGCAGATTAAGCCAAGAGATCTTGTAATTCCTCCTCGCGGGCATCGAAATTGGACGAGACCACCTGTACATCATCCAAGTCTTCAAGCGCTTCTAGCAGGCGGACGATCTGTTCAATTTCCTTGCCCTGAACCTCCAGCATATTCTGCGGTAACCAGGCCAGGGAGGCCTGAGTTGCGGCAATACTCTCCTCCTCCAGAGCCTGTTTGACGGCTTCAAAATCGCCCACCGCAGTCAATATTTCGTGCACTTCATCAGCCTCCCGGATATCTTCGGCACCCGCCTCCACAACGGCCATGAGCAAATCCTCTTCGCCAATCAGGCTCTTCTCTACTTCGATAAGCCCTTTGCGTTCAAACATCCAGGCCACGGAGCCGTTTTCAGCGAGATTGCCATCGAATTTGTTAAAAATATGGCGAATTTCAGCGACCGTCCGATTCTTGTTGTCTGTCAGCGTTTCGACCATGACGGCTACGCCTCCGGGACCATACCCTTCGTACATGGCCTCTTCGTAAATCACCCCGGGCTCTTCCCCTGCGCCACGGCGAATAGCCCGCTCAATAGTATTCTGCGGCATATTGGCCGCCCGCGCACTCTGCACGGCCGAACGTAACCTGCTATTGGTGCCTTCATCGGACCCGCTGCGGGCCGCCACGGTCAACTCGCGGATGAGCTTGGTAAATATCTTGCCCCGCTGAGCATCTTTGGCGCCTTTTTTTCTTTTAATTGTACTCCACTTTGAGTGGCCCGACATGCATCAATCCTCTCTCCTGATACATCGTAGATCAGGCTGTTTCTTTTTCCTTTTGTGCTTCTTCAATAACCTTTTGCATTATTTCGCCCGGCACTTCTTCGTAGCGATCGAATTCCTGTACATGCATACCCTTACCGTGCGTCATCGATCGCAGACTAGTGGCATACCGGTCAATCTCTGCCAATGGCGCTTCGGCGTTGATAATCTGAAAGTGACCTTCCGAATCCATCCCGTTGATCCGTCCCCGGCGCGAGGATAGATCTCCCATCACATCGCCCATATATTCCTCCGGCACTGTTACCGTGAGACGATATATGGGCTCCAACAACACAGGTTTAGCTTTCAGGAAAGCGTCTTTAAAAGCCTGCGAAGCAGCCAATTTGAAGGAGACTTCGTCCGAATCGACGGGGTGGTGTTTGCCGTCGTAAACCGTCGATCCCACATCGACCACCGTATATCCGGCCAAGGGACCAATCACCAGCGTTTCGCTGACGCCTTTCTCTACAGCGGGAATAAAATTTCCAGGAATTGTGCCACCAACGACAGCGTTGTCAAAAGCGCAGTCTTCACCTCGTCCGCGGGGATTGATTCGCAGAAATACCTCGCCGAACTGTCCACGGCCCCCCGACTGCTTTTTATGGCGATGGTGCCCTTCGGCGTTAGAGCGGATGGTCTCGCGATAGGGAATCTTGGGCGTTTCCAGATTCACTTCCACCCCAAAGCGCTCCTTGAGCCGTTTGATAATTGTATCGAGATGGATATCTCCCTGGGTCAATAGAATCGACTGGCGAATTTCAGCGTCGTAGGCAAACGTAAAACTGAGGTCCTCTTCGTGCAATTGGGCAAAACCACTACCCATTCTATCCTCGCCTCCTTTATCCTTAGCAGAAATAGCTACACGAATCAGAGGTTCAGGATATTTGATAAAGGGCAATGTCAGCCTGTTGGACCGGTCGCAGAGTGTATTGCCACTGTGGGTCCCTTTCAATTTCACCAGGGCGACAATATCGCCGGCCGTCCCTTCCGCCACTTCGGTGCGTTGATGGCCGGTAAGTTCGAACATCTGCCCAATTCGTTCATTGTTGCTCTCGTTGGCGTTGTAAACATCGGCACCAGGCTTGAGCGTACCCGCATATATTCTCAGCAAAGTAAGATCACCTACGTGCTGCTCAGATATGGTCTTGAAAACCAATGCAGCCAAAGGAGCCTGGAGAGAAGCCTCGAGGACGATATCCTTACTGTTCCTGTCCTGAATCTGCAAACCGGGTGATTCCGCCGGCGTCGGCATATAGGTAGCGGCGGCATGCAACAATTGGTCCACCCCCACATTATTGTATGAATCGCCGTAGTACAAAGGAAATACTTCGCGTTTCAGGACGGCTTGGCGCAACCCTCTCTCCAATTCATCAGTACTCAATACACCTTCACTGAAATACTTCTCCATCAACTCTTCGTCGGTCTCAGCCACCGCTTCAACCAACTGCTCCCTCAAAGCATTGACATCGTCCTGCACGTCCTCAGGAACTTTGCCGCTTTGGGCTTTACCATCAGCATAGGTAAGCAACTGCATGTTGACCAAATCGACGATCTGGTTAAAGCCTTCGCCGGGATTAACCGGCAATTGCAAAGGCACGACCTGGCGTCCAAAACACTCTTGCACCACGGTCAGGGCACTATCGAGATCAAGTTCGGGCCGATCGGTTTTATTGACGAACAACATCCTAGGCAGTTGCATATCCTCAGCAAAGGCCCACACTCTCTCCGTGCCGATTTCCACAGGTGACCCGGCATTCATTACCACGACGCTGCCATCTACTACGCGCAGGGCCGCTTTTGCTTCGGCGATGAAATCGGCGTATCCCGGAGTATCGATAATATTGAAATGAGTATTCTGCCAATCACCGCTGACCAAAGCCATTTTAAGGGAAATCTTGCGCTCTATCTCGTCTTTATCGTAATCTGAAACCGTCGTGCCGTCTTCAATTCTCCCAAGGCGATTGGCCTTGCCACAATTAAAGTTGATCGCCTCTGCAAGGGAGGTTTTACCGGCTCCACTGTGGCCAGTAAGGGTGAGATTGCGAATTTTGTGAACGTCGTAAGCCATTTCCCACCTCTTTGGAAAGAGACAACCCCCAAGTCCAAAAGCCGGACTATAGTCGACAATCTAAATACATAATTATAAGGATGGGAAAATTAAATCCCTGCTCTACCCCTGTCAAGCTTATTTGAAGACACTTCCAGGCTTTCAATTCAATGAGAAAAAAAGCCTGTCCTCATATGAGGACAGGCTTAAAATAACGCCGGCAACGACCTACTCTTCCACTGGGTGACCCCAGCAGTACCATCGGCGCAGGAAGGCTTAACTGCTCTGTTCGAAATGGGAAGAGGTGTTTCCCTTCCGCTATGGCTACCGGCAATTTCTCAATTGAATATAGATCCATCTGCAGAGTATACTTGGAACACCAATTTAATCATTCAAGGCAAGGCAAAAATTGGTCAAGCCTCACGGCCAATTAGTATTGCTCGGCTTCACACATTGCTGTGCTTCCACCTGCAACCTATCAACCTCGTAGTCTACGAGGGGCCTTAAGGTGGGTTAACCCCACGGGATATCTAGTTTTAGAGTGGGCTTGACGCTTAGATGCTTTCAGCGTTTATCCCTTCCGGACGTAGCTACCCAGCAATGCTCCTGGCGGAACAACTGGTAGACCAGAGGTTCGTCCATCCCGGTCCTCTCGTACTAGGGACAGATCTCTTCAAATATCCTACACCCACGGCGGATAGGGACCGAACTGTCTCACGACGTTCTGAACCCAGCTCGCGTAGCGCTTTAAAGGGGGAACGACCCTACCCTTGGGACCTTGTCCAGCCCCAGGATGCGCTGAGCCGACATCGAGGTGCCAAACCGCGCCGTCGCTATGAGCGCTTGGGCACGATAAGCCTGTTATCCCCGGAGTACCTTTTATCCGTTGAGCTTCGGCACAATTCCCACTTGCAACCGTCGGATCACTAAGCCCTGCTTTCGCACCTGCTCGACTTGTAGGTCTCGCAGTCAAGCTCCCTGTATGCCTTTGCACTCTGCGCGCGATTACCAACCGCGCTGAGGGAACCATTGGGCGCCTCCGTTACTTTTTAGGAGGCAACCGCCCCAGTTAAACTACCCACCAGGCACTGTCTCCCATCCTGATCGAAGGACGGGGTTAGAATCTTAACAAAACAAGGGTGGTATTTCAAGGTCGGCTCCATGAAGACTAGCGTCCCCATTTCACAGCCTCCCACCTATCCTACACATGCAGTGCCAAAATCCAATACCAAGCTGTAGTAAAGGTTCACGGGGTCTTTCTGTCCTGCCGCGGGTATCCGGCATCTTCACCGGAACTACAATTTCACCGAGTCCCTCGTTGAGACAGCGGCCAAGTCGTTACACGATTCGTGCAGGTCGGTGATTAACCGACGAGGAATTTCGCTACCTTAGGACGGTTATAGTTACCGCCGCCGTTTACCGACTCTTCAATTCAAAGCTTCGCTTCCAAAGAAGCTAACCTCTCCTCTTAAAGTATCGGCACCGGGCACGTGTCAGTCCCTATACATAGCCTTGCGGCTTAGCAGAGACCTGTGTTTTTGATAAACAGTCGCCCAGCCCGTTTTACTGAGGCCTCTTTGGGCTTCACCCGCGAGGGGTTTCACCTACTCAAGGCGCCCCATCTTCCGAAGTTACGGGGCAATTTTGCCTAGTTCCTTAACGAGGGTTCACTCGCTCACCTTTGGATACTCTCCTCATCTACCTGTGTCGGTTTGCGGTACGGGCACCTGTAGAGCTCACATAGAGGTTTTTCTAGGCAGCATGATTAGGGTCAGTTTATGCCGCTAGGCGGCTCCCCATCGTCTCTCGGAGTAATGGCCATCCGGATTTACCTGGACGACCCCCCTACGGACTTAGACCAGCATTTCCAGTCGCTGGCTGACCTTTCACTTCTGCGTCACCCCATAGCTCGAACGCGCTACAAGTGGTACAGGAATATTTAGCCTGTTTGCCATCGCCTACGCCATTCGGCCTCGGCTTAGGTCCCGACTAACCCCAGGAGGACGAGCCTAGCCCAGGAAACCTTAGATTTTCGGTGAGCAGGATTCTCACCTGCTTTTCGCTACTCATGCCGACATAATCACTTCCATCTCGTCCAGCAGACCTTACGGTCTACCTTCGACCTACTATGGAACGCTCCCCTACCACTCGAAACTTCGCGAACGAAGTTTCGAATCCGCAGCTTCGGTGGCGAACTTAGCCCCGATACATTGTTGGCGCAAGACCACTTGACTAGTGAGCAGTTACGCACTCTTTAAATGAATGGCTGCTTCTAAGCCAACATCCTAGCTGTCTGTGCAGTCTCACATCCTTTTGATCACTCAGCTCGCACTTAGGGACCTTAGCTGGCGGTCTGGGTTGTTTCCCTTTCGCCTGCGGAGCTTATCCCTCGCAGGCTGACTCCCTTGGAACAAGTCAATGGCATTCGGAGTTTGGTACGGTTTGGTAATCTGGTAGGACCCCTAGCCGTTCCAGTGCTCTACCTCCACGACTCTTTGCCAAGAGGCTAGCCCTAAAGCTATTTCGGGGAGAACCAGCTATCTCCAGGTTTGATTGGCCTTTCACCCCTACCCACAGCTCATCGGAGAATTTTTCAACATTCAACCGTTCGGACCTCCACGAGATTTTACTCCCGCTTCATCCTGGCCATGGGTAGATCACCTGGCTTCGGGTCTACTGCATGCAACTAAATCGCCCTGTTCAGACTCGCTTTCGCTACGGCTACCTTACAGAATAAGTTAACCTTGCTGCACACAAGTAACTCGCCGGCTCATTATGCAAAAGGCACGCCGTCAGGGGACAAGCCCCCTCCGACTGCTTGTAAGCGCACGGTTTCAGGTACTATTTCACTCTCCTACTAGGAGTACTTTTCACCTTTCCCTCACCGGTACTAGTTCACTATCGGTCACAAGAGAGTATTTAGCCTTGGAGAGTGGTCTCCCCAGCTTCCCACAGGGTTTCACGTGTCCCGTGGTACTCGGGAACACTATCGAGGAAGTTGACTACCATTTCGCCTACAGGACTATCACCTTCTGTGGTAGGACTTTCCAGACCTCTTCGACTATGGCGCCAATTTGTAACTTCCCGGCCGATCTGCACACCGACCAAATAATGTCCCACAACCCCGTCTGTACAACGCATGCAGGCTATCACATACAAACGGTTTGGGCTGTTCCCATTTCGCTCGCCGCTACTGAGGGAATCGCGTTGCTTTCTGTTCCTAGAGCTACTTAGATGGTTCAGTTCGCTCCGTTAGCTTCACTCAGGCTATGTGTTCACCTGAGGATAATGCAGCATGACCTGCATTGGGTTGCCCCATTCGGAAATCCCCGGATCAAAGGATATTTAGCTCCTTCCCGAGGCTTATCGCAGCTTATCACGTCCTTCATCGCCTTCTTGTGCCAAGGCATCCACCGTACGCCCTTTATAGCTTGACCAAAAATCTTTGCCTTCACTTGAGATTAAGCAAGTGTATCCAAATATACTCGGCAGAAAATATTAGATATAGATCTATATTCAATTGTCAAAGAACAATAACACCCAATACTGGTGGGACTAGGTGGAGTTGAACCACCGACCTCACGCTTATCAGGCGTGCGCTCTAACCAACTGAGCTATAGTCCCGCACAGCGCTCTCTTAATAAAGAGGCAACACTGGCGACTTTAAAAACCAAATAACGTGCATAGTGGCGCATTAATAGAGATTGACCTAGGAGGTGTGCAGGAGTGAGATCCTGCAAAATTCCCCTTAGAAAGGAGGTGATCCAGCCGCACCTTCCGGTACGGCTACCTTGTTACGACTTAGCTCGAATCGCCAGCTCTACCTTCGGCGCGCCCCTCCCTTACGGGTTAAAGCTACGACTTCAGGTATATCCAACTTTTCTAGCTTGACGGGCGGTGTGTACAAGACCCGGGAACGTATTCACCGCGGCATGCTGATCCGCGATTACTAGCAATTCCTCGTTCATGCAGTCGAGTTGCAGACTGCAATCCCAACTGAGACCGGTTTTTTGGGATTGGCTCCACCTCGCGGTATCGCAGCCCTTTGTACCGGCCATTGTAGCACGTGAGCAGCCCTGGGCGTAAGGGCCATGAGGACTTGACGTCATCCCCACCTTCCTCCTGCTTGTCACAGGCAGTCTCCCTAGAGTTCCCAGCTTTACCTGATGGCAACTAAGGACAGGGGTTGCGCTCGTTGCGGGACTTAACCCAACATCTCACGACACGAGCTGACGACAGCCATGCAGCACCTGTCTTGAGGTTCCCGAAGGCACTCTCCTGTTTCCAGGAGATTCCTCAGATGTCAAGCCCAGGATAAGGTTCTTCGCGTTGCATCGAATTAAGCCACATGCTCCACTGCTTGTGCGGGTCCCCGTCAATTCCTTTGAGTTTCAGCCTTGCGGCCGTACTCCCCAGGCGGGGTACTTAATGCGTTAGCTACGGCACTGAGAGGGTCAATACCTCCCAACACCTAGTACCCATCGTTTACGGTGTAGACTACCAGGGTATCTAATCCTGTTTGCTCCCTACACTTTCGCACCTCAGCGTCAGTACCAGCCCAGGAATCCGCCTTCGCCACTGGTGTTCTCTCAAATATCTACGCATTTCACCGCTACACTCGAGATTCCGATTCCCCATGCTGGACTCAAGGTATACAGTTTCGGTAGCAGTTCTCTGGTTGAGCCAAAGGATTTCACTACCGACTTGTACACCCGCCTACGTGCTCTTTACGCCCAGTAAATCCGAACAACGCTCGCCCCCCTCGTATTACCGCGGCTGCTGGCACGCAGTTAGCCGGAGCTTCCTCTGGAGGTACCGTCAAGTAACAGATAATATTAGTACCTGCACCTTCTTCCCTCCTGACAGGAGTTTACACCCCGAAGGGCTTCATCCTCCACGTGGCGTCGCTGCATCCGACTTTCGTCGATTGTGCAAATTTCTAGACTGCTGGCTCCCGTAGGAGACTGGACCTTGTCTCAGTTCCAGTGTGGCCGTTCACCCTCTCAGGCCGGCTACCCGATCGTAGCCTTGGTAGGCCGTTACCCCACCAACTAGCTAATAGGACGCGGGCCTATCTCCAAGCAACAGCTTACAAGTAGAGGCTATCTTTAAAGACGAAACATAAGATTCGCCTTGTCATTCGGTATTAGCACCTCGTTAGAAGTGTTATCCCCAACTCGGAGGCAAGTTACCCACGCGTTACTCACCCGTTCGCCACTGTACTCGCTCTCCGAAGAGAACTTTCTCGTTCGACTCGCATGACTAAGACACGCCACAAGCGTTAGTTCTGAGCCAGGATCAAACTCTCCATGTAAGTAAAATAAAGAAAGTTTATTGTCCTGTTAAAGGCTCTAATTTAACACGGGACACTATGCACGTTATTTGATTTTCAAAGACCGAAAAAAGCTCAGCTCAATTATTCAAGAGCGTAATTAATAAATCTAATGCTGTTTGCCTCTTTTGTCAAGGGGCTACGGATTTTAAATTTTCCAGACGACACATCATTTTAAATCCGAGTCTTTAATAATAAGCTTTCATTTGATTTTGGTCAAGCCCCAAAAATAAAAATATAGTCCAGGTATGCCATCCTTCTCAAGGCAACCGATAGATACGCAGCGCCGGTCCCGGCCTTGCCACCCCTTGAAAACCGGCCAAAGGCGTGTAGTAGGCATCGATGGGATCGTAAACGGGCCGCTTCGTCCTTCCCTTGAAGGGATCGATTTCCCATTCTATGACACCTTCTTGCTCCAGTTGGATAGCAAAGGTCGTATCGACCGCCGAATAGGCCAAGGGATGCAGATGAACGACCACCCAACGAATATCCCGCCGGCGCAGGTCAGCCGTACTGTATTGGGTCCATATCGAGCGCAAAGCCAGGGGATTGTAGGCCCGCAACTCTACTATATTGTAATTGGGCGTGGGCGGATAGTCCCCCCAACTCAAAGCCCATTCCAACCATTGTCCAGCGCCGCGGGCCCTGCGGTCTTCCCATTGACGCGTTAGCCACTCTCTGCTACGGGCCAAAGTGGGGTATCCCACCCCATCTCCCACCAGAGCTAAGCGAGTTCCACTGGGTATTTGTTCTTCAATCCAATGCGTTGCAAGCAGTCTAGTGTCGGGCTGTACCAACAATCTACCATGCTGATAGGCGGCATAGGCTGATGGGGCGACCAAAAGCCCACCTGCCAGCACAGTGGGCCAAATGCTCCGACCTTTTAGCGATATATCCACCAGAACGGCGGCAGCCAAACATAAGAAAGGTATAATAGGGACCATATAGCGGACAAATACGGTATAGCTACTCCCGGCTACTCCATAGTATACTAGCACGCCGCTCAATAAAACCCAGCCGGGACGGCGGTAGAACCTTCCCAAACAAACCAATCCAAGTATACCCGCCGCCCACAGGGGCCACCCCAATCCCAGGGGCAACGAAAAACTCAAATGATGCCACCAGCCACGTCCCAAATCGATTCCATGGCCCTGGGCGGCGTGCAACCGCTCGAAATTGAAATCGCGCCAGAATGCAGGGAAATCGAGCACAATATAAGGCGAGCCGAGGATAAATGCCGCCGTCGCCACAGCGCCCAACAAGACAATTTGCCGACTTTTTCCTTCCAGCTGTTGGGGTCCAAACCAAACGGCGAGGCCAAGACCGGGCATTAGCAAGGCCATGTTGTATTTGGTTGACACGGCTAGGCCTGCAAACAACCCGGCTAAAAGCAGATTCGCCCGGCGCCCAACAGCGCAATAGCGCAGAGCAAAGCAATAGGCCAGTAGGACGTGGAAAGTGGCCGCGATATCGACTGTAAGAAAGTGGGAATCCCGCACATGGAGAAAGGCTCCGGCCAGAAAGGCCGCACCCAATAAACCAACCCGCTCTCCGCCCAGATGGCGCCCAATCGCATAGACCAGACCGACGGAGGCCGTTCCAAGCACAGCGCTCAAGGCGCGGCCAATAAGGTAGAAGCTGGATGGATCTTGCAGGTACAGGTGTTGGAAAGCCCTTATATCCGCAAAGATACCGCCCGCGTACCCCAGGCAAAAATAGAGGCCGTACACCAGCGTGAGAAGATAGAAATGAAAAGTGGGGTAATTGAAAAAATGGGGATTGAAATCGCCCGCTCCAATAGCCAGGGCATGATCGACTAGTATAGTCTCGTCGGGCCGGCAATTGATATTGGGCAAGCCAAAACCCAAGCCCCAGAAACGCAAGCCCGCCGCCGCCGCTATAATCAAAACCAGACATAGAGACGACGGCTTCATCCAAGCCCTGCACCATTGCGGTCTGGCCATCAGCAATACCGCCGGCGGACGGCCGGTTATGTCACCTGGGTCAAAATCTGCAACTGCAATTCCAAATTCCTCAGTCCCGCCTCACCCCTTACCAGCATTTCCTTGTCGACCACCGGCGGCTCGATAGCCGCTACACATTGCCGGATCAGCAGTTCCATGAAATCGGTCCCCACGATCTCCTGTTTATTGTGTCGCAATACGGCCCGATATTCCCCTTCCTCATCGGCCCGCCCCTCGCAGTGGGCGACAAAACCGTTGACGCCGAAACGCCGCACGGGCTGACCGTCCTCGACATCGCGGACGACGATCTCGCTGCGGCATCTATCGGTCGCAGTGATAAAATCGAACCGGACGGTAACTTCTCGCTGGCCAGTCTGCACCTGCAACGAATGGGGATCGAGCCGGCCTTCCGGGACCCAACTCAGCAATAAACTAAGGGGATGCGGCCCCATATCCAACCAAACTGTTGCCGCATCTCTTTGGCGGCCTCGGGCCAGCGTTTCCATTTCCGCGTAAAAACTGTGGATTGGCCCAACCGGACCACGCGCCAGGGAATGGAGTTCCCCATAGTGGGGCAACGAGGCCGCGTATTGCGTGCATACCCCCAACTGACGCCCGTTTTCCCGGGCTTTATCGATGAGCCGCTGCCCTTTTTCCAATAATGCGGCACTGGGTCCGTCATCCCATACCAAGGGCTTTTCACAGAGAACGTGACAACCTGCTTCCAAGGCTTGCCAGGCACAGTCAAAATGCAATTCGTTGGGCAGGCTTATATCGACTAGATCGGGCTGTTCTTGGTCCAACATCTGCGGCAAATCCCAATAGGCCCTACCCGCAAAGGGGAGTATCTCTTTTAAAGCGCGCTCAGTACTGGCGCAACTAGCCTGGTTGCGCCCCCAGAAGGCCACAACTTCGCAGCCGGCCCGATGGTACCATTTAGCGTGGTGCTTGCCTATTCCACTGGCTCCGGCAACCGCGACCTTTATTTTCCCGGACATGCCTTAGCCCGTCCTTTCCGCAAAAAAAGAGCCGACAGAAAATCTGCCCGCTCTCTGTGGAAACGTTAGAAAACTCCTTGAAACTCCCCGGGGACTCTCAAGTGCGGGCACAACGCCAGCCCCATCGTTTTGCTTACCGACACACGGCGAAAATGACGAGGATAACTGAAACGGTCTGTTGCCGGTTTGGCCTCTAACGGCCCGAGGCCTTTTTCTTTTGCGCTTCCTGTATGGCTTCCCGAACTCGCTGCTTGAGCCGTTTTTCGCGTCTTTTGCGTCTACTGCGCAACTCTTTCCCACGCAATCTACCTTTACTAGAAGGCATTCATTCTCCCTTTTGAAAAGCCCTTATTTATTCTAAAGACTATGATTGACCGGCCAAAACAAACCTTAAAATAGCAAAACTGAGCCTATAATGATATTGCATAGGCGGTTTCCCGTCAAGCTTCAATTAGCTAAGATCATTTTGAGCAGGGCCATACGCACATAGAGACCGTTGTGGGCCTGGCGGAAATAGGCCGCCCGTGAGTCCTGGTCCACTTCTTCGGGGATGATTTCACCGACGCGTGGCAAGGGGTGCATGATAATTGCGTGTTCTCGCATGCAATCGAGTACCGTCTTATCAATTATATAGCGCCCCTTGGCCTGCTCGTATTCTTCGGGGCGATGGAAACGTTCCCGCTGAATGCGAGTCTGATATATGACATCGACTTGGGAAGCAACTTCGTGTAACTCTTCTGTTTCGGCAAAATCCACGTCGTGACGCGCCAAATAATCCTTGATATCCTGATTCATACGCACTACAGGGGGAGCGACAAAAAAGAGCCGGGGGGAGCTATATTTGGTCAACAAATAACAGAGCGAACGCACGGTACGACCGTTGGCCAAATCCCCAACCATGGCCACGGAAATTTCGTCCAAACGCCCAATTTCGCGCTCGATAGTGTACATGTCGAGCAGGGCCTGGGTTGGATGCTGTCCAGCCCCGTCACCGGCATTGATTATGGGCACCCCAGATACTTCGGAAGCCCGCCGGCTGGCGCTGCTGTCAAAATGGCGCAGCACAATAAGGTCGGCATAACCGTTGACAATGCGAATAGTATCCTCCAGGGTCTCTCCTTTGGCCGCCGAAGAGAATTCCTGGGCGTTTTCAGTCGAAATGACGGCCCCTCCCAATCGGCTCATAGCCGATTCAAAGGAGAGGCGGGTGCGCGTGCTGGGCTCATAAAACAAGGTCGCCATAACCCGGCGGTTGAGGATATTGGATCCATAATGCTGGACCACATGCTCCATTTCCTGGGCAACGGAGAAAATTTCCGCCAACAGCGCTTGATCGAATTGCTGAGCTTCGACGATATGATGGATACGATTCATTGCAGAACTCGCACGCTAAAGGTGGCATACAAGCCGAGTTGCGACAAGCTGGGCTTGGGACATGACCGACTATAACACTACAATCTGCGGATAAAAGTACAGATAATACATTGCCGCCTGAAGTGGGGCAAGTAAAAAGACCTCTGTTGATGCGTATCACAACGAACTGCTACATATGGCGATATATTTATTGTATATTTACCACCTCCGAATTAAGTCTAGTACGGCCAAAAAAGAAGAGGTTGCCATGACTATAGAGTCTGTCAATTCTTTTGTGTATCTGGTTTTATCGGGTAGGTACTCGTCCTTCAAAATAGATAGCAAATTGATTGAGGGCTTTTCGCCACTCTCGGATGGGTTTGGTCCATTTTTTAGCGATGTT
>WLWI01001941.1_pt1 | contig 17908 bp, 17 predicted proteins | sample 6701501 | NCBI WGS metagenome assembly WLWI01 (sample SAMN12718690, study PRJNA515312) | sponge metagenome | isolation source: marine sponge | host: Mycale hentscheli | place: New Zealand: South Island, Marlborough, Capsize Point | collected 2014-11-01
GGTCACTATGAGTAGTTTCATCATCATGTGGAGTTGGGTCACCTTGTGGAGTTGGGTCACTATGAGTAGTTTCATCATCATGTGGAGTTGGGTCACCTTGTAGAGTTGGGTCATCATGTGGTGTTGGGTCACCCTGTGGTGTTGGGTCACCCTGTGGAGTTGGGTCACCAGGTGGAGTTGGGTCACCAGGTGGAGTTGGGTCACCAGGTGGAGTTGGGTCACCAGGTGGAGTTGGGTCACCAGGTGGAGTTGGGTCACCATGTGGAGTTGGGTCACCAGGTGGAGTTGGGTCACCAGGTGGAGTTGGGTCACCAGGTGGAGTTGGGTCACCATGTGGAGTTGGGTCACTATGAGTAGTTTCATCATCATGTGGCGTTGGGTCACCGTGTGGAGTTGGGTCACCAGGTGGAGTTGGGTCACCCTGTGGAGTTGGGTCACCACTTGGAGTTGGGTCACCACTTGGAGTTGGGTCACCACTTGGAATTGGGTCACAATGTGGAGTTGGATCACCACGTGCAGTTGCGTCACCATGTGGAATTGGATCACCAGGTGGAGTTGGGTCACCACGTGGAATTGGGTCACCACGTGGAGTTGGGTCACCGCGTGGAGTTGGGTCACCGCGTGGAGTTGGGTCACCACTTGGAGTTGGGTCACAATGTGGAGTTGGATCACCACGTGCAGTTGCGTCACCACGTGGAGTTGGGTCACCACGTGGAATTGGGTCACCACGTGGAGTTGGGTCACCATGTGGAGCTGGATCACCAGGTGGAGTTGGGTCACCACGTGGAATTGGGTCACCACATGGAGTTGGGTCACCATGTGGAGTTGGGTCACCACGTGGAGTCAGCTCATGTTTTAGTGTAACCTGTACAGAATCTTGAGGATATTTGTGTGATGTCTCACTGGTTGATAGATCAAGTTCTAATGGAGATAATTGGGAGGAAGCAACCAACTGTGTGAGAATGGGAACGGACTGGCTGGGATTCACAGAGGCTGTATGCAATAAGATAGGACTGTTGGAGGAAGTGGAAGTTACTGCAATGGCTGGAGGTTGAGAAGGATGGGTAAGTGACATGGCTGATTTGGGAGAAATAGGAGTAACATACTGAGAAAATGATAAAGTTGGGTCGGGGAATTGAAACCTTGAGGAGTAAAAAAGCTGTGGGGAAGAGCACGCCTGTATCAATGGTGACTCAGGTGGAACAGCTGATGGAGAGCTGCAGTGAGTAGATGGAGGAGATGGAGAAATTCCCTGTATTGAATGAATGGAGGGAGACATGCTTAGTGATGTAGTTAAGGGTATGCTTGGAATGGCTTCTGGCATGAACACACTGGAAGATGGTGACTGTGATCCAACATTGGAGTCAATCAGAATTGGAGTATCTGTGGGAGATAAAGGAGATATCTTCATGCCTGACAGATTTGACTCTGTGGGTTCTGATGTCTGTACTGATATAATGGTAGAAGATTTGGTTGGAAGAGGCATTGATAGCTCTTCTGGGGCATGAGGATCCTGTGGGTATTGTTTCTGTGGAGGAGGTGAGGAGGGAGATGCAGACAGAGGTGGTGACAAGGAACTCACACTTGATTTGGGGGAGTCTATGATGACTTTTGGACTGTGAGTTCGTCGCAGAGCCAATGGACTGGGCAGTGGGGAAATTCGATTCCCTTGAGAACTGGCTATGATGGCAGCCTTCAAACCTACTTTTAGAGAGTCTTTTGCTTCAGTTAGTTGACATGCTGTGGTGGTTCTATTTAAAGCCTTACAGGCATCATCCTGAATGAACTCGTTGGTAGAAAGACTGGCTGAGTCCACATCTTCTATTGTCACCAGTGTTGTGATAGCAGTAGGATGTGCAAAATGCCCTGGGATGCTGGTGGACTGATCAGTGTAACTCTGTGAACAATATGATCACCATATAGACACTATGAACTCTAAATTGCAGGCTACAACTAACCTGACATTTTGGGGACTGTTTTGTCATACATGAAGTCTCTTCACTTTCATCTTCATGCATTTCTTTAGCATTGTCTCCAGTCTCTTTCAAGTCATTGTCACTGTCCAGCTTCCAAGTGACATTATTTGTGCCTTTATACTCTGACTTGTATTCTTCAACAACTCTGATGTTCTGATGAACTTCATTATTGTAGTTCACTGGTATCACTTCTAAGAATATCAAAAGCTCACACTGCTACTTGAGATACATACTAGAACTTACCTTGAGTGGCAGCTATCGATGAAACACAGCCCATGGCTTGGCAACTATTTGAATGGAGAAAAAAAGTCAGTTATATTTAACTCTTGCCATGAAAACTAATCTCATTGGAATGTGCTTGTTGATAGTTGATGACAAACTTTCATGCCATCAATTTCTAGCAGGACTATCAACCCAGACATTAGATGCTTGCTAACATTATGTCAGTTATGCATCAGTTTATAAACCAAACACTCTGATGCTGCCCTTCTAGAGGTCTGACTTCAATTGGTTTATTTTTCAGAAGCATGGTTTCGCTAGTAGAAGGTTAATTTTCTTTGCTACATCATCTGCTCTTGATGGTGCAATCGTCATGGTTGACTGATTCGAGTGCTTTAAAGAAGGATCATTGGTATGCTAGTTTTGCAAACAGTAAAATGCATTGCATAAGCATGTGTAGCATGTAACTATGACGATCTAGTAGGAGGTTACTAGTGGTGGTACTTTGATGTGTGCAAGTCAGTAATGCGCTTCAAAATATAATTATTTTGTGACTTGCACAAATTCATTTACAAAATAATAATGTAGACATAAGATGAGGTGTTGCAAATTCATGTAATGTAATAACAATGTAATAATTCAAAGTGATTTGACATCTATGACTGTTCCTCCCTCATGGGAGTTCTGTGGCTTCTACCGTATGATGATCTCCCCCGGTTTCTCCCAGATCTTGTATAACCTTCACTTCTTCGATCCGCATGTACTCCACTACTCCCTTCCTGAAATTGATGTGCTGATCTATTGTGGCCCCTCCATGCACTTCCTCCCCTGGCAACTTGCTGCCTGGTGCTGTCCCTAGCATCACTGCGTCCTTGGTGTGCATTCCTGGAATTAGGTGTTTCGTGGTCTCTCTCTGTTGCTCTGCTTTGTTGACAATAACTGTCACGTTTGGAAGCATACTGGTGATGTCCCTTTGAATGTCTTCCTTTTCTTTCACACTGTTTTGGCTGCAAGCTTCTCACCCTTTCTTCAATGCTGCCACATATATTAACACCCTGGAGCCAATCTTTCCAGAGTTCAGAGTGCAAGAGAGTTTTCTGGCACCCTACTCCAATTATTCCATGTCTTGCTCTAGTGAGTAGCACGTTAACACGGTACCTGTCATCCACGAAGCCCAATTCTCCACGTTCATTGCATCGAACTGTTGTAAAGATGACGTAGTCCACTTCCCTACCTTGAAAGCCATCTATAGAACTAACATTCACATGTGGTAGTCTCTCCAGTTCCAGGCATTCACTCACTGACTTAGCTTGCTTTGAGTAAGGAGTAAGGACAGCAACCTCCCGAGGATTCACTTGGCATTCAATAAGATACCTGACAACATTGGTGACTTCAATTGATTCTAGTTTGTTACAAAATGAAGTCCCTTCTCTTTTCTCTCTTGAATGCACCTCTTTACAAATATCAAGAAAAATTAATGGGCATGGGTGATTGAAAAAACGAATTTCTTTACAACAGTTTTCTAGCTGATAGCCTGTACCATTTTTTAGTTTTCCACCATAAAATTTTTGAGAAGGAAAAGCTGCTAGCTGTGGGTGCATGCGATGCTGCTCACTGAGAAAATGAGGTTTGATTATTTTTTGAAGTCGATGAAATAGAGAACATGACAAGTCAGATTTCATCTTCAACTCCTCAGCCTTTATTGATTGGTGGCTTTCTGCTATGTTCATAGGTCCCAGCTGCTCTGGATCACCAATCAGAGTGAGCTGCTGGCAGCCATGACTGAGGGGAATCAATGAGGAAGGTTCTGTTACTTGAGTAGCTTCATCGATGATCACAAAAGGAAACTTCATCTTGTCTATGGCTGGATCTCCAGCACCAGTGCATGTAGCTGCTACCACTTGAGCTGCCTCTACAATTTGTTTCACAATGCGGTGGTTCAGAAATTGAGATCTGGACTTGTCTCGACCTTCTTCGATTCGCTTGCGCTCCATTTGGCCTTCCAGTGATATTTTTCTAATGTTACGGCTAATTTGATCAAGTCTGCCAATTCGAACGACTCTAATACCCAGAGGCAAGAGCCTCTCACATAAATTATCCACAGCCAGGTTAGTCTCGGCTGTCACTAAGATTGGACATCTAGAAGCAGCAGCAAGGTATTGCTGTATTATTTTACAAGCAACATGTGTTTTACCAGTGCCAGGTGGACCATGTATCAAACTAATAGTTCTATACAGAGCACCTTTAACTGCTTCTTCTTGATCCTTGTTAACCTGTTCAAGATCAAGTTCACCAATTTTACCAACTGTGGTAGAAAGAATGCCATTGTCTTTATGGGCCTTGCATTCAGAATGTAAACATTGTGTGTGGGAGTAAATGAGAGTGGGACATATTCTAATGCTTGAAGGATTCTGAACGATAATTTTTAAAGCTTTCAGTGATCGAACATAGTTTGTGATATTGGCAACGAATCCAAGTTGCCAGTGCCCCTTTTGAAACTTAGCTGACCTCTTCAGGCAATTAGGCACAGGATGCTCTACTTCAACCAAAATATCCGCAGGATGTCTCGACAACTTGACTATCATACCAATAGCAACAGGAACTTGCTGTGACTTGTCCTTTTTTATAATTTTGATAGTTACATAACTTCCTTGAGTAATTTTACCAGAAAGACCAGCTGATGTCCTGCTGAAGCCAACAGTATACTTTTGATCCATTTCTTCTTGAGCATCTTCATTTGTTGAGTCTGGTTTGTAAGCTTTCATTCTGCTCAACTCTACATCGAGATCAGGATTAGCCATTTCAATTAACAAGTTATTCAGCAATCTAAAAGCAAAATAACTTGTGTACTGCACGCCACATTGCTGCAAGCTACAGTCACTTACCTCTGCTGAGGTTGGTGTTACCAATTCAGATGTTTCATGCACAGCAGATTCACTACACAGTTTGGAACTGAAGAGAGCATAAAACTGCTCTACAAGCTTTGAAGATAAGTGAAGTGGCACAAAGTACCACAACCTCCAGCTTGAGGCTAAATAAAGAAAATTTTCCAAAGTAACTGTGCAAGTTTTAGACAGGATTTGCTCCAAAGTGAAGGAAGCTAAATTCCAATGCCCAAGGTGGCATAGACATATTCTGCTAAGTAACCGAAGGCTATCAACAGGATTTGTGATATGATTGGCTAGTGAGGTGATGAGTACTTGAAGACAATCTATAGCACTCTCATCAATCCCTTTGTGACACACTTTCTTTATCACAACATCTAATAATTCCATGAAAGATTTTAATACTTCTGGAATTGCATTGCGCTCTGATGTTAAAATATTGCCCAAAATAACTTGAAATGTATATATTTGTCCTTTTTTAGCAGACTTTATTAGCTTACTAATGAGGGCGTCTTTCGAACAGGACTCTGAAATACGAATTTCACTGCAGTCAGAACATAGGTCCTCATCTTCAGTATCAATAGGTAATTCCTCAACGTCTTCTGAAATAGATAGCTGACCAATCTGCACACTAGGACCTTCAACAACATCCAAGTAGGCCGGTTCCAAAGAATGGCTCTTAACAAATACTTCAACACTTGAAACACCTTCCTTTTTCACTTTGGGGTGGTTGTGTCTGGATAGCACGTCACTACTAAATCTTGTTAGGTCCACACTAATGCGAAGTGACTGATTAGGTGACCTGGAGTCAATTCCCATCCACACAAAAGTGCCTCCTTTTTTCCCACGATACAACTGCAATGTTTGTTCTGTGAGATCCAAAGTGTATAGGGACCCAATAATACGCTGCTCGTCAAAATTAAAATGAGCTGAAGAGAAATATACAGCAATTGAACCATTGTGTACAATCTTGTTCTCTCCAAACTCAGGTGGTTTAAGAAAGTGTATCACAAATGTCACCCCACTGACTCCTTCTTCAGACAATCTGACAATCATCAAGGATTCAGGATGATCTTTAATTCCTCTGAGAAAGTGCTTCCAATTAAAATCTGTGTAGCTAGAATGAAAATAAAACTTCCACATCTTATGAGGATCATAGTAAAGAAACTTTGTTAGTAAACTTGGTGGGAACAATAAAGACTTGTTAAGGTCATTGGTGATAATTTCCAAGGGAATCCCAGCATCAATGGCTTCCACCTGCTGGTCCACAGTGAACTCACCAAAATTTAAATACTTGGCAAACTTTTCCAGACTATGGTAGGAATCAGCAGTGTTAGAGTGAGTTTTAGAACACCAGCGTATCAGGAAGCGAAACAACTGGTAGTGAGACATATTAGGATACTTGCCTTGCAATATGCTCCAGACAAAGTTCTCATCGATGGCTACAGAATCTTTCATTTCATCCTGAACCGCCAGAACCAATTTCATTTCTTCCACTCGTTTATCCATTTCTTCCCAAACATACAGAACTGCAGGTGACTCTGAAGAGCACGGTTTCAGTCTATCAGGAATACTTACCAGATCTCCAGTTTTAGAAGCATCAACACTTCTAGAAAACAGCTTACCTAAATCCTGGCACTCTGGGCATCCAGCACCTTTCATTCCTGCCCACTCCTTATAGTAGGCATCGATTTTGCCCATTGAACTTCGGTAGCCAGCAAAATAGTCAATTAGCATACATCTGTTTACTTCAGAGGTAGTTTCAGGGGCACTTATAGAAGGGTAATCATATGGCTCGTGTGTATGCAAGACAATTAGACCTTCATCCCAGCATACAAAATATTGATCTCCATCAAGATCAGAGCCAGCGATTTCTGACGGATGAGGTCTATCTCCTTGAATTGGGAAAACAATGCAGTCCACCAAATGGTCTAGACCAGGAACAGAAACACACTTCAGTACTCTTACATCCCCAAGGAGATAGCATGGGTTTTTTGCTACAACAACAGAACCGCAAAGGGTCTTTGGAAGTCCTCGTTCAGTGTAACGGAAGAAGCACTCACCGTACTGAAGTTTACCAGTGGGATCACATACTCCAAACACATTTCGTGAGTCAGGTATTAGCAAGCGTAACTTATCCAACTGGCGAACCAATTTTTTTCTGAGATCAGACAGAACTTTTCCACTTAATAGCTCAGTACGGTAGGCCAGATCAGGCTGGTTATCAAATTGAAGGAGTGTAAAAGCAGATGTTGGATCAGTTTTCATTGTTTTCAGCAATCTAAAATGTTCTTCCTGAATTCTCAAAAATACTTCATCTTTAACACCAAGACTAGATAGTAGCATTATGAATTGACGATTTAAATGGCCAAATGTGTAAGGCTTCGACTGATCGCATAACCATAGTTCCCTAAATGGCTTGCTCCCTGGGTCAAACTTTTTCATGGAGGGGCGTAAGAGCAAGCATTGTCCTTTCAGCCTGGGATCAACCATGACAACACCTTTGCAACCTTGGTAACGTATCTGGTAAACAGATGGTAGGTAGTCCGTGTCTACAGGAAGTCCTTTCGGCATCCTAATCTGTGTAGCTAGATTGATACTTAGAGCACCACAACCATCAGTGAAGTTACCACTGGCAATTTCTACATCATCCTCTTCACAAACATTTTCATTGGGAATTTCAATAGCTGTAGGCAATGCTGTTGAGAATAGCAAGCCGATACGTTTGAGCATTGTAGATGCCGACTTGATGGAAGAGAAAGAACCACACTCAGAGATGACCTTGTCCACATCTTTGACTGAACCTCGGTACAAATAGCATGTCCTCTCCTTCAAGCCACTTGAACTGCAGCCCAAGAAGTGATATTTACAAGAGTTTACTCTCAGGCCGTTCTGAAGTATAGTGCGTATTGTGGTTGACTGCACATTGCCATCAAACTTGACAATAAGGAAACTCTCAGCACCGTACCGTTTGAGCATCCGGTTATTGTAGTCCTTGGACAATTTCTTAAAATCAATATGGCTATTCTCAATAGCAACAGTCACCTGAGTCATATGCTTTTGACCCACTTTTGAGCTCTGAATAAAATAAAAAAATTAAAAACACAAGATCAAAATGTGATAGACCGATTTTTGAGAAATGAAATGAGTGACAATAAAAAAAAAAGAAGAGTGACCTAGCTTTGGCTTTAGTTGTGGCCACATCAATTTTTTAGCCCACAACAGGGAAATTTCATCCAGGAAAATTCAAAATTCAATGCGCACGGGCATTGCAATTACAAAACACATCATGGGTCACAGAATCTTCTCTTCCTAGTCTTATGCGCTGTACTAGTATGGTACCTGATCTATTGATAGTCTGCTATGTATGTGACTGTCCATGCAAAAATATTTGTATTGTATTGTTAAGTGGGAGTTGTAGAGAAATTGTATGAGGGAGGTGGATGAGAAACAGTAAATTTCTCTGCTGTGGCCTAACTCTTCTTAGGCAGTGGAACAACTGGCCACAATATAGAGTGAGCAGCAAATACATTAATATTAAGTAATATTTTAAATCACTGCTAAAGCCTCTGGCATATTGTGTATGAGCTAGTCTTGAGGTGAAGTAATTTTATTAGGTAAAAATATGGTATTAGTGGGGCCAATCTCCATTGGATGAAGTTATAAAGGTCTATCTTTAGACAGAGACATACCTTGTGAGAACTCTTGTCTCTCCATTGAATTTCCTCTACCGCAACCAACTGTGCGGTAGGGAAAACGTCACCGCACGCACCTGGAACTAAAGTTGCGTCGCCATCAACAACCAGCTCACGACGCGCCATTATTGCTTTTCACTAACACAGGGGGGTAAACAATCTCTAACGAACTGCTGGTCCCGCCTACCTGGCGTGGTAGTGTGACGTCATTCCGAAAAGGATTTTTGCAAGTAGTACACGTGTAGGAGCGCGCGAGGGCGGCGGATGCACGCAAAAAAACAACCCACCATTTCTATTCGTCGGTAGCCAACGCTTTACCTAGTCTCGCGTGGCCGACCTTTTACCCGAGTATTCAATGCCACCTAAATACTGCACCAAAACCTCTCTTAATGTATTTCCCCCAATTCCTCCTGTTGTGCAGTTAGTTTGTTTGCAATCCTGGCCTTACATCCCATAAATACAGTAATAATAATAAATACACACAATGAGTATAACTTGAAGTGAATGATGAATAGGAATGGAGAGAATTATGATTCTATAGAGGCAGGGCTATATTGACAGAGGCTAGGGCATCCACTATCCAGGGTTCATAGTTCTTGTCTGGATAGAGACGGAGCATAAACTCGCACACAAACTCTTTAAACCTGTTCTCAATGATACTCTGTCGTAAGTTTCTCATCAGAGTCAGCTACACACACACACACACACACACACACACACACACACACAATAAGTGCAGTTATGGTAATTGGGGTAACTTGGGTTCGGTTCTATCAGTTGTCTTTGCCTGAGCCCATATTGTGGGAGAGGTCATTGAAATATAGGTGTACATTTCTTCCCCATGCGTGAGTGATATGCACATGGGGCTAAAAGTGTAGGTCTATGGTAGAGCAAGAATGCAAAACAACTTTGTACAAACAATTATTATCCCCTTTCAATGGCAAAACTTATTTCAGTTTTACAGTTGTAGTCAAGGAGTTTAAGTGAAGAGCAACACAATATATTTAGTCAGCAGTCGGACGTCTGAATTACAAAGTAGTACCAACTACTGCAAGTATAGTTTTCTTTCCCCCCCTTTATCTAATCGATTAAAAATGATTATTTAAAGCTCAAAATTCGAGCCAATGGTATATAAGGATGGATGTGTACCCTATGAGCTGGTTAGAAGATGATGTTCTAAACATTATCATAATGTAGTGAAGTGGCATTAGTTTAGTCAGTTCAAGTTCTAAGCCAACTTCCAAATCTGTTAAGGTATAGCTATTAATGTAATCTGGATATATATATAATGTAGCAAAGAGTGCTATTAACCCTTTTGATGCCGTAACTGCATATATGTGTGAGGATTGGCCAGTGTTCTCCAATTTAAAAAAATCTATTCAATGTTATTACGTTATTTTTTAAATATGTGTTTGAGGCGTTGCACTTCCTTTACAAAAAAAATGAACCCTTATGGGCAGATTATGAATTTTTAAAATATGTCAGAAAACAGAGATCGAGAAATTTTTTTGACTGAGAAATTCCAGGTCGCCGAGCGCCCAAGCTTTTTCTTGGCTACGAACTTTAAACACTCACAATAGAAAGTAAGAAGCCTATAGAGAGTCACACAACATTTAGGAATAATTTGGATAAATTTTTCCTTCTGGACATCCCAAGCAATCGACCTTTCTTATTCCTCAGAATCTTCTCAAAACCTGCTAAAAATGGACTGGTTACTGCTCTTTTCAGGCATTTAGAAGCTTTTGTGCTTGTTATAAAGGCTATAGCAAGCTACCTACTTTGGATACATGTCAGGTTTGCTTTAAGGTTGTTTGCGGTTGTTTTGCAATAGAAATTCAAAAATAAAATTCAAATTTTAAAGACAGCCGGCATCGAAAGGGTTAAATAAGAACTAGATACACACAGACCTGGTAATGGATGTTGTGGACAGTGATCAAACTGCAGCCAACAGTTTCTTTAGTGGTCATGAGCAGGTGAAGATTAGAGAGGGTGTGGTCACGGCAGGTGCGACATGAACAGTCAGGGTCAATTGGGGTCAGCTGAGTAGCACTGTCTGCATGTCGCACGTCAACTTTGCCCCATGGCACCAAGGCTATGCCACACCGCTATATATATAATATATATATATATAATATATCTTTCATTTATATATAATTATTGTATTAATGACGATGATGATGTGATGCCTGGTTACTATTATTATTATATTAAAAATATAACCTAAACAGAATAAGTAAAATAAAGTATTGTTGCATACACCATGTGCACACACATTACACCTAAGTCTCTTACTGCAGTCCTAGTAGGGAAGACACAGTCATACATGTCAATACCTAAGGCACAGCAAACCACCAGATCAACAGCGAACCTGTATACAGTCAAACAACAAGAAGTAATGATCACTCTTAGTGCAAGTCATGTGACTTGATTCCAGTATGATTAGCAAGTCATGTGACTTGATTCCAGTATCATTAGCAAGTCATGTGACTTGACTCTACATCACCAGCTCACCCGACGCCCATCAAGTAGCGAGGTTTGTTCTTTGGTAAGAGATTTGTGCAAAGAGTCACTATTTTCCAGAACACATTTTTGGCTTCTCCTCCGCTCAAACCACCAATGGCATATCCAGGCAGATCTCTTTCACACATTGCTATATAAAATAAACAACAACAAACAACAATTCAGTCATTCTCGACTGAAACAATAACATGATAGCAGTTTTTTCAAAAGCCCAGCCCACAAATAATATACTAAAAGTATTCGTTTCAACCTCTTACAACTTCGGAATAAATTTTGGCTGTATAAACATAGAAACTGGTTGGTATTATAACAAAACAAAACAAAAAAAATTATTTTAGTGTAAAGGCATCATTATCACCTTCAGCACATTCCTTCCTGAGATCTGCATCAAGGCCTCCTTGTACGATAGCAAACAGAGCCTGGTCTTCCGGGCGGGAGTGAGCGCGAACACAACGATCCAGCCAGCGGACACTACGCAGACACGCCTCTCTCACTCTGTCCCCCGTTGTGAGTACGTGCACGACATCATCCAGCTGCATGATAATGTCAGCTCCAATGGTGTTCTGAATAGCGATGGATTGCTCTGGAGTTAGCAGCATTTCACTGCCGTCATGGGGGGATTCAAATTTAACTCCCTCCTACAAGTAAATAGATAAACATGAAGTACATATACACAGTAAATATATTATTCAATTTTACATCGGAGAACATCACTTGTCTGATAAGCCATATTTACACTTGCGCCTACAACATTCTGAATTATAAATATATACCTATTGAACAATTTCATATAATACATCTCGGAGTCTCCCTCACTTGCACACTGTAACCTGAAATTTCACTAGTTGTTATGTCACTGTCGTTGACTTACTTCAGTGATTTGTGCCAGCTTCAGAAGTGAGACCATTTGAAAGCCTCCACTGTCCTACATTATAACAACATCAATAAACAGCAAACAACACTGAGAATTGACACAACGTATAAAATAGCTGTTAGTGCCTAGTCAGACAGTATGAAGGGTGTTATATAGGATTTTTTTTTGCTTGGGGTGGGAGGCACTGCTGTACTTAGCCACACCCATTTTCAAACAAACACTATTTCTTGATGCACATGTTCAGGCCAACGAGCATGATAATCATTGAACATTAACATTACGCCATGCACTATTCATATATCGTTCTCGGCGAACCCCGAGGCTTACTTTCTATGTCAACAGTGTTCTTTGTTTTAGTTTCATTCTATGATTTTGCTGTTGCTATCAATATCAAATCTATTATCTATTTTGATCAACAATAAGTCTAGGATAATATATATATGGCTGGTTAATGACCGAACTAAATCTATCATATAGATCCAAGAGCTAGTGACGGATTTATGACCCGTTAGTCAATAGACATCTAGTGCCTTGGCAGCCCGGTCAGCACATGCCTATATGAAAGTGTGTATTTTACACTACTGATCAGTATTTTGTCACATGCATGATTTTATAACTTATAGAATTAAACTTAAGCTATTGTACTATATTAACTTCCAAAACTTCTGGGGAGGAATCCCAGGGTACCCAACCACTGTATGAAACCATGTAACAATACAACCAAGACAGTGGACTTACGAATATCACACCTACTCAGTGTAGTAACTCACAGTGAGTAGTGCTCTCTTCCAGTTCATGAACTCGTGGAGACCACCTGCTTTCTTCAATACCTCACACCCCTTGGAGACAACATTTCATAAACGAGGTTATCATAAATTAATAAACTATGTAAATGTTCATGAAGAATCATTAATATTCCAAATATAACGCAGTTTATTCTGTACACTAATTGCACACACCACGCATACACTAGAAAATTTCCTTGACTATTTAGTGGTCTTATAATTGTAGCATTGACAGCATTAAATATATAAATACATAGCTATTATTGTCACACGTACACTTTTGCAACAATTATCTATTTATCTGTACATTATACCCACTACACCAGATGTCCCAATTTGCATTAATATTTGCTCACGGGTCTATTGCCCAGGTGGTAGGTATTTCCCAGCATGATCTGACAGTCCATATCCACAAGCTGTTGTGAGGTCATACCCTTGAGAGTTCCCTGCGTTCCTACGGGCATGAAGACTGGCGTGTCTACCAGTTGGTGAGGGAGCTGCATCTGCGCTACTCTGGCTTTGCTCAGCGGACATTCTGCCACTATTTTGAAGCTCAGTGCTTTCTTACTCATGGATCACAGCTCGTGAAAACAACGACACTTTACCTAATAAGTTCCCTTTCCACAATGAATAAACTTGCACCATGGCAACTGGTGCGCATCAATTATTGTGCGCAGTTTCGCAGAAGGAAGACATGGCTGGAGCCGCGGAGGAATGCGGTATTTCTCCTGCAGAGAAAGTCCAGACGTACAGGGACCTCGTGGAAGTAAAAACTGCCGCATTGTAAGCGTATGGTATCGCGTACTGAAGTGTTGTTAGCTATTCTATTATCTTTTGAATTGGTAGAGTGGAGGAAGCTCAAGCCCTGAGACGTCAGGGAAACCCTCGAGATTCTTTAGCTAAGCTAAACAGAGCCCTTTTCTTGGATTCCAGAAATCCAGACTTGTTCAGGGAGAGATCAGAAGCCTACTGTATGCTGCAAGACTTCAGCAATGCAGTAATCAACCTAGAAAGAGTGATGGAACTGAGCAATAAAGGACAAGAAGACGTTCTGATGGCCAAGATCGGTAGCTTTCACTGTTACCATGCCCTTCAGCTTCTGGAGGAGAAGAAATACGTGGAGGCTCTGGAAATGGTTAGTCTAGCAGAAGACAAAGGTTTTGAAAGCCCTCAAATAGTAGGGACCAAGTAAGTGGAAAATGATGTTTTATGACCACAGCTTTGATGAAACTTTGTTGTGGCAGAGTGAAATGTTTAGTTGCCCTGAGGCGATACACAGAGTGTCTTCGTGTGGTGGAGCAGGAGCTTGAGAAAGATCCTTCCAATGTTGAGTTCATTGTCCACAGAGCTCAACTGAATATCCTTTTTGGAGAGGTAATATTTATTTTTCCTATTTAAATTTGCATTCCATGTGTCGTGCAATAAGCTAATTGAAAATATTGTGAGTTGGTTATTATTACCAATTCTATGCCATTTTTTTCATTAACTGAAACGATTATGAGTTGGCCAAATCTTAGCTCTCAAACATTTACAACATTTACTGTTATGACAAGTATTAGCAGTCACTTGTGTTACTATTGTTTGAAAGGTTAGCGATGTATGTGTATCATGTAATGAAGATGGAGATAATAGTTAATTTATACGTGATAGGTCTCCAAGGGTTACTGGGACATCTGTAAGGCCCTTAAGGAGCAAGGAGATCATGCCGAAGCTTTGGAGATGAAACAAGACTTGGAGAAGAAGGCAACTCTCAGCAGAGACAAGGTACGGTGGAGTATTTCATTAGAACATAGTAAATGATATAAATGTGATACACGCTCTCAGGCTGTACACCAGGTTCTGATGGGAAAGAACAGAGATGCCATGAGCAGGATTACCGGAGCCATCAGCACAAACCCGTCCGTCCCAGACTATCACATTATCCGGTGAGTCCAACTCACTCACTGATAACCGGGCACACTCAACTACAATGGTTCGCAAATAATAATGCTAATACTAATCCTGATTGGTTTAGAAGCATATTTTGTGTGTATACCCGGGGTAGAGGTAGCAATGCTATCAGCCATTAGAATTTATTAAAATTTTGGCAGTAGTGCAGGTAACGTTTAGGTGTTGATCAATTAAAGTTCGTTTTATCTATAAACATATCTCACTTAAAGGTCCTCCTCAAAGTGGTTGCATACTGTGCCTCTAATTGGGATGCCTGTAGTTTACAACATGATGCATCTGTTATTTGTATTTCTAGAGGAACCCTTCATAGAAGAAAGCAGAATTTTGTTGATGCCATGGACGACTACTTGACGGCCATGGACAAGTGCGGGCACCAGCAGGACCTGCCCGTGTACAGACACGCCTCCAGGCAACTTGTACTCACTTATAATGACTTTGCTCTCAGCTGCTTCAGGAAGAAGAATTTTGACGAAGCCATTCTCCTTTTGAATAAGGCCATCAAGGAAGAGAAGAGGGAGAAGGGACTTTACGTCAACAGAGGTGGTAAGTGCCTGTCATGATTCAAGAGAGTGTATGTTAGTATTTTCAAGATGTCATTAATTAGTACTTTAAAAACGTCCATACATTATATGCCTGTTGTCCAGTTTTCATGAAGTACAGCTAATTTAATAATTTCACAATTTCTTTCTCAGCTTTCTTTTACTCATTATCTCTCTCTTTCACAGTCTTTTTTTTTGAAAAACAATACAGAAGTTAGAAAATGTTTGGCTGTCACTGGAATTGAACCCAGCTCAGTGGCAGAGTGCTTGTGCGTTAAGCAAGCGGTCCTGGGTTCGATTCCCGATGACAGCCAAAAATTTAAAAATTTTATATTGTTTTTTTTTTTAAAGCCTGTGAAAGAGAGAGAATACATATAAATTCATGATTAATCATAAGTTTCCTTTCATTACTGTATGTATAATGAGAATATGTTTTGTGTTATTTATAAGATTGTTACTATCGAACCCATAAGCTCCACTTTGCCCTGTGTGACTACCAGCAGGCCCTGGAGTTGGCCCCGACTGAGTGGGACATATACTGCCGTGTGGCCGTCGTCTGTTCTGAGATCGGAGTGAAACTGTTTGGTCAGGACAAATTTGAGGAGGCGGAGAATTTCTTTACAGCCGCCATAAACCACAACCCCAAGGTGGCCAGATTCTACCTGTGCAGAGCTAGAGCCAGGCTAGAGAGAAAGGTGGGCAGAATGAAGAGTGTTTGAAGGTGTAGAAATATCTAGTTTTTTTTGTGTGTGTGTGTGTGATTTATATAATTTTGCAGAATCAATAAATTGATCATTGGCATGAGTTTCATGATATTATCAGGCTAATGTCTGATAAATGAAAAATTATAGTTCTCCGTTTTTGTCAAGATTTTAATGCTTGAATAATAATTGAAATTTTTTGGTAGAATATCAGAGGAGCGAGGGAAGATACAGTCTCTTATCTGACTCTAGACAATACTTCTTCTGATGAATGCATTCCCATTATTGCCAGGATTTTCCCGGGAAAGTCAAAGGAAGAGATTTTGTGGTTGGAACCTCCGTCCAAGGAAATTCAGTCTAATTTACTGAAAGTTAGGGGGAAAATGATGGCACCCAAGGTTGTAAGATCATCTGACGAAACTGCTGGGTCACCTGACAGAGATGTCAGACCATATTCTCCATTGCAAATGTTTAGTTTGGAACTGAAGATGGTTGAAGAGGATCACAGAGAAGCCGAAGGAAGTACGTCTAATGATGATGCTTCGAACTTGTTTCTGCCTTTGGATGTGTCCAAGACTGCCGAAAGGGAAGAATTGATTGGTCGAAGTCACATGATATCTGGCTGTTCATCTCAAAATTTTCCTAGAATGAAGCTTGAAGACATTGCTAGCCACAGAGAAGGTGGAAACAGCTCAGCATCAGCCAGTTTGCTGCCATTACGAAACTGTATTAGTGACCCTTTACCACCTTTGAAAAAGCAGCATCAGCATCAGAAGATCATGCCAGAGTTGAAAGACTGTCTTCAGGAGGAAAAATTTCACAGGGAAATATACTATTCAAAAAAATACGTGAGTACAAATTGTCTTTTTTAATGTTGTACTATGATATTAAACTATTGTTGGCACAGAATGGTGATAAATTGAAGAAAATTCTTGAAGTATTTCCAGCTCAGCAACAAGATAGAAAATCATGAAAATTTTCATTTATATATTATTGCAAACAACTTCAATTTGCTCATTATACGAACTAGCAATTAATTGTCGCAGAGTTACCATTAGTAGGTGGGGCTCGGTATGTCCAGTAGGGGAGGGGCTCATTTCCTGCGGGCGTTACCTAGGTTACGGCGCGATCGACTCGATACTATTCGCGTGGATTGTAATGTAAAGAAGCTACTGAGGAGCCTGGCGCTGTAATGAGCAGGAGAGAACTGAGAGCCGTCGGCTCTCAGAGAGAATCGCTGTCCACTAATCCTTTACTGATTCAGGTATGAATTAGTGTTGTTTTGTCTTTACGATTACATTCTTACCATTATGAACAGGTCGCTTAGCTATATTTGGTTTAGTTCATGAAATAATCTTTTTACAGTCTCAGGTGGGCAAAATCAAAAGCAGGTGCTTCAGTCTTCCTCCTGCAGACTTCACGTATGGAATAGATACAATACCTCTAGGTGGTGGGGTAGCAGAAGGTAAACATTTGATAACTACTATTAGAGTCTATGGGTGGGCGTGATCAATAATATTATTATTGCAACAGCTATAACGTGTTGGAAGTACCATAAAGACAGAGGAAAAGCTGGAAAAGATGAGGAGGAAGAGAAAGACTTTATCAAGCTGAATAAAGGAGCTATCCAGGCTGGTTTAACTACCGCACACGAGCACCAGACATACAGAGCCATTCACGATATCCGCAGGAGGAGACCTGACAGAAGCCAAACAGTTCCAGCAGTGCCAGATATAGTGTTCGGGATTCAGACAAGGTAGTTTG
>WLWI01001945.1_pt1 | contig 17891 bp, 14 predicted proteins | sample 6701501 | NCBI WGS metagenome assembly WLWI01 (sample SAMN12718690, study PRJNA515312) | sponge metagenome | isolation source: marine sponge | host: Mycale hentscheli | place: New Zealand: South Island, Marlborough, Capsize Point | collected 2014-11-01
AGGGTGTTTGAAGGGTGTAACGGGACACTAATTTGGGGGTGTATCAATACACCCCATGGGGTGTAGTACAGACAGTGTAGTTGGAACACCAAAAGAGGTGTAATGTAACACCTCGTTTTTTACAGTGACACCTGATTTCTTCGGAACAACAATCATTCCAGCGCACCACTGAGTTGGCTTTTCGACTTTAGTGATAACCTTCATTTTCTCCATGCGGTCAAGTTCTTCTTTCACCTTTTGTCTGAGAGGAATTGGCACATTTCTTGGAACAAATAATGCATATGGAGTGGCATTTTCTTTCAATTTTACGGTGTATTCTTCTCCAATGGTTCCAAGGCCATTAAAAACATTCGAACCATCTCCGGATCTTTTGTGTTTGTAGCGTACACACGACTTACTAATTTCAGACATGTCATTGCTGACAATCCCAAAAGGTTGGTTTTCAATTCTTCAACTACGAATATCGCTTGGCGTATTATTTGAGCCATCCAGAAAACTGCCCAAGTACTTTTAGTGTTTGGTGGGCTGGACCATACAAAGTTTTGGACGGACTCTTCAACTCTGGTTTTCCCAACAATTGATATGTTGCTCTGTTGATTGCCGTGACTTCGGCACCTGTATCCATTTTGAATGAAACTATTTTCTACTTTATTTGAATATCTACTGACCATGACGTTTCGTTATCCGATGACATAGTACCCATAAAGTAAGATTCAGGTTGCAAACAATTTTGACATGAACGATTTTCCTTTAGCCGCTGTAGACACAGAAAACACAGACTTCGCGAAGAAACAATATTTACGGAAGTGTCCCACTTTACCGCAATTGTGGCAAACCACACCAGTTGCCGGGCATTTCTCGCCCGGGTGATGCTTGTCACGACAACCACAGCACGTGCACTGCGCCTCTGGCTTTGGTTTGGACTGCTGGTTTCGAGGTCGGTCCCACTTTATCTGTCCATCAAACCTCGGCTTTGACGGGGGTGTTGGCTTGCTGCCGGAATGGTGGAGTCTTTCAACTGTGGCTTCTTTGATGTTCGTCTGAAGTTGACGTTGCTGGTCTTTTACTGCAGCTTTCTGCCTCACCATGGTTTTAGCTGTGTCCAAGGTAAGTCGAGAATCTGTCTGAAGTTTTCCGAGAGCGCAGTATCTCGGATACGAACGACTTAGCGATCCCTTAACATTTCTTCCTTTTTTATTTCTCCATACTCACAGAACTCGATCAAGTTGTATAATTCCGTGATGTACTGTTTGATAGACTCTCCTTCGCGCTGAGAGCGACGATTGAAGCGCGCCCGCTCAAATATCACATTCCTTCTGACCTTGAAATGTGCGCCAAACTTTTCCATCACTGCGTCGTACTTCGTATCAGGAGCGACGACAAAGCCTGCGGAAGCTAGTACACTCTCAGCTTCCTTGCCAAGACAATAAAGTAATGTGTTGATCTGTTGTGTGTCCAGTTCGGTTGAAAGTTTGGAGGCACTCCTAAACTGTTCAGAACATTTTTTCCATTTTGGCCATTCGTCTGGCTTGGTGAAGTTGAACTGCCCTGGTGGATCTAGCCTGATACCTGCCATCACTAATAGACCTGACTATCTAACGAACTTCTGAATCTAACACACTTTTAGATCCCACTTCTGACACCATGTAACAGTTTTGTACTAGATTGGCCTAAGCCCTATCTAGCTACCTATACTTGACAGTATTAATATATTTACTATTAACTATAATTAGGACAATTCAATGACTGACATAACTCAACACAACTGACTATAAAACTAAGTAAATCACACAAAACCACAATGAGGTAATATCTGTTATCTGATGAGGTTGTATCACACCACAGTACCTTCTGTAGTATCCAATTTCAGCCATTCTGAGTACCTCAGTCACCAGTTATCAGTGAACAAGCTCGCAGCTCTAGCAAAACATAATAGCCAGAGTTATTTTTGTGATTTTAGCTAACAAGTATGGAACTACCTACTTACATCAGCTTCTTCCAAGTAATGGTGGCTTCCTTAGTATTATCATTTGGCCATTCTGGCTACCAGTGGCACTTGACGACAACCAACAAGCGGAATTTTTAGTAGCCCCCCAAACGACGAAGTTTTGAAATAAGTAAAAAAAATAAAATAAATAAAAGGCGTCCAACATTGGAAAGACCGCAACATCCCGCAAGAGACCACAATCTGATAAAGCTGTGCAGCACTTCGTTTGCCCTATCTGCGATAATGAAATTGTCGATGGGAAGAGCAAAAAACAAGATGCCATATTTGTGATGGAAACTGTAATACGTGGCTTCACAGACGGTGTGCTGGGCTTTCACAGCCTGCTTTTCAAAAGCTATCCAACACTGATAGTTCTTTCTTCTGTAGACAAGAATCTACCATAAAAGATCTTCTGGATACAATTAAATAAATTATTCTTTGGAATGCATGCAGTATTAAGAACAAACTCTCCTATTTCCAATCTCTTATATATGCAAAATCTCCCAGTATAATCACAATCACTGAGACATGGTTACTTCCACAAATTTTAAACAATGAGATAATTCCAGCTGGCAATCAAATTTTTTGCAGAGACAGAATAAATGGTATTGGAGGTGGTATTCTTTTAGCCATCTCTAACTCCTTGCCTAGTCACTCCTATATCTGTAGTCAAACATCAGAATTTCTACTAGTCCAAATAGGAAGAAACCCCCCCCCCCCTTCTTTGTGGTTGTGCTTATACTCCCCCTCAAAGCCCTCCTTCTTTGTAACATGATATTTTTACATCCCTGACACCTCTCTGCAATGAAAATTCAATATTTCTACTTGGTGACTTTAACCAACCTGATATATCATGGAACACTCTGTCCTCGTCATCTCCTTCTGGTATTACTCTCTGCAACCAATTATTCAATTTAAATCTCAAAGACACAATTTGGTTTTATCAGAAATAGATCCACTCTTCAACCACTTCTTCTATCTTATACTTCAGTTTTCAATTCTGTGGAGTCAAAGCGACACACAGAAATTTTGTTTCTTGATTTTTTGCCAAAGCCTTTGATTCAGTCCCCCACAATGAACTTCTGTATAAACTTTGGCTAACTGGCATTACTGGTCCTCTTTGGTTATTTTTCAAAGATTACTTACAAAATAGAAAGCATTTTGTTGAGGTTGAAGGGTGTAAATCTGTGTAAATCTGACTTACTTCCTGTCCAATCAGGTGTACCTCAAGGTAGTGTACTTGGACCTCTGCCTTTTCTTATTTATGATAACGACATACCGTCTCTCTGCTCTTTTTCTTCTGTGTTTTTATTTGCTGATGATGCCAAACTTATTGCCTCTCTAAACTCTGCAAGTGAGAATTTAGCTCTTTAAAAGGATCTTGACAATTTATTGTCATGGTGTCAATCTTGGAAACTTTCTTTAAATACTTCTAAATGCGCATACATGAATTTCTCCTTATCATCATCTACTAACAACAATTACACCATCGGTAATGATACAATTAACACAGTAACTCAACAGAAAGATTTAGGTATTTTAATCTCTGATAGTTTATCTTGGTCTGTCTACATCAAAGAAATATGCAGCAAAGCTTATCGGTCTCTGTATTTAATTAGGCGAGCAATTCCTTGCACATCACCCATTATCATTAAGAAGTCCCTCTATCTATCACTTGTAAGATCTCAGCTGACCTAATGTTCCCAGCTATGGTTTCCCAACAAAATACAAGACATTATCTTATTGGAAAGAGTTCATCGGCGTGCAACTAGATACATTTTAAATAATTATATTTCTTACAAATTAAGACTTATTCATCTCAATATTTTACCACTAATGTACTACTTACAATTACTAGACCTATTATTTCAATGTCTTAAGCATTCGTCTGATTCATTTAATGTATTTAATCACGTCACTTTTCATTCTGGGTCCACAAGATATTCATCTAATCATAAATTAAAAATTAAGTTCCAACGCACCTCCACTACACGACATCAATATTTTAATCGCATATCTCTACTATGGAATATGTTCTCACATATTGATCTTTCATTGTCCTTCACTTTTTTTAAACGTTCTCTCAAGCCAAAATTTTGGGATCTATTTATTGCACACTTTAAATTCAGACAATTCCTGTACATTTTGTTGTTAATGTCCTTGCTCCAGATGTCACAGTCACTTTATTAATGTATCACTCCCCTCTCACACTTAGATGTTTTATTATCATTTATATCCCTTTTCTTTTCTTTTAGCTAACTAGGCTGCTCTCTTGTATATAGAGTTTGTCCTTCATCCACCCATCATATCACATTTCATCTCTTTTAATTCTCTTTGTTATATAGTGGTTGTAAATTTATAATAATAATAATAATAATAATAAGTCTGGTAAAGGGTTTCCAATGCATAGTAACCAGTCGCAGTAACTTTTTGGGACTTGAAAAGAAAGCGCTACCAGGAATTATCCCACAATTTGGAGCCCAATTTTGAAAGTAAGACTTTCTTAATGTTGTAGTATCAGAAGAAAGTGGAGTCAAGCATAAAAGGCCGTGTTTTTAGGAGAAAAATAACGGTACCCGCACGCGCGTTTAAGGGCATACGTACAATCCATACATAATTCAGCAAGCGAGGAAGCGAGCCGAGCTGACTCTCTAATGAGTTCGTGATATATATTTAGGTCTAGAAATTGTTTTTGTACTTGCGTGGGCGTACGTGTGCACCTTTTCTCCTACGCGCTTGCTCGGGCCGGGAAACCTTGTTAACAACATTTTGTTTTGTTTACCCGCCGTACGAAGTAGCGCTGCCCAGTAGACAAAACGTTAGAAACGCTCGGTCAAGAGCTTTGAGGGCGTTAGAAACTCCAGAAGAAAAATTAGTAAGGAGAGAGATAAGAAATGAAAAAGACACGGCAAGGAGGAGGAGAGCTGAAACAAAACAAACGGGTAGCAAAGTAAAGAATCTTTCTTTTTGAAAAGCCATTAAATGTTCCTATCCACACCAAGCATGCATGGAATAGCTGCATTTACAGGGAACGTGCATCGCTCGCTTCGCTATTGTGCGGTGTACGCGAAATGTAAAAACTGGACCTTATTTTCAGTAGCTTCAGTGTTAGAATCAAAATCATTCATATAAAAATAGTATAGTCTTTAGGCTCGCTCACCATTTGTGCTCAAACGCATCACTAGTTTGTATACATATGCGAAATTTAAAAAACTGGACCTTATTTTCAGTAGCTTTAGTGTTGGAAGTCAAAATCATAAAAATAATAATCTTTAGGCTCGCTCGCCATTTGTGCTCAAGCACATATTATATATGTATACATCGAACATATACCCGATTTTGCATTATCCACCCGTAATACTGTCTTGCTCGCTTCGCTCGCTCGTCAATAACGTATACCCGATTTTGTATTATCCACCCCTAATACTGTCACGCTCGATCGCCAATAACATGTACACGATTTTGCACCCCTAATAGTATCTCGCTCGCTTCGTTCGCTCCTTAAATACATCTAACATACACCCGATTTTGCATTTTCACCCCTAATACTGTTTCACTCGCTCCGCTCGCTCGCCAATAAAACGTATTGATATAGTTGTTGAGGCAGTTACGGGTTCGATCCCGAACACCTCATTTTTTGTCGAATTCTCCAAAGTTTACCCTTTACTCTTTTCAAAATGAAGCTACCTCTATTTCGTAATTGATGTAAATAAAAAAAATTGCTGATTACTAAGATTTTCAACAATTGTATTGTGTAGTCATCCAGTAGTAATCAGAAGTCTTTCTGCTGCAACTTAGGAAGGTTGAATGAGTCATAGCGATATTAGCACACTATTTAGTATCCTGTCTTTCCACCGTACATAATAGCTCTATCTCTAAACTAGTATCTATCATACTTGCTAGCTTACTAGCTTAGCCCACGTCTTGTTGGTACAGATTGCACCAAATTTGTGACTAATATCATTGTGCCTGCTGTCCATGAAATCTTTATGCTCATGTCCAAGAAGGAAATTCAAAATACGGAATTCTTATCTATGGCATCTTGAATAACTGAACTCAGTGCAGGTCTTCAAAAAAAATTGCTAAATGTTGATTCATTTTGTTGTATTTAGGATGATATGTATTAATAAAGGAGCAAAGCATAGTTTAAGATATAGCTACATTTCCTCAATAAAATTATTTCAACCATAAATTCAAACTAAGCGTTATGTGCATTCAAACATGTTCTGAATACTTGAGTACATGCACAAATATATCAAAGCAATAGCAACATCCTAATTGACCAACGTCTGAAGCCTCATCTTGAAATAAGTTACTATATTATAAAAACCTTACTAGGTTATCGGCTTAATTGGGTAACTATGAGAAAAAAAGAGGAGAAATGCCTACACAAAGTACTTCAAAGTAATTGGAGGTTTGCCACCTTGATTTAGTGCACCTGTTTGCACTAAAGTACATCCATCCTACATAGCTGACGGGACTAAAAACTGACAATTACAAAAGACAGAATCTTGGATATTACATAATTGGTTAGAGGTTAATATGACTAGTGGGGTAGGTTAAAATATTGAGGGAGAGCAGCCTAATTTAGAATACTGGGGTACAACACAACCCTTCTTCAAATGTCCATTGATAAATGTAAAACTGGAATGTTGGTAATCAGATTTTACATGAGCACAAAAAATCATCTTATTATTGTCTTATTCTCTAAGATAGCACAATCCTGGAGACATCAGCAACTGAGAATAATAATGAATGTTCAAAGTTGAACATGTGATACATACTATTTAATGTTCTTTTCTCATTGAGCTTCAAAACAAATACAATGCATTGATATAGCTATATAGAGAGTTCAATAATGATTATTATAATGTAATATTGATTTTGCAAAATAAGCATAACCACTATTAGCTTTAGCTAATTACAAGAATACTAATTGAATGTTCCAAACTAACTACAGCATAAAATATAACTAAAACTAAACTGTACAAATTGTTTTGAGTTCAAAGAGTTTCTTCCCAATCATCCACTTAGCATCCTTTTTTCTTCTTCCATATTGTGAAGGTTTCATGTGCACAGCCATCATACTTGCTAACTGGAGGAGGAAAGGAATTTCCAAGGCAGCCCCTCTTTACTGTCTGATGAAACCCTTGAGAAACCCAGGCTTTTCCCCTCACGTAATACAAGGAAATTTCATCGTCAGAGTTAACCACGGCACGTCTTTTCTTGCCCTTTGCATAGATCCTGAATACTTCTCCCCAGCAACCATTCCACCCATGTCGTTGGTTAAACCCATAACGATTGGTGGGTTGGCCAGGGCATGGGGATTTCCCACATTTATTTCCGGGACAACCCAGCCATCTTCCTGACTCACGAGGGTAGTATAATCCCACCAACTCATGAACTCGAACAGCCCCAGGCCCTGATGCCCTGTAGATTCTAAAGACTTCTCCTGTACATCTATTCCAGTCGTTCCTATCCATATGCGCACGAGGACAACCACTTCGTCCACACACATTTCCGGCACAGGAAAGGTACTGGTCCTTTACAAATGTCTGCAGGGCAATAGTGCTTCCCGATAGGATAACTCCTAAAGCATTATATCACGTCATATTATTCAAAGTAAAAATGTGGTGTTTTGTATATACCTCTGTTGTTTTGGCGTCTCACTCGTTGATGCTTGTTACTTTCTTTCTGCACTCTAAAGTAGTCATCAACTTCTTTTTGATACTGTGCTAATTCCATTTTATGAAGTTCCTCTTCCTCATCATTTTCATCTGATTTTTATAAAATAATAAAAAGTATACATTTATTTTATGTTCTGCTTACCATCTTTCTTCTCTGCTAGGTCACTGTTCAATTCAGTATCCACATTCTTGTCGTCTTTCTCTTCCTGTTGCTCTCCTTGCTCTGCAACAGATAAGTCATCTTCTTCCAGAGGCTCTTCTCCTTGCTTCTCCATAAACATGTCCCCATCATCTTCTGTTAAATGTTTTAGCCCCTGATTCGTTGGTACAGATTGTACCAAGTTTGTGGCCAATATTGTTAAGCCTATTACCCATACAATCTTCATGCTGAATGGGTGACTAGGTGCTATGTCTTTCCCAGAAGGTATAGCTATGAAACTATGGAAACTTGAAGAATTTGACTCAATGCTGGCCTTTTTATAAGAAACGAACTGCCACAAGTGGTGTTTCATGAACAATCATGGCGCATGCGCGTGAAGGTTGCAGTAGCCACTTTATCATTTATTCATTGTGTCAACAGCGGATCTCGAAGATGGAGGTCTTTCTCTTTTGTGCCTTAAAAATGGCGGTGTTTTGTGCCTTAAATTTTCGGCATAATTATTGAGAAGACCAGAGTAAAGACAGATACTACGGTGAGTGCTGCTGCACAACCACGCACATTGATTCGTTTTACCGGTGTCACAGCGGCTTTGGTCCGGGCGGACAACATCCGCTTAGCAGATTCGGTCCTAACTCCGCGGATCTGGTTCGGGTAATTATTAATCTCCGTAAGTTATACCGTAAAAATATCGTTGTTCCACTCTAGCAGGTCATCTTTATGACTCAGATATTATTTGTGGCACACAATACAAAATAATGGGCTGCCAATTAAAATTGTATGAGAAATATTTCCATTTGTGGATGTAGAATTTTTGTCTGAAGTATTACGAAAGATTTTCTAGGACTGTAAATTTATTGTATGGCATGAGAGTAATGTAGACAGAAATATAAAATTTCCTCTGCTTTTATCTTTCAACATCAATTAGCTAGTGTATTCAATGAAAATTTTGTATCATAAAAGTAATGTTTCCAGTTTAATGTTCTTTCTTGTATTACATGGTCACAAATCCTTTTTTTTGTGTGTGTGAATTTGCAGAAGGTTTGTGTCTATAGATATTGCAAGATAATGGACTTTGGGTCATTTTAGTCCACAAGGTAGCTATGAGGAATCTCCACTGAAATATGATCGAGACATTCATCTTCTTGTATCAGCGAACTGTTGAAATGTACCTATTCTACATTGTAAAAATTACTGGCTACTGTACACATCAATTACTATACAACTTTTGTGGTGGGACAAAGGCAAGGTTTGTAACTACCATTAGTGTTGAGTCTGATCAACTTACGGGACAAAAATTGTTAATTCAATAATGTATAATATTGTATGAAGCATGTCTAAATAAGCTAATGACAAACATGTTTGCTGGGTAGGATATAACCCACATGCTCCTACAAATAACCAGAGGAAATACTGTGGCAACAGAGTTATGTATACTTTTGTGACATTGAGCAGTAGGACTGTTAAAGACTTATAGAAACTGTAAGCCACCATAAAAAAAGCATTACATGTTATCCAAGGGTGTTTCTTATACCAACTTGGCTGAATAGATCTACTATAAGACTTTTTCTTAGCAGTATGCTGGCTCTTATGCGAATAAACATGCTTAGATTTGCTTACATCAATGGGCTGGCAAGGTGGACCACTCATGGTACAAGAAAGACACTCACACTGAGCACAGGTAGAACAGTCACCTTCTTCGTGTTCACTTCCACTCTCTTTTTCATCATAACTGCAATTGTAATTGTCTGCTTCAACATCTGATTCAGCCTTACCATCTAGTTTGTGGTACATGTAAGTAACATATCTAATCTCATAACTACAAGTGAAACACTTACCATTACTTGCAGCACTTTAAAGAATGTTGTTAGCTTACTCTGAGCCATAATGATAGCTTCAAGTTTCAGAAAGCTTACTACCAACTGTGCTTGTGGCATTTACAGACTTAATATTCACACTATTTGCACTGTATTGAAGACAACAATATACACTTTTATTGAACTAAACAGATTATCTATTCATCTTATTGAACTAAACAGATTATCTATTCCTCATGAATGTATGAATGTGTAACTTGCATCAGATTATGATGCAATAGTAGCTACTAGTTATCAATCAAAATTTAGATTGTGCCCAAAATTATGGGGGGGGCTCCAGCCCCCTGAGCCCCCCCCCCCCCCTTCCTACGCCACTGGATACAATTTCATGAAATGAAAAGAATGAGGAAACTGACAAAATAAACACTAAAAATTAAGTTTAGCTGTTTTCACAATAAGAAACAGAAGTTTTGCTAATAAAGTGACAGAGTGCTGAGGAAGGGATTGGGAGTTGAGTGGGTGGGATGAATTGACGTTGGGGGGGAGTTGTAAATAGTCAAGGAAGTTAGGTCACCCTAGGCATGTCCATATGAATAAATCTATGTATATACAAGTACAAACAATTCAACCCACAGGATTAATGCAATGTATGAATTCTTATTTGAATTAATCTAAGTATAGACCTAGTTGTCATCACTCATACATAATTATTCAAAATACATTGACTGTTTCGATCGTGATTGAATCTAAAATTTTAATTCATTAATTATTTGTTATTTTATTCATATTGAAAGTGATTTTCTTGGCAATAAACAACTTTTACTTGGATCAACTTTGTAAGATTCTAGAAATTTTTAATTCTAGGATGGATGTAGCGAGAGTTTTGAGTGTTTTTCTAGCTCTAATGTTGGTGAGACTAAATGCTGAACGTGAGTATTATCAATTTAAGTTATGTGATGTAACAAGGAAGTACTTTATAGGATAGTTTTCTAGTACACCCAGCTCTAATGCTGACCCATTTCACATAAGGTGGAGGCATTGTGATTGTCATAGTTTTATATGTGTGCTCTTAGTAGTGTATATATCATCCTTTCCACAGCTGAGCCTTGGGTATATTACCTTTAGTGTAGCTCAATACTTTTCAGAAGTAGCAATCATTGCTTCATGTTGCTGACTATATTATGTAAAAGATGTATTAAGGATAAGAATGAAGCAATTAGAGACATGTAAAGCTAATGCTTATGTAAATCTCTGGATCTATTTACTCAACACTACTCCTGTCTCTATATAGCTTTGTGTAGTATAAGTATTCACAAAAAATGTTAATAGAAGATCACTATACTAAGTGTGTTTTCAGATAGAGTTCCAATTAGAATTTCAAGACCATACCACACTTTCACACAAATATGTTATGTTAATGTTTGTATGTATGGCCTCTAAGTTCACTGTGTAGTTATCATCAATTAAGATAAAAAAAAAAATGAATTCATAAGCTTCTTAGTAGTTTTATTATCCGGCCAGTGATATTCCTTGTTATATTACTTATAATAGCAAATCAAAATATTATGTCGTAGATTAGACTACATACACTGTAAATCAAAAGGTGTGTAGTTCACACCAAATTAAGTGTGAACTACTTATAAATATGGTGTGATATGCACACCTCATCGTTTTGGTATGAAGTACACACCAAATTCAGTGTGAATTCACACCATAAACAGTGTGAACTCATACTTACATTAATGCTGAATTATTTTATGTTAGGTTGATTCTAATATTATATTTATATATCAGCATTATTTTTCAAAAAGAAATTGGTGCATGTTCTGTGCTGGAATCCCAGATCTAATTAATCGGAGGACCAAAATCTTTGTCAAACTCCCTTACTTAGCACAAAAGTGTACAACACATTTATAAGGTAGATTAGAATGATAATAGCATTGGTTTTAGCCTACACGTGAATGTAATTAATGTTTAGTAAAGGGTCCATGCTATTCCCTTGAGAGTGAATTTCACACTAAGTGTGCATTCACACTAGACAGAAAGTGTGAAGGACATGCTTTGCATTGATGGTGGGCATTCATACTACCAATTTGATGTGAATTTGGTGGGTTAAGCCACCCTGATACTAAGCTATCTTAATGTTCCAGTATACACACTCTGATGCTATGTATTAATCAGGTGTTACCATAGAGCCAGCATCTATTAACACAACTGTTAACTCTTCCATTACGTTGTCCTGTGAAGCGGACAATGAATATGATTATCAATGGTATTTTAATTCCACTGCTTCATATGATCTACTTCCAGTTTATAGAAGGAAAATAGCAAAACGACAAATTCCAAGTACAAGAGGCTGGATACAATACATTACTATTATTCGAGCAGCTGTTGTATTCAATCAAACTTATGTTTATTGTGAGGACAGTTTTGGACGCAATAGTTCAAAGTCATTAATTCTTCTCCAAGGTATTATAATTATATTACTTACATGAGTCAGAGTGTTATATGGTGAAATATTTCACAACAGGCTAATTTATTTTCAGGAGCCAAGGGAAAAAAGCCTGAGAATGAAATATCTTGCTATATCAATAAGTGGTTTATTGTAATAAGTGGTGTATGTGGGGCCGAAACCCCAATGAACTGTGATGTGTGTGGCCCTAGAACTTGTGTGTATATGTGTGTGTGTATGATGTTGTGTACTGTGCATTCAGAGACTTGTTTGTGGAGTTGGGTACGTTGAGAGTGTATCTGCTAATTGGTATTAATTGGCAGTGGAAGGTGTTAACACTTAAGTCGTGTGCAAAGTGTCGTGTGTTTCGTGTGCAAAGTGCTGTGTGTATATACAAGTTGTGCAATCATGTCCATGGTTTTATCGTTCATTAATAATCTTCTTTCTGTGTCCGTCTTCTGTATGTTCTTGCCTATTAAAGTTTAATACCTTACTGCAGTCATTTCAGAGGGCAGCTTTAATTGGCAGCTGCTGAATCAAGATGGATAGCATTAACCAGCTATCCTGCTCTTACAGAATGAACTGGTGGCAGTCTACGAATCCAATAAGTGGCGAGGCGCTGGTTTAAACCCAGACCAATCCCCATGGTGTATGTTTCACTAGATATCTTCTCTCTTACAAGCATCCTAATGTGATCCTAGTGTCTTAACTCCATACTGTAAGGAAATAGGCACTATATAACCCACACCTTCATATAATTATGTTTTCCAAATATTAAGTAATATTCTTCTCAGTAAAACTCCCAAAATGTTTACATATTGCACAGTGCAAAATTTGGGAGATTATAACTTTCTTAAACAAGCTTATTGAAACTACTAGATACCTTAACTTTACGTGCTTGGTAAGAAAGTAAAAAAAAAAGAACAACAACCATGAATAGCTAACAAGGCATATATTATTTTAGTTGCTGTCTATGAGCAATTTGTGAGGAGTAATTTCATTTCTTTTGATCACAATCTAGTCAATAATATTAATCTCATATTAATTCATGTATAACAAAGTAAGCCCTTTTTTTAATTATCTAATGATTAATTATTCTACCATGTGTGATAGCTACTAAATTTTTACGATACTCAAAGGGATTTGACTTGAAGTAATTTGCTATCAAATAACTGGTAAATAAATAGCTAACATCTTGTTCGGAACTTTACCTTTGGCTGTTTTTTTAGTCATATTGGATTATACATGGTTATTGCAACTTCGTACATAACAATATGCAAAACTTTATAAAATAGTCAATTCACCTTTCATTCTTATAGTGTCCCTGACTACCTTCGAAGTCCAACTTCACAATCAACAAAAAACTGTTGTGAATACCATTAAGTAAATTAATAGAATAATAAGAGCAAAGCATTTCTATCCACATGTACTCAGACACAATAAAATGCATGCAACACTTTGAAATTTTTTTTCGTAAATCACAACAGCATCTCAGACACATTTAAGTGGTGATGCTCACATACGTTTAAATAAACTTAAAATTACCACAACTTATCACTGAGGATGAAATGTATAATCGTCCTGTTAATGTCCCTCAATGTCACAAAAACCTATAAATATAATGTATATACAAAAAGTATGAATCAGGCATTGATTCATCTCCACTCCAGTCAGTAAGCACTTTCTGAGAACCGCTGCTCACCAAGTGTGGTGAATTGTCAACTTTAGCTACTAATGGAGCCTAGAGACAGAGCAGTTAGACTGACACCAGAGATCAACTGGTCCTAAATGCTGTTAAAAGCAAATGGGAATAGCTCACAATCCACTCCAGGACAAGTAAGTAGTTAAGGCTTACACAACCCTTAGCTAAGAATAACAGAGCTTGAGCAAACCGTTTTTATTGCAAAGGTAGATCTGAACAATAATGAGACAGCTACATTATTTAGATACATAGGGTGAAGATGGTACAGGAATGATGAACGGAACAATGGAAGTGCTAATGTAATATGGGCTAATGAAACAAACTGTATGAAACTTGAATGGTGTAGTAGAATAAACAATGAAGTGTGGAAATGTGATGAATGAGCTAACTAGTACTTACACACTTACACAAGAATGTGCAACATAATAAATGGCAATCATATCAAATGAAATGATAATAATTTAAAGCCCTGTAAGTTTTTTCGCTGTGGTGTGGTATTACATCACAAGATATCGATAGCTATATAGCTCATGTACAATGAAAACAATAAGATTTAAATGCTGTCTCTGAAAAAATGGAAATATTCTATATAATACCACCACAAATATAATTTTGAAGAATTGTTGCTGTCATTTTCGTTTTTAAAAAGTTAGGAGGCAAAATTATAAACTGCCTCCAAAAGTAAATAACCATGATTTGTGAACTGAAACCCTGGTCCCAAATTGTTCTTGATTTGTAGGTTTTTACTGTACAATGTAGAGGCATAATGGCATCACTTTCAGACAATCTTATGTTGACTTTAAATGCTCGTGAAAATGGTAGTCCTGCTACTATAGTTAGGGACATCAAGTCTACATGTAATGCAAAATAATAACTGACATGGAATTTATCTCTTTGATATATAGGTTATCTTGGCAAAGTGAATAATTTAGATACATCAATAGTATCAGATAATCAAATTAATGTCACATGGGATGCACCTTATTACATAAATCTTCGTAATGATAGCATTCAGTATTGTATAACTATTCGGGATTTCTCAAGTGGAATAGATATCTCTTCATTGTGTGGTATAAGTTCAAATCAATATTTGTTTAACTTGAGTAATGTGAATGCTTCACCTTGTGAAAAATTTACTACTCTAATTTTTGGTACAAACATAGTTGGAAATGGTAGCATTTCTATTCTATCAGCATCATATTATCAAAGTAAGTAATTATTGTGTGCCAAGCAATACAAATAAAATATTATTCATCTGCAGAACCAGTGGTTTTTTCTTTTGAAGATGTAAATGTTAGTGTTGCTGTTACAGGAGAATATGCAATCAAAATTTACTTGCAAGATTATGAGGTATGCCAATTTGCATTATTATTTTCAACCAACCATTTTTATTTTGAGAATTTATTGTCAATCTTCAGCATGCACATTGTTTTTATTATTTAGTTATAATTGAGCTCATATTTAGATTCATACATTCAAAATGTTTAAGAATAATCATCTAAGAGAGAACTCAATAAAAGGTTAGTCGAAATGCATTTTTTTCTTTTTTTTCTTTTAGGTTTTAGCTATATACATTGCAATTTCTGCTTTCACTTAGGGAGCATCTATCATGACACTTAATCACAAGATCAAGATCCTACTTACAGTGCAATTTAATGTGACCTCTATCTACAATTTAAGCTATTCTATCTAGCTAGATTTGTTGTGCTTTTTGTTTTTACAAGTTTCCATATCCAGTGTGGACCTTTCTCAAAATGACTCCAAACTCAGTAGATGGCCCAGCAAGTATGAATGTCTCTAGAATAACACACCACTAGTTTGTACTGAACAGAGCCTGATTCCTGCTGCCACATAGGAAATGCACTAAAGTAAACAGGATGTGGCTTAAAGCAACGTTTTTCCATATCACCTGTGTTCCAAGTAATCACGTTGAGTTATTACATCTCCCCAGGTTATACCAGTGCTTATTGCACTAGAAACTCGTTATTATGGTATTCACATAATGAGCAGTTCATAAAATAAATTTATTATTCATTGGATACCACAGAATATCACTCGTCTGATAGGTTATATTTGTGCTTGTGTCTGCAGCACTTGTGTAAATACTAAGCAAACTGACTCATGATATTCTCCTATATCAATTTGATAATATATTCAGCTATAACATCACACCAGATCATTTCTATGCAATATTCTGTCTATATACTGATGTTATTTGTGTAGAGCATTAAACATAGCATAAAATAGAAGGTTATAGAACGTTTTGACTCAGAGAGTCTTCTTCAGCAATACAACACAAATGAGGAATGACTTGCCGATGTATGACATGTAACTGTTTGTGAGTGCAGGATGTGATGCATTATATATTTAAATAAAAGAAGTGAAGAGTGAAGCAATGAATGAAGGGCTAATGAATGAATGAACACATTTATATTTTATAATAATATATTAAATGCCTTAAACTTATTACATCAATAATATTATTTATCTGTTCGATATCCAAAGTTGATGCAAAAACTCTCTAAGAATGGCGAGCTGAAGTCGGACCGTTAGAATTAAGTAGATGAAGTGTCTTAATGGTTACTCCCAAGTTGTACAAGCTGTGCTCCTAAATGCTTTGCTTTTTTAGGTTAAAAAGTATTAGGATTTTAATGCATATTTCTGCTACAAGGCTTCAGATCTGTTAAATAATACCCAATGATCAGTAGTACTTTACTTTATATATTTTTTTACTATTATTATTTACACAAATAAGAATGCAATTGGATTGATTTCAATCATTATGATAGTGTCTTGTTCACTTGCTTGGCATTAACAATACTTTGAATTCAAAATTAAGAATCCTTGTGTGTTGTATGAAAGACTGCCATCTTAACTGGACTAATAATTGTGTAGTCAGCCAAAGGACTCACTCACATTAAACATTAATTATCATCAATTATTAACGCTCTACTAGTGATTAAATGTTTTATTTGCGAATAGGAAAAAGAAATCCTCATTATATTTTGTTCCAAACTTGCTGAAATACTTGTGCTGAATTTCTAGGACCTACAGAGGTAGTCTCACAAGCCAGACCCTTTACCTAGTTGTTCCACTACAAAGGGTATGGTCAGTGGCCCCACCCAAAGATTCTGCTGAAATGTAGTGTTTAGCCAATGGATATTGCATGTATGAATAAAGTTGTATTGACCACAATCGATGAGAAAGCTGCTCAAAAATACTCGTACCCTTCCCATAAGCTATATATGTTTTAATACTTCCGCCAGTATTTTAATGAGCGAGAAGCTTATGGTAATTTTCTGTTTTTGTCCTTTTGATGTAAGTGAGGTGATAAATTGTTGGAATTGCTGCAACTTAAGATTAGAATTGTCTCTAGCTAGTTGTTCAGAAAGCTTCTGTATTATTTCAGTCATTTCAGTCCAAAGGTCAAGTTAAGCAATTATCTATACTAGTGATGTGCTCTAATAGCACAAAATAGCGAAGCGAGCGATGCATGTTCCCTGTAATTGCAGCTATTCCATGCATGCTTGGTGTGGCTACAAAATACTGTCAGATTCTTTACTTTGCTACTTGTTTCTGTTTCGTTTTAGCTCTCCTCCTCCTTGCCTGTCTTTTTCATTTCTTATCGCTCTCCTTACTAATTTTTCTTCAGTAGTTTCTAACGCCCTCAAAACTCTTGACCGAGCGTTTCTAACGTTTTGTCTACTGGGCATCGCTACTTCGTACGGCGGGTAAACAAAACAAAATGTTGCTAAGAAGGTTACCCAGCCCGCCCAAGCGCGTTGGAGAAAAGGTACACACGTACGCCCACGCAAGAACAAAAACAATTTCTAGACCTAAACTAGTGATGTGCTCTAATAGCACAAAATAGCGAAGCGAGCGATGCATGTTCCCTGTGCAGCTATTCCATGCATGCTTGGTGTGGCTACAAAATACTGTCAGATTCTTTACTTTGCTACCTTTTTCTGTTTCGTTTTAGCTCTCCTCCTCCTTGCCCTGTCTTTTTCATTTCTTATCGCTCTCCTTACTAATTTTTCTTCAGGAGTTTCTAACGCCCTCAAAGCTCTTGACCGAGTGTTTCTAACGTTT
>WLWI01001946.1_pt1 | contig 17890 bp, 13 predicted proteins | sample 6701501 | NCBI WGS metagenome assembly WLWI01 (sample SAMN12718690, study PRJNA515312) | sponge metagenome | isolation source: marine sponge | host: Mycale hentscheli | place: New Zealand: South Island, Marlborough, Capsize Point | collected 2014-11-01
CTATCAAATGGGATAGGGAAGAGTGGGAGGGGGGGGAGGGAAGAGGGGGGGGGGGGGTGGTGAGGGGTCACTTCCCAACCAAGTTTATTAAAAAAATTATATTGTACCAATACAATTCAGTCTACAAGTCAACTGTAGGCTAATTCACTGCAGTTACTACATCTGTGGGCTATTAAATTAATGAAATCAGTTTATACTGGCGATTCAAATATCTTTGTCATGAAGTCTCAGCCCTCATATCTCAGGGCTTGTACAACCTGAATAATGGTTTAAAATTAGTGATGTGCTATACCACAAAGGTGACAGGCTTCATTATGAGGTACAATTTTGCTCATAATTTGTTTTTTTTGTTGTTTCAGCAAACTATAGTAACATAATATCCTATCTGTTTATACTTATTATCTATTCAATGCTATTTGGTCTACAAATTACAGTTTTTGAAAGTAAGTAATTTTAACCATTAATTTGAGAAAACTTGTGTCAAGCATTAATGTATTTCTTGATTCAATTGCTGGGTTAAGTATAAAAGGCTTGTTGAACAAGACACTGAATTCAACATTCAAATTTTGCCTAGAGGTTTAAGGAAGAAAACAAATTACACTAAGGTAAAAATTTAAAGAAAAAATAATGTGACTGGAACTTACATTTTTACCTGTACTATGAAACAGTAAAATAACATCAGGCCAGTTAAAGCTTTAAAATTTATACCTACTATGTTGACTTCAAACTACTATTCACTTGGTATAGACATCATTCCAACTAAGTTTCTTAAATTATGAAATCACTTTCATACCTCCATTTCATGAGTAATATTAGCTTCTCTATTCTGACTATCTACATGACATGACAAATGCACTGAAGAATGGCCAAAATTAAAATTACATATGGTGAAAATTTTCACTGATATACTTACCACTCACTGCAATTGTTTGACTTGAAAAACAAGTATTTCATGCAAGCATTAAATTTCCTGAAGCACAGGATGATTCGGAAAAAGCAAAGACAGACTTGCAGTATAGTATGCTCTATCCTGCACTTTAGGAAATTTGACCAGTTTAAGACAAAGTGCAGCATTTCTGTGGCAGGAAATGGCAGTTTTTTCAGTGGTACAGCTGTAGTTGCTGAAAAACTAGAAGAAAAATGGTGTAAAGGCAGCTAATATGTTTTTTTTCTAGCTAAGATTTAGGTACTTGAAGCTGTTCTGTGCTATTTTAGCTAAGCAGCAGTAGCTGCATTTTCACACTCACCTGCTCACTGGATATATCAATGCGTGATTTCAGTTGTATTCTCTGCAGCAGTTTTTGTGGAAATATATTGATTGTAATTGACTCATACATACACATGATGTGATAAAGTAAAATGAGTGATGTATTATAATCATAATGACATAATAAAAATTCAGGAGGTGATGCCACACTATGTTGTATGGAATTAATCTATTGCCAACTGTTTTGACATCGTTTTATTATACAATTTTTTTTTCATTTATATACATTGTTTAAATGTTTTTTGCCTTGTAGTATATTTAGATAATCTAGCTATGTAGTTGCTAATGCTAACTTTTATAAATATCTATTTTGCTCTAATGTATTGAAAATTTTTTATTCCAGCTCCAGATCCTCCTACTAATGTATTGAGACAAATTAGTAATAGGAGAGTACAGGCACTCCTCCAGCTCATGACTATATGGAGCTACATATCATGTGTATATAAACACTGTGAATGTCAATACTGGTGGTACGAAGTGACTGGAACTACCCACACAACTGAGACTATTACTACTTCTACTGTTACTATTCGTGTGAGAGCTACTACTGGCACAGTTCTGAGTGTACCAGCTGTGTCTGAAACACTGACTGTAAAAGGTTGGTAATATAAGATATTACAATCTTGTGTAATATTTTTATAAAGAAATTTTGTTAGTATGTTAGAATTAGCTCAATGTTATAGTAATCAGCCAAAAGAACAGTACATTATGTGTAATTGCATAATTTTAGATATTATTTAATTTTAACAATTCACCTAAAATTGTAAGTGTTTTTGACCTGAACTGATAGAAAAATCATTTTGAGATAATTTGAAATCTACACCAAGTGATCTGTATGTGTTTTTAACATCATTACCTGAGATTATTGGACGTATCAGGATTTTAATTACAAAATCATCAAAATAGGCTAAAGATAATTAGAACAAATACTCTTGGCAAATTTGAATGTTGAATTCAGTATCTTGTTCAACTAGTCTCTTATACTTAACCCAGCAACTGAATCAAGAGATAAATGTTTGACACACGTTTTCTCAAATTGTTAAAATTACATACTTTCAAAAACTGGAATTTGTAGACCAAATAGCATTGAATAGATAATAAGTATCAACAGATAGGTAATTATGTTACTATAGTTTGCTGAAATAAACAAAAAATAATAAATTATTAGTAAAATTGTACCTCATAGTGAAGCCTGTCACCTTTGTGGTATAGCACATCACTAATTTTAAACCATTATTCAGGTTGTACAAACCCTGAGATATGAAGGCTGAGACTTCATGACAAAGATATTTGAATCACCAGTATAAACTGATTTCATTAATTTAATAGCCCACAGATGTAGTAACTGCAGTGAATTAGCCTACAGTTGTCTTGTAGACTGAATTACATGTATTGGTACAATATAATTTTTAATAAACATGGTTGGGACTCCCCCCCTCTTCCCTCTCCCATTTGATAGTAATGACATGCACTCTGGTGGTTACCATTGTTTTACTGTTGTTGTTTTTCAATCACAAATAGTTGCAGGGAGCAGTTACCATGATATGATATGTTTGTCCTAAAATTAATGGACTAAATTGTTCCTTCCTAAACTAGGCTAACAGAAGCTACAACATGGCATTCTTTTAGCATACATACCATTATTAATGGTGGCAAAAATCAATTTTTATCATGTTTATGGTTTAAATTTTACCTAGTTCTTTACTTACTTGTGCGCAATGGCTTGCCTGCAATTTACACTGAAGCATATCACTCATACATGTGTGAATGTATGTACATGTGTCATTCATATTTTGACCCCACACATTTTGTATTCACTTGAAGGTTGACTCCTTAATATACCTTACTAACTTACAGTGTTCGAGTTAGTGGCAGTTACAGTAAGTCAACAATTGACTAATTCGCTGCTTGTCATAATGATACAAAAGTATTGTTATTATTCGAAATTCATATAGAGTTGCTTGGTAGACATTTGTGACAACACCCACATTTGGTGACCTTCGATGCTCTTTGACCGCTTGAATTCTTCGCCATGAGTGTGAACTACTCATTCTCGACCTACTTCACGCCTGTCATGGTGACTGCGACTGTGGTCCATGTCTAGCTCCCACCTGTCTGGCTCACCAACCCTGCCATTTGATTTGCTCAAGTGAAACATTGCAAGAATCGCGACCTAAAACACCAAATTTGATATTGTGGTGATCTGTTTAACACCTGAAGTCAGCTACAGGACTAATTATTTGCTCACTGCAAACTGACCCATGCATAATGCTGGAGGATATGTTGATTAAACACTGTGGTGTAGGAAGATGTTTTGGCATAATATAAGGGGGCTCCAAGGGTATATGTTTATTGTGGTTTAAAAGTGTTCGTATGAGAAATCACCTTGTCGGATTGTGCCCAAGAGTTATTGAGGGGGGGGGGGGGATCCCCCTCTTCCTACACTACTAAAAGCATGAAGAACTTGGAGACAATGCACTCAACCTTTACAACATATGTTTCAAGTATTTGGTGACAAAGGCCTTAGTCAAGGATAGTTTACAGATTTATTTATTCAGAACTTGCCAAGAAATGTTTAACTGGATTTAGTTTGCTTTCACCAACTCTACTCCTCTGGACTAGCTACTATACCGAACTAGCTGAAAATGTGATCAAAGTTGCTGGGCCCACTTGTTCTAGTGTAAGCCATATCCCAATTGCCCCATTTCTCCTCCCATTAGCGAATGCCAGGAGTCAGCTTACTGTTCCCCCCAAACCTTCATAAGCTGACTTTGATCACATTTGATATCTATAAACAGCCAACCAGTCACTTCTAGGCAAGTGTGCATACCATGAAGTGTGTCTAGCACACTTTTTTTTAATGATATTGAGTGTGTGAAGCACTCCTTTATTTTGGTGTGTTAAATACCACCAAGTATGTTTTGCACACCTCAACTGACTTTGTTTTTGAAATCAGTAAGCATGTTAGTTGGCTCTTTAGAAGAAAGCTCGACTTCACTTGAACAGATCCTATCAGTGACTGCAACATTAAAAATATATTTGGCTTCTTCATATCCCCCAAAATTATATTAATTATTTATAGAATAAGTGTCAAGGTCACATAATCTAAGCATGTTATAAAGAACATTTGGAGTTATGATAACTGCACATACTAAAGTCTTTCTATTAGCTTCTGCACACTTTAATTATATTCATAGTTTACCCACACCGATTCTAGCAAAGTCATTGATACATAAGAAAATTCTGTTTTTCTTGTAAGTGTCACTGGTCAGATTAAGAAAGAATAGAAACCAGAAGCTCAATAAAGATCTCCAGAACATTCTTCTAGATTTTGGGGATCATGTCCTGTTATTATGTTAATAATATTGTTAAAATTAAAAAGGAAATTGCAGTGCTGTGTTGAAATCAGAAGTGCGCACAACACACCTAAAAGAGTGTGCTATCCACATATATTTTAGTGTGTCAAGTCATCACATTAATTGATGTGCTGTGCACTCCCAAAATGGTGGGCGTATTGCGACTTTATCAGCACACCTTACTTGGTGTGCTATGCACACTTCCTTTTTACAGTGTAAGTATTGAATTGTCATAAAATAATACAATGGTGTTATTTGGAGAGTAAATTGGATTGTGATATAAGTACCTCCCCACTTTGAAGCAGCTTCCACCATCCCTTCATGGTCCAATCAGATCATGCATCTAAAAGGACAGGTAGGTAGACATCCCATGGAATGTCCCATCATTTCATGGGATTGTGATATGGGATGGACAGTGGGACGGACAATTTGCAAGAAGGACAAGTGGACATCCCATAGATTGTTTCATGGTCCGTGAGATTGTGATATGTAAAACACACATGATATGCATCTGTAAGAGAGACAGTTGGACATCCCACGGAATGTCCCATGTCCCATGACATCATGGGATGGAATGGATGTTTAAAATCATTCCTGGATACTTATGAAGCCAACTACTCAGGGGAACCTCGGAGTAATTGCATCACAGTATATACTTTATTTATCTATCTATAAGGTTTTCCAACTGGAAAGATGCCACTATGGCTATTGGAATGCATAAACAGGAGTGATTGTATAAGATAGCAATTCTTGCACCAGGGCTGCAACTAGAAATTAAGATGAGAGAAGGAAAAATTCTTTGGTTACCAGTCATGTCCAGATTTATTGCCATACCCATTTTAATAAATTATAAGTTTTGTAAATATACCAATAAAAAGAATACCTAAATATATCTGATAAAATTAATAGCTTGTTGTTTCCTAGGACCTTTGTCTCTGCACACTAGATTCTAGCCAATATATCTAAGGAACTTACAAATCCAGCTAACAAACTTAGCTGGGGCTACAAAAATAATTTATTTAAATGTAATATATTTATTAGATTTCTTTTCCAGTGTTTCCAGTCTCCCTCTCATAAGTTCTCTCCAAATTCCAGGGGTTAAGATGACAAAAATCGTCAACTTAAGTTGACAGGCATAAATATCTAGATAGTGATTTGCTCCTAATTAGTCCAGCACAGCTTTTTTGCAAGTCAGTAGCTAGCAATGTTAACTCATTGACTCCTGAATGGCGTGGAGTAGTCATCTTATGGCCAATGAATACAATTATAAAACAAGAAATCTTATAGTTTAGTTTTTGAATATTTGCCAGTTATGAGGATATGTAAAAAGTTTACTATATAAATGTTTTTACCAAGAAAAAAAGTTCCCATATAGAAAAATGTCCAGAACTTGCCATGCCCACTTCTCGCATTATTTTAACTAAAATTAATAAAAAAAAAAATTTTCCTACATAATTTTGACTTAATTTGTTACAATTAATAGTATACATATGTATACTATAGCCAAGAAAAATGTAAATTTGATGTATTTAATTTCTCAGATTCAAAATACATGCCTTTACAAACCTTTGGAGTCATATTGACCCCCACCCCTCTCCCCACCCCATTAGTATTCAATGAGTTGGCTCAGTGGTTACAGTTATGCAATTTAATGTTATGTAGTTCTGACTTATCTGCTATAAAACTTAACAATGATGTGATGTTTATTAATTGTAAACAGGTTCTTCATGTTTGACAGTTTCATAGTGAGAAGTGGACTCTCCAACTGTAACTTGTCCATAAGCTGCACATTCCTCCATCTCCATTGTGGTAGACCTGCCATAATAACATTATATATTTTCTCATAAAGAAATGAATTTTTTTGTCATACTATAAAATTGACAGTAGGAATTGATTTTTATTGTAATTATGGAACATTATTCTTAAAGTTATTTTAACTCTGTTACAACAGTCTAATGCTTCATACAATATTTGATTCTGCCCTTTTTGAGTTCTGATGACTGACTGACACTGACTGACTGACATACAACTCTCATGGACACCTGTGTCTATGTAGATAATGTGAGACTGAAATTGAAATAGTTATTGAATTCCAGTTTCAATTATTTTATGTGCAAAGTATAAGTAAGTTAATAACTTGAGATTATAAACAACTATAAGATATAGCATATACAATAACATTGTGTGATATAAATGGAAGATAAGTTTGAATATTAGAAGTATTTTTAGACAATGTAAGTGAAATCTACAATGGTGGTTACATTTGGACTAACTTAGTGTGTATGTTTATGCTATTTCTAGTGTTATATGGATAAAAAGCAGCAAAAAACAGTAAATTTGTATTTGTGCCAACTTACTTTTCATTACTGTTTCTTGTTCTCCAGCAATATATTCCAATTCCAATTATTCCAAATAATGTGCAAAAAGCCATAGTGACAACCATAGTTACCACTATGGCAACAGCTAGACCTGAGTACACATGTTAATATTAATTTATGTGTCTAATAATATTTTACATTAAAACTTAATCTGAGAATTAAATTTTATGAAAAAGTACATAAATATATAATGTCAGGCTTGATCAAGCATGCGTAAATAGAAAAAGCAATTAATTTCAGCTACCTATGCCCATTGTGATCACATTGGCAGTCTATAAAAGGGCTGACCAGGGACAGTCAGGGGCTCAGACTCTCTGATTGAGACACACTCTTTTCATTCTCTTTATTTGGATTTATCAAAATTAAGTTAAAACTTGAACTGACAAGGAAATTAGTGTAGCATTGTTGGGTGGACTTAGCCAAAGAAGCAGAGGGCCCGACATGCTACAATATCATACTTAACATTAAGAAAGTAAATCTATAACAAGACAATCCTCTAAAATTGATTGTATTTAGTAACTTAAATATTTCTCGCGTTCAATCATTATTCACTAAATTTTACACATTATTGATAAATTTAAAAGCGTGGCATTACATTGCAACAGCTTAAGCACTTTCGATATTAACAGCAATTACTTGAAATTCCTTGTTGTTGACAGCTTCTAGGTATATTAGATAAAACTAGTGGACCATAACTAGTCCTGTATCCTGATACTGATATTCCATTAACTATTGATATAGCAGACACTTCTATAATGTATTGTCTGACAGTCAGTAATGGAATTATAACTGAAGAAACGGAAGAGGGAACAGTTACCATCATTTCTTCATTGCTTTGTGTTTCTCTATAGTAAACTACAATATTAGACACTCCTACAAGTTCAGCAATGGTCCAAGAAACTTGAATAGAAGTTGAGCTGAGAATCCTTACTGTGACACTTTGCACTTTTGTTATATTTAATAATACTAAGAATTTTCATAGTTCTGCTTACATCATTGAAATTATTATACCAATAGTTTAAAAAATATTTTCCCACTACATAGTGGCCAAGCTTATAATTGAATTTATAAAAAAATATTATTTTAAAATAATTTTCACAAAATTCACATTTTTTAAAAAAATCTTTCATTAAGTATAACTATGTTTATTACCTACATTAATAACTATTTGCTGATGAATTACAGTCAACACATTGTAATAATTTCTATCAAAGTATTCATGACTAACCTGGTCTACTAAGAGTAGTAATATTATCTGTAATAACTGCTGCTGAACCCTCTCCACCTCCAGTAGTGGCAGAGACTGTAATGTTAGATTATGAGTGAGGTTAGTGATAGTGACGTTGGTGGTTGGTTACACATAGTATTACGGGTGGATAAATGAAATTCTAATTATATGTTGGAAGTATAATAATATATGTTGTGTGTGGATAGATGGCATGTGGTACCTCAACAGTAAGTGAATGTGTTGGTTTTTCTCCTAAAAATTTGATTTTTATGCTTTCCCTCACTTTTTCTTATATTATGCAGCTATAAGCAAGTCTTAGTTTAAGAGTTACTGGTAGTTGATTATTTGTAACAGAAGCTATATTTAGTATGGTAAGTAATTCTATATATGGTGTTATTAGGCTCGCTCTCAGTTTCTGCACATACTATGGCTGTAAGTAAGTCTTAATTTTAAAATTAGCTAATTACTTAAAATGGTTCTTGGAAAGCAAAATGGAAGCAAAATGGGTGACTAGAGAAGCAACGTAGGTCATTCAATTGAGCAAAACAAAGAACTGCAAAATAGGGAAATAAAAAGCAAGTGTCTAGGCCTCACTCAGACTTCACTAACATACTTACAGATGTAATACAGTGTGCAGTTGTCCATTTCATTGATAACATGATGAAGACGTATATTCATTTTGTTTTACTAAATAATATCAAACAGCTTATTTCACATAAAAAAACTTACTATCTTCAGAAGTTCTGATATCACTACTAGTGTTAGAGAAAAGTCCAGTACCCACACTGTTGACTCCAGCTACAGTGAAGGTGTATTGAGTGAAGGGCTTGAGGCCAGTAATTAGATGAGTGGTAGCATTAGACTGTGTATTGATTGTTATGTTTCTATTAGTTCCTACTCCATACTGAATTATGTAACTAGTGATGACTCCATTTCTCTCTGAAACATCTATCTCTGTCCATGTGAGGGTAATACTAGTAGACATTATTAAACTAGCAGTAGGTACTCCAGGACTACCAGAAGGAGCTGTGATATCAAATAAAAAAGGTGGATAATTAACTAAGACATGCTTAAATTCCGTGCTACCAGAAATTCAAATAGAAGTTAACTTGAATTTATAAGAAAATATATTATAAAATTAGAAAAGATAAATATTAAAGTATAATTAAAAAAGATTGTTGTACTAAAAGATTAGGTTAAAAAGAATGAATACGATGTATTATGTAATTTTCATTGTTTATATCAGTTTTATATAACAGCAATTTTAACAGCAATTCAAGTAATAGTATCATGTATGAGTACCAATAGCAGGAATCACTTTGCATAGATCTTTTGCTATTTGATGTCAATTTAATTCCAGCTAGTGAGAGCTACAATAATGTGTAACTATATTTTAAGTTTTCAAACTATAATCTATTTCCTTCACAAAAATGAAATAAACACATCTAAAAACAAATCTAATGGCAAGTTTTCAAGATAATACTTACCATGTTCAGCTGTTCTTATCATTTCACTTGAATTGGAGAAAGGTCCAGTACCCACACTGTTGACTCCAAGTACAGTGAATGTGAACTGAGTGAAGGGCTTGAGGCCAGTAATTAGATGAGTGGTAGCACTAGATGGAGTAGTGATTGTTATGTCTCTATTACTTCCTTCTCCATACTGAATTATGTAACTAGTGATGACTCCATTTCTGTCTAAACAATCTATTTCTGTCCATGTGAGAGTAATGTTATTGGACATTATTACACTAGCAGTAGGTACTCCAGGACTACCAGTAGGAGCTGTGAAATAATCCAGCACTCAATACAGTTTGTTGAATTGTGTCAATGCTTACCTGTCTCTGTGGTAGTCAGAGTGGTAGTTCCAGTGCCTTCTAATTCAGCCAAATTATTTCTACCAGTAACTACAACAGAGTATTGAATACCAGTCTCCAGACTACCAATAGTTACTGAGTTACTGGTAGTAGATCCTATTCTAGTAGGGACTCCATTACAAGTAGTACCAGTCAATGTAACTGTGTACATATCTACTGATAAACTATTGGTAGGTTGAGAGAAGGACAGAGTAGCTGATGTAGCAGTCACTGATGAACATATAATTGGTGGCAATACATCTAAAATTAACATTGTTTATTATAGTCAATAAAAAAAAAGTTACTTCGTAATAAGCAGCTGCTATGACATCCATTACTTTGTATTGGTTACTCCATATATGTGAATAGTAATATACATTATTGGATTAAGTGAAATACAATTTGAATACTATGAGCACTTTGACAATAGTATTTAGAGAAGTTACAATATACAAAAAAAATCCAAAAAATATAGACAATCCTAACGCCTTCAGATCTATACTAGTACTGATGCTATAACAAACTGAGTCCCCGGACAACTACAATTCCTTTATCAACACCCCAATCAGCATATACAAAATAATAACTTAAAGCCTATTAGAGTTTCATTGGTTATATGATCTGTTTGGGTTGGCAATTATAGTAGTACATTCTATGACAGAAGATGATGAAAAACTGGTATTGGCTGCATGTGTGAGACATTCACAGCCAGTCACTACATCACCATTCAAGCCAATGGTGGCTGTACAAAAATGGAACTACCATTTGCAGCAGTCCCAGGAGAGGCCTGTTCTCATATCATCACTGCTTTTGAGAAGTACATGAGGCATTTTTAGGCAATTGCCTAAATAACACCTGTACTTCTCAATCATGTGCATAGTTTCACCTACATGGAACTATTGCTGACATTGACTTTACTGCTCCTGCTACATTAAAAAGCAATTTAAGTAAATACATTTCTGGACAAAAGTATGTGCTGATATTGTCACCTTCAGAAGATCAAGTGGCTACTTGTATCTAAGAGTTATCTAAGACAAGTACAACTGCTCTGTTGTCTGTATTATCAAATTATTGTGATTACTATGCTATACACAACAGTATTATGTCCTGCCCTTTATTTGGTCATTTTAAGTTAGCCCTATGGACTTAAAATGTTGATTTATTAACAGATGTATGATGATGTTTTTGAACCATGACTGACCAGTTAGTCAAAAAAATAGAAATGTCAACATGTAAGCTGGCTAACTGCAAAGCTTGATTTGTTTTCACGCTGGTCGTGTTGCAGTATCAGATTTCAATCTGCAGCACATTATACTGATTGATATCTCAGTCATTCCAATCACTTTAAAGCCCATTTCCATTCCTGGAAGCTAATAGAATAGCATCAGAGCTACAAAATGGAAATGTAATCATTAGAAAACTGCCAGGAAAGCAGCATACTTATACCAAATTATAATCTTGATAGATTACCAGTTGTTCATTCCTAGTATCCTCACAGGGGTGTAATTCTACATGGTTTTGTGAAATGCCACTGTTTGTGACAGTGGTGTGCTCGAGACCAAATGTTTCTGTTTCTGCAAAGATTGTTTTTTTTTTCAAGCCACTGGCAAAACATTTTTCATTGCAGAGGTCTGAAGATGGAAATTTCATTTAGAAAAAGCATAATACCTACTTTTTCAAGTGGGTCTATCCAAATCGACTGGTAAGTGGTATTCTTGCCCACCAACACCATTATCACAGCCAGCTGATGATTTGCCAGTCACTGATGCAACTAGTTTGCTTGTCGAAGTTAATAATGTGACATGGTATTGTTGAAAGCAAGAAATTTCAGTAAAATAATAATTATCCAAAATTTGTTTAAGTTCTTGCCCACTGAAATTGAGGGATGATTTAAAATAGTTTAGAATATTATATGATAAATTAAAATTATAGGTCATAAAAATAGACCCATTTTTCGTGTCTTATTAATAATAGCCTTCAAAATGCTCAAAAAATATGAAATTTGAGAAGAATATTTTTGAACTGAAAACTTTTGTTTGCACTATTATATGACTTTGAGGCACTGTAGAGTTACAATATTATCAATTGGTTTCTCTATCTCTTGTGTGATACAAAAATGACATATTGTACATACAAAATTAGTGTATATAAAACATTAGTGCATACAACACTTACAGTGTATCTAATATTTTTGAAGGTATTTCTTACTACCAGATGTAATCTTTTCAAACCCAACCCAATAAAGTTAAACTACTTTACGAGTAATTAAGTGTTATAAATACTGACTTCTCTCCAACACAGTTTTTTTTAATTTGCAATAAAATAGAATAGCTGCTTCACACACACGCACACACTATAATATGTACGGTAATATGTTTCAAAGTTGATCATACATACAACAGAAAGTAATGATAAACCAAATATTTTAGAGTGAAACATTTCTATAACAGCATGAATGATTACATGTAATCATAGTCTTAAAATAATCTTAAAATTAAGTTTAAAGTCTTTTTAGTCTATAAGTTAAATGTTACTTTGAAACATGGTTGTTACATTGTCAATTTAGATCACAATGTAAAACTAAGTATAGTTTTTAAAAAATTAGGAATAATAGTACATGCAAAATATTCTATTCTTTGTAGCTAATAATGTCATGTGTATATAATTCAATAATGATAAAAAAATCATTTTCAGGAATATGTACTATGGTAGTTATTGGATAAATTGTTTTTCAGTTATGGGAATGTTGATTTACTATCACATTAAAAAATGCAAAGCTAACATCAGCTTCACTAAATAATTATCTAGTGTACATTAGTGCTGAGGGTTTGCACCTTTGGTGCTTCAACTTTATTATAGTGATGTGTTGCAGCAAAAATGGTCTGTGAGCCATTGTGCACAAGTGACAAGTAGTTTAAAACTTGCACTTCATGTATATCTAGAATAGCTTGTGCTTTAAATTAAATTTAGCTAAAAAAATATTGAATTTCTTTCTTACCTCAATTTTCATGAGAAGTGATCATTTATATTCTGATATCTAATGACAAGAATCTCCTGACAAAAATCACTCAGCTAGAAACAAATAGCTGCTTTTGTTGAAATTACTTATGGTAAAGGGTTATCAATACATAGTAACCACTCGATGCAACTTTCTATCACTTTAAAAACAACAACAACAAGAATTTCTAAGAAAGTATAGCTCAGTTTTGAGCCACTTGCTTACTACAGAAAATTGGGGGAAGACTAAAAAGCTGTATAAAGCAGGAAAATGTTTTATGTGCCTTGTTTAGCAAAGCAGTACATGTAGCAGCAAAACAACACATACCACTGTCATACACACACATGACACACACACACACACACACACTTATGTACTAGATATACCAAAACAAAACTTAAATTGTATTTTTTTCTCGTTAAATATTGAATGGGTTTTTTTTTAACAAGAGCAATACTGGATGTACAGCTATGACAAACAGTACAATAACCAAGATAACCTACCACTGCCACTAATTTTTTTGGAAAGTGAACCGTGGTAAATTTGTAAGAATAAATATTGTCAGATCATGCTAAAGACAAACTAATTCAAAGGAGTGAATGATTACATATCCCTAAATGATCCATGTACAGGTAAAGATTGATGAATCTTAGAATTCGTTTAGTTAAGTATGGTAAAGAGTAGACCACCAAGCAAAGGGTCAGAGTACAACAGTGACATACGTATATCCAAACATATAAAAATAGTCCTGATTTTAGATTATGTTAATCTGATCGTTCTTGCTCAATTCACTCGCCAATCACGCAACATTTCATTTAAAATTACTAAGCAATAATTTTATCTATAATACTAAATAATTATGCAAGTGCTATACTTTTGAATTCACTGTAGTAAATATCATTACAAAAAGATTGTGTTGATAAACTTAGATATTACTAATCTTACCTCTAACAGTCAGATTTTGAGACACAGCTGGTACACTCAGATATGTGCCAGTAGTAGCTCTCACACGAATAGTAACAGTAGAAGTAGTAATAGTCTCAGTTGTGTAAGTAGTTCCAGTCACTTCAGTGCCACCAGTATTGACATCCATAGTGTTTATATACACACGATATGTAGCTCCAAGGGCATTAACTGGAGGAGTCCAGGTTGCCTGTACTCTTCTATTACTAATCTGTCTCAATACAATATTAGTAGGAGGATCTGGATCTGGAATGAAGTAGATTAAATGCAAAATAATATATTAGTTGATGATGTACATTGAAGACACTATAATATTATGAAAAACTAAATGGTTTGATGTTTCAAAAGCCTAGTGACTTTCACCTAACTTTAAGTACATAGCTGTTGGTTTATGCTTGCAAGTAATCCATTTATGATTATGTATTACAAGTGCATGTGGAGCATAACATATATTAAAGGTGTGGCTTTCTTGCTACACTCAGACGGGATGGAGTGACCATTCGTAAGAAAAGCTTCGTTATATTATTTACCTTCATGTGAAAGGACTATGATAGTCTATTACAAATACCATGATATTATTTTGTGCATTTCACACTATTATTTCAAGAAACAACAACAACTCTTCTGTGTGCAATTTAAATACTCTTTGAGGTACAAAGTTATGGTTTGATTTCCCAATCCATTGCAGTTACCACAGCAACTATGGTATAAATATACATTTGGAAATATTATAATAGCACTTGAATACTGTTTGTTATTACCTTTTATTGTGAATAATGGTGATGTCACTGGAGTTGGTGTATTAGCATTACTAACAGAGTATGTGTAAGTTCCAGGTAGATATCCTCTCACTTGTAGAGCAACTCTATACATGTGACTCTCACATGGTCCAGTACCTACAATAGCATCTCCTCCTCCATCATAAAATGAACCACCACCGGCCAGTCTTGTATTTCTATCAACAATAACATTATTCCTTCTCCAAGTCACTGATGTAGCTTGACTTCCTGTAGTTAATCCTTCTATTACTAACACTAGGTTATCACGATCAGCTAATTGTGGTGGTGAATCAGGATCAAGTTGTATGGGAGCATTAGTTATGGCACCTAAAATAGCATATAAGAGTAAAATATTGTAATATACTTTAATGTCTGACGCATTTAGCATCAATGCTGTGGTTGGATTGGAATGGTCTCACACCAATAGCCATTTGATGGTTAAGAAACTAAAAGCCACCAGCCAGTCTGATATTTCTATCAACCATAGCATTATTCCTCCTCCAGTCACTGATGTAGCTTGACTTCCTGTAGTTATTCCTTCTATTACGAACTCTAAGTTATTGTGATCAGCTAATTCTAGTGAAGGGCTATCAGTATCAAGTTGTATAGTGTCACTAGTAATAGCACCTGAAATGTTACAGTATTGTAAAGTATTGATATACATAATAATATTAATAACTAAAGTATAACAATTACATTTTTACAGTATTTACTTCTGCATAATTTCTATTTTATCTGAATTTCCTAATAGTACTGAATTTGCACTGATGTTTCCTTCAGATAAGAGGAGAAAAACATCCACACGAGGCATCAATAAATTTAAACTTTATAATCTAGACTGACATTGAAGACTTTATCTTCAGCTAAGGAATCATGCTTGAGCTGCTTAAGAAATAACCTGGATAATATATATTAGTTTGACTAGGTATAGAGTTCTAACCACTAGTCATAAATGTTTCATTACATCAAATATTTTGGCTGCTGTTGTGGCTATATAATAAAACAGGGCAACCATGCTATGAATAGGGGGGACACTGGGATACTTCCTGGGGTGTACAAGAACATCATAGCTTGAGGTGTTGCTAAACCACCAAACAGTTTCATCATAGATACGGTATCATTTCTAGCAATAACTATATTTATGTTTCACTCATGATGGTTAGCTGAATAGCAGCTGAAACGTTTGATTATTAAAACATTTTATGACTAGTGGTTTGAACTTTAATAATCAAGTAAGAAATAACCTGTCCCAGATTTTGCTATCCAAGGAGTTTCAATGATCTGAAAGGAAATATTTTATAATGTATTGTGGAGGCTAACTAAACAGTATGACTGTTATAGCCATTAGCTTAGTAATAGCAAGAACCTTAAAAGCTTACATCAGATACTTGATGTAAAAATTACTGGTGAGTACTTGAAATTCATTTAATAAGATATGCTCATTGTGGGATAGGCAAACATTAGTATAAATAAAATTTGAGCTTCAGGACTTTATCAAGGTTTGATGTAGTTATTAGGAATACCTCATTCATTTTGAAGTATTTGGAACAATTATTTTTTCACTTTAAGTCTAATTTACCTTGTAAGAAATATTTCAAATATGTGCAGAAATACCATTCTTTTTATCGTTTTTATTTACTGCATATACAAATTATATTTTTGTACTGTCACTTACAATTGGCCGAAGATCAAATTATGCCTATTAGTCTATTAACACTATTACTTAAATAACATATTAACAGTTCTGGACTCTTTAAAGCATCTTGAAGTGGCACACAGCCAAGTTTGGCATCACATGTTGTATAAATCAAGATTCCTTACTGCATACTGTATTTTGTAAATAGATATTTTCATCAACAGACTTCAGTATTATGCTATAATATGTGGTCATGAAATATTAATTATATTTTTATAGGTTGATTTCCTCTGATAAAAAAATATATAAATATTTCTAACATAATAAAGAAAGAGAGATTTTGTTTTAAGCTTTCAAAAATTGACTCAACCTGATTGAGTTATTAAAATAGAATATTGTCAAATATGATCAAAATTGTAACTTTTACTTATTTGAATATCTTTATATGGCTAACTGACTGACACATAGACAATAGAATATGGTTACTCATAAATTAATCACCAAACGTGCGAACCCTCAGCGCTATTCAACACTACCTAGCTATTACAATATGATCTCCTTCCAAAAGAACAAGCAATCTGTTAGCTATTTTTAAATGAGGTATCAAAATAGCTAGACCAATTAAAATGGTATATGGAAACGCTATCTTCATAAGAGAAGAAGCTAAACTAGCCAGAAACACTCACTGGTATACATTTTCAACGTGAAACTTTACTTCTTTCAACTCCGTTAACTTCCCGGAGTAACACTTAGGAGCCTGAGCATGAAGCTAAGTACACCGCTGGCTGCATAAATTATTTGCTCACGTGATTATGACATGACACTAGGGGGGGTTGCCCATAAAAGCTGGTACCTATGCAGAGTTGAAAGCTTTTCTTTTTCTCAACGAATAGCCCGAAATTAAACAAAGTAGCACAATAAAAGGTCTTAAATCTTCGTCCTGAGTAAGTTCATACCTAAATCAATTGTTAATTGTCAGTAATCTCCTAAATCAGAGCATGACAGACAGATAGACAGACAGACAGACAAAAAGACAGGACAACTACTATAACCCTCTCGCACATGCGTGCTGAGGGTTAATTAAATACAAACAGTTTAATTTAAAATGAATACTTAAGTAACAGACTGAGTAGTAGTGTACTTGAGCTTAAATGGCAATCTGCACAAGTAATTCAAACAACTAGTTAAAACTAGAGCACTGAAGTGCAAACCCTCAGCGCTAGTTAGCTGCTAGTATGATAAAGAAAATAATAACAAAGGAAAAATGTAGAAACAAAAAAAAGAAAGAGAAGTGGCATGAAGGGAGGCAGGAAAGAGAAAAAGACAATGAAGAGGGACAAAAGAAAGAGGAATGAATGAAAAAAGGTAGGAAGAAAAGAAAAAGGAAGAAGAAAGAAAGAAAAACAGTACACGAAAGAAAGAGGAAAAGA
>WLWI01001947.1_pt1 | contig 17885 bp, 12 predicted proteins | sample 6701501 | NCBI WGS metagenome assembly WLWI01 (sample SAMN12718690, study PRJNA515312) | sponge metagenome | isolation source: marine sponge | host: Mycale hentscheli | place: New Zealand: South Island, Marlborough, Capsize Point | collected 2014-11-01
GCTCCAATTTCAGGACCACTACTGAGAGAAAAAGCTCTACTGTTATTTCCTCAGTTGTACCCAGAGAAAGCAGCAGATTCATTCAAGGCTAGCGGAGGCTGGTTGCAGAAATTTTGTAGTAGGCATGAAATAAGGGCAATGTCTCTTCAGGGAGAAATCTAGGAAACAAACAAAAATTACATCATATTTTAAGTAAAATATAAATATTTTTTGATGTATGCATATATACTTCTTTTTCTATCATAAGTAATTATTTTATATTTAACATGTTCTAAGTTACGGACAATTCTTAGTTACGGACACCCCTTGGTCCCAAGGTGTCCGGATAAGAGAGGTTTGACTGTAATTCAGAGTGGTTGATTGAGGTAATGTTTATTTAGAATACACTTGGGTTTTATAAACGAGAAGTTTATGTGCTAAACATTTAGTTTGCTCTGAGCAGTCCTCGTAGCCAACTCGCGTAATTCCCGGTTTCCTTTTGCGAAAAACCGATGACGTAATTCATGGTTCGGGTCGTAGTGCAAAGGAAATGGAGTTTGACTGGGGCATAGCTCTCTGCTCTGTCACTAGTAGGTTGTGTTTTCTTGTGTCTAAAGAAATTTTAAAAAGTATATAGTAGGTGCACATGTTCCAAATGTTCAGTGGTCGTTCGTTCTGTCGGCGTGATACAGTCCACGCCCCCATGAAGTGACTCGATCACACGTGTAGGCTTAACCACGTGTACTACATATGGTTGATAATTCTATCTGAAGTGTTTCAGTCTGCTCTAGTTCTTTGCACTTCATTTATTTCGGAGAGTACAATGGTGAGTATTTGAGTTCTTTGCTCGCAATATCTTCACGATTTGTGATGGTGTAGGCTGCTGCTGCTGTTCGTAGTTTCAGACCTCTGTTGGACCGAGTCCTCGTACAGAGAGTGGCTGCAGAAACGGTACGCACTTGTATTTTCTACTCTCATCTATTGTAGCTCTTGACTTAGTGTATGTGCGCTTAGTTCATCAAGTCGGTCTAGTTATGTTGCTCGTCGAATCTATTCTTATTATGTTTAGAAAACAGCTAGTGGCATTTTGATACCAGAGAAGGCACAGGAGAAAGTGAAGGAAGCTACTGTAGTTGCAGTGGGACCTGGAGCAAAAGACAAGGTAATATTTTGGCATAGTACATACATTGAATACTATATTTCTGCTAAGTTTTTAGAAACTGCAAATGTGTTTGCAACACTTCAGTGTTTTTAGTGGACTTTCCTAAATTTTCCTTGTAGGATGGCAAATCCATTGCTGTGAACGTGGCTGTTGGAGACAAAGTGATGGTCCCAGAATATGGAGGAACTAAACTTGTGTTTGAAGATGCTGTAAGTTTTTAGTAGTTTATTGAAAGATGCAAGTGAGAGCTCCTTTTTGCTTTCAATAATGCTGAGCTCCTTGTGATAGTTATTTTATTTGATTTGTAGGACTATCTTCTGTTCAGAGAGCAAGAAATACTGGGTATCTTCAACAAAAGTAGCTGAAATAATGAACAATACCAATCTTCATGTATCATCGCTTCAATTTATTTATTGCTGTGCTTTCTGTATGTTTAATGTATCTGTTCAGTTGAGTTATTTTGATTGTGTTGAACGCGTTGTGCATGCGATTTTTGTGTATTGGAAACGTCTTGGCTGTTGTGGTGTGCGCTAATTGAAGTTCTCACGTGAGAGAACGTTCACACTTGTTGACTGACGACCTTCTTACGTTTACAGAGATACGAGAGGGTGAATGAAAAGGAGGGCTCAGGTCACGAGCAGTATTGGTTTAATATAACAGCAAGGAAAGGGTTAATTGTGCTGTCTTTGTACAAGTATCTGTAGCTATGGAGAAGCCCTCGCTAGACGGTAAGTTTCAGTTTTCCCACCTTCAGGTTTTTTTGTTTGGTTAGTGAACTTCATTATATGCATGCAGATATTGAACAGCAATTGAGGGAGACACAGGCCCAGAGCAGAAAGCTTAGGATGAAGGAAAGTCGTGAGAAAGTAAGTTGCTATAGAGACCCAAGTAGCTAAGGTTATGAAGGAAGCATTTAGTACCGAGTCACTTTAATAGTGTCTTTGTGTGGCTCAACAACAAAAAAACAAAACAAAAAAAAAGCTTGCTCTTAACATAGTTAATGGTGTGTATGGGTGCCACATTGAAAATTTGGGTTCCAGGAAGGGGGGGGGGGGCGGGGGGGGGGGGCGTGGGGGGGGGGGGGCCGGGCGCGGGGGGGGGGGGGGGGGTTGGTTTGGGGAGGAAGAGCAGTTACATCCAGGATTATTATTTTCAGGGTTTGTTCGTGGGTCTAGTAATGGTTGAGTAAGACGTCTGTGAGAAACTGTTGTTCTCTACCTTTATACTTATGGGCCCCTTTGGTTGAGGATGCACACAAGTGACTGCACGTGGAATAATTGTACCAGATTTGTTTTTGTTCATGTGAGGGTCTGTATGCATTCACAGTATAAAAACTCTTTGTGTGCACACCTCATAGGACTCATATATATATATATATATATATATATTATTTAAGGTCTGAAGCACAGGCACTCTATATCTGACACAATAAGCCTAAGAAGTGTCCATGTTTATTGCTGTGTGAAGGAGAGTGCTGACTCTTTAGCCTAATGAATTTTGCCAGGGTAGAACCCATAATGGCAAAAAACAAAAATGCAACAGCAACAAAAAACAACAACAAAAAAGCTCTAACCAATAACAGAGACCATATCTCTAACACTTTATTGCGTAAGATTTGCTTACCTCTTCGTGTAATCAGTTTGATAGTGTGCGCCTGGGCGTAAACGAAGGTCATCTTGCCTGGACAGAGTGTGCAATTATTTTTGTTCCACCGTTTCCTCGCTTAGCTTTCTCTCTGTGTTCAATCATAATAAGAAACCCAGATTGAAGTGATACAGTTGGTCATCAAATAACCAATCTTCGTTTTAATTGAAAATGGAGAATGTTTAATATTAACACTTTCCATATTGTAAGTTCCATATTAGAAGGTAGTTGTTGAGGATGCACCTCAAGTCTTTATTCTTTACTGGTATAACCCTCCCTCCCCCCCAATGTAGTAAACTTGACATTTCCTCTACTGAGCGTTCATAATTATTTTAGTTTAAGTACACAAGGCTAAACTTATTGAAACTGCTTTATTTTTTGTAAATTTTAAGGCCAAGGTCTTGGTGCATGCCATAGGTAACGGATATTATTTTTAAGAATGTAATTTTTACATTTTATTTATATTTTATTCTTTTCTGATACAAGTAGCTGTAGTAATTTTAATTTATTTTGGCATAACGTGTTAAATTGGGAGGGGAACTAATAGATTTTTGTGTGATGCTATGGGGTAAAATGCAAAATGTTCGTAGCAAATTATAATTCCTTCATTGAGAGCTGAAACTTTCAAATAATATTTATTGCCTGTGAACTTTATAGTGAGGTGATGTATAGTCGATTTCATTTTTGCTTCAAAGATCCACTTGGTTGACATTTATGTACTTAATTTTAGGTGGGTCTTTTATCGACTGGGCATTATGACACGATGGTGTATTCCAATGTGGACAAGTCAGGCTACCACACCAGTATTGCCATGGAAGATGACGATGTGAGTACCTGTGTGTAAATGTGTATGTTTAGTTATGCATTGTGTTTTTTTTTTGCACATGTTTTTGGCCATGTGCAATAACTTTATAGTGTTTACGTCAGGTTGTTGGTACATATTTTATAATTAAATTACTTAATGTGATCTTTTTTGTTAATATTAAAAAAAAGAGAGATTGTGTCATCTTACTTACAACATTATAAATATAACCAGAAGCTTCAAATGTGGTTGACAGATCCTCATGTTATTTCTTGTCAAAGTTGTTGGTGGATATTTGTCATTATTTCATCATCTTTCCCCTTGTTTACCTTACCCCTTGTTTACCTTACCCCTATGATTACCTTACCCCTATGATTAGGAGGAAGATGAAGGTGTTGTTTCCAACACCAGAGCCACTTTCTCAGCTCCTCAAGACTTGCTCAGTGATGCCACTAAAGGAGAAGAGGTAAATACTGAAGTGTCATGCTATTGGGTTAGATAGGTGTTACAATGTGTTAACCCGTGTTCTGATGGCAACTAGAACAAAAATCATACATCTGACTGTACGTTAGTTAAAATTTGGCATCAAATTTTTTTCAAGGTAACACAGAATAAAAGAAACTGGGTCGCAAAAGTTAAATTGGATGGGTTAGATGAGGGTTATGGTGTTAACTTGTGTTCAAGTGGCAACTAAAACAAAGTCATTTCTTTGTTGTTTTTCTCAATCCTGGCTGTTAGTTAAAATTGGCACCTAAGTTATTAGAACTACAAATAACTTTTTTTATGTACAATTTATGAAAGATGCCCAAAAAACTACTAATTATGTGAATTGATATCCACTATGTCATTTCTCTTCAAACTAGCACATAACTCATCAAAGTACGCAGTCTAAATGTCATAGAAATTACTTTTACTCGTATACTTGATAGAATAATGAAATTTAGTTAAAGTCTTTTTATTATCTTTTCGAAAGTTTTGGTTTCACTGAAGAAGGCTCATTGAGCTAAAACACTTGAAATAATGAGCATCATAAAAGGCTGTGAAAGAGAGAGAATATATCTAATGAGTAAAAGAAGGCTGAGAAAGAAATTATAAATATCATAATTGTAGTACAAAAGTTACGGCTAAATATTGTCATTTTATCAAGTCAATATTTTGTACTAAATATTTGATGATCGCTTGCACTTGTAGCCTCCCGATCCAATGTTGGAGCAGATGAAGGCACGCAAGATTACAGAACATCAGAATAACTACCAGCAGCAGATGTACAGGAACTTGATCATATCTCCAGCCAGAGTTGACCCTTTCTCTGATGGTGAGTTGTGTAGAATTCATTCACCTATCTCTTCTCTTTATGTTTCTCTGTTCTATATAGTACTACCATTATCTACTTAGTATTTAAGGTATTAAGGTATGGTAAGTTTAGTTTTAGTGAGCTAGCTATTGTCATTACTTTTAGATCAGCTCCTTGATCATGGAAAGTCTTGTTTGTCTTGGTGTTTTTATTGTACAAATAAATATAAATAATGTTTTATTTGTGCGTATTTTGATTTGTTGTGCATTACTTGCTTGTTCAAGCCTCACCAACTTCCTGGTAGATGACGTGTCCACAATTGATAGTGAGATGGTAAGTTTGCATTCAGTTCAAGTTTACCAACAGAAAGATTCGTAAAGAGAGTGTAATTGAACTGAATGCACTTTTTTTTCTCCATGAGAAGACTTTAAAAGTGGTTTTGCAGACATTCAAGATGGTTTTAGTGGTGAGATAGTTTCTTAGGAAATGAAGGAACACTAGGGAGAGTAAAGAAAGTTGTTGCTACAGTGAATATGACACACAATATAAGTATTTTTGAATTCTCCAGTATATCAAAAATTGTGTTTGATAATTTATTTCTTGAAAATAGCACAACATAATATTATTGAATCATTTATAGATGCTGTTGTAAGCTTAACATAAATATAGGTTAAATACGAGGGTGTTTTAAAAAAGGGTAAAGGAAGGGGTGGGTGGGTTGTCTGCTAATAGAGTTCGTTAATGACACTTTACAGGCTCATTCTGTGACTGTTGTTGGATGGATCAGACTGCACCACCTGGTCGACGTGCCACTTTACCATATAAACCATGTTATCACTCAGCCTTCTCTAGTTCTGTAGCAATGGTCTCATCTTTATTATTATTACATGTATGAATGTTTGTGATTCAGTTGTGAAAATCTATTGCAATGGGAATTTGTATACAAATGCGGACATGAAATTGCTTTATTAATTAAATGCGATGGTCACCATGAGCTCTCAAAGGAATTTTTTTTTTTTACTCACTTGTTTACTGAACATTTTAATTAATCAGAAACTTGAGGAAATGATTCCAGCATAGTGGAGTGAATGGCTTTTTGGCATGAGCATGTAATGCAACTCAGCAGCTGCCTTAAAATTTCTTTACATTTAAAACGTCTTAAATGTCATTTGACTTAGTTACAACAGAAAGCTTTGTATTGTAAGTTATAAATCCGAATCCATTCTAGACCTAAGGAGCAAATTACAGCATTCAGTTTTCTTTGTAGAAAAGTACTTTGCTTTCATTTATTCTTTTTATTTGTTATACAAATTCCTTTTGGAAAATTGTTTTAACCCTTCAGTATCATGTGATTTTGTGCTAGTCCAATGTGTTTGAGTGCTGTGTTTGGATGTGTTACTAATGGATTGGGTTGGCTCGCCTGACTCTTAACAGACTGACACTGGCTTACAAGCAAATGAATAATGCATTATGTAATGGCTTGTGCAGTTTTAGTCGGTGCTAGAGCTACCGGTTGGTGTAGACGCATCAATATATGGTATTACTAATGGTATGTAGCAGTAAGACATGTGTAAAGCAGGTTTAAAAACTATTAAGCAGAAATGTGGTAGTATGATTGTTTTGTTGCTCACTATTTCTGCTAATGTAATGTATCATTTCCTCCCTGTTGTTTTTTCTGCTGTGTTATGTATTCTAGGTGGCAAGACTCCAGATAGTAACATGAGACGCTACCAGGATGTTATGATGGAGACCAGACTCAAGAACGAGGAGGTATGAATATACTAATACACTTTTAATAGTTTTTTTTTTGGGGGGGGGGGAAATTGATTTGCTTTCATATAGTATTTGTTGTACTATAAACTATACATGTCACTGAAGAAAAGTTGGACTCTGGTTTACCCGAACAGTGTAGGGTGATGAGAAATTTGAGAAGTTGACACTTTTAGTATTAGTAGTAGTAATGAAGCACCAAAGGTGCGAACCCTCAGCGCTATTAAACACTACCTAGCTATTACAATATAATCTCCTTCCAAAAGAATAAGCAATCTGATAGCTATTTTAGTGAGGTATCAAAATAGCTCGACCGGTACATGGAAACGCTGTCTTCATAAGAGAAGAAGCTAAACTAGCCAGAAACACTCACCGATATGCATTTTCAACGTGAAAACTTCACTTCTCTCAACTCCGTTAACTTCCCTTGAAAACTTCACTTCTCTCAACTCCGTAAACTTCCCTGAGCATCAATCAACCTACACCGCTGGCTGCAAGAAATTATTTGCTCACGTGATTATGACATGACACTAGGGGGGGGTTGCCCATAAAATCTGGTACCTACCGCGGAGCTGAAAGCAAGTTTTCTCAACGATTAGCCCTGAAATTAAAAAAAGTAGCACAATAAAAGGTCTTAAATCTTCATCCTGTTAAGTTCATACCTAAATCAACTGTTAATTGTCAGTATTCTCCAAAATCAGAGTGTGACAGATAGACAGACAAACAGACAAACAGATAGGATGACTACTATAACCCTCTCGCGCATGCGCGCTGAGGGTTAATAATAATAATAAATATTATTATTATTATTACTATCATCATTATCATCATTATGTGTTGGTGTAGCGTGAGACTAGAAGTGCCATTCTAAAAAAGAAAGCTGAGAATGGATTTTCAAAGACCAGTGAAGTGGCTCCCAGTAAGCCTCGCAAGAGAGGTCGATGGGATCTCCAGCAGACTCCTGATGAAGCAGCAAGGAAGAAGTCCGCCTGGGATGACAGTGGCAGTAAAGGAGGTACCACTCCTGGGGGGACAACTCCTGGTGGAACAACTCCTGGTGGAACAACTCCTGGTGGAGCTACCCCGGGAGCCATAACCCCTGGAAGGAGCAACTGGGATGAGACTCCAGGGAGGAAAGATGGGGAGACGCCTGGTGCGACCACACCTTCCACTCGGATGTGGGATGCCACGCCTGGGGCTGTGACACCCGGACACAACACCCCGGCAACTCCCGGGAAGAAGAATCGTTGGGACATGACCCCCAAGTGGGAAAATACTCCTAAAGCTGATGGTCTCGGGGAAACTCCAGGTAGAGCTGGCTGGCAGGAAACCCCACATGCTGACCGCCAGGCAGGGGAAACCGGAGCACCTGAGACACCGGGAACATTGAAGAGGAAGTCGTCTCGATGGGACGAGACCCCTCAGTCTCAGCGCCATTCCAGCGGCACTCCAAGTGTCCATGGAGCCACACCCAGCTTTGGTGCCACTCCCAAACTACCAGCAGGCACGCCCAGCTTTGCTCGCCAAACTCCTGCTGGATCTGTTGCTATGGGGATGATGACCCCTTCGATGGTAGGAGGGGTGGGGAGCATGACCCCCGAACAGATGCAGACATGGAGGTGGGAAAAAGAAATGGACGATCGCAACAGACCTCTCACTGACGATGAATTGGATGCCATTTTCCCTCAGGATGGATATAAGGTACTATAAGAATGAAGAGAGATTAACATCCTCCAGAGTAAATAAGAAAAGAAAATAAGAAGCTAAATGCAGGAAATTTTTACTGAGAAGAGATTAATGCAGGGAATTTAGCATCACAGTTATGTCAAATTGGAAGAATTTAACCAATAAAATTTGAAATTCAGTTCATTAAAACTTCAATTATGACTCTATAGTTTGCTATTGTTTTTTTCTTATTTTGTTCGGAGGATGTTGATTTTGCTTTGGGGAAAACATTTGGTAGACACGTTTGTGGATGATACATGTGTATGTTTCCAATCACATTATTGAATATGCATTAGTAATATAATAACTGACCACAGCTTACTAGTTCTTTGAAAATTTACATCAAGGACCAATTTACCAAGTAGATAACTGACTCTCTATTGTATGCTACAACGGTATTACTCGCACTGTATTTACAGAAGGTCAATTTGGCACAAAGGTGAATTGCTTGATTAAAGTAGTAATTCGAAAAGCAAGTAGAGGTATTTTCCTGAAGGATAGTGTAGATGCACCAATTACGTTTTAGTGAACTGTGAATTACCGTATGTCCCATTATCATAAACTCCATCATTCCTATATTATATAACTAAACATTAACACTTGCCCATCTATTGATTTACACACTAAGTAAGGCTACACTGTCTTTTTCACACAGCAAATCAATTTAGCGAATGATTAATTGTTGTGCGGTTAGCCGTCATAAAGTTTGAGGATATATAGGTAGCAATACTGTTTGTGACATTAGGCAAGAAAATGTACTTACACAGTCGACTTCCTGATGTGTGTCACATAGATCTTAAAGCCTCCAGCAAGCTACAAGCCAATACAAACCCCATCTCGCAAGCTGACTGCCACGCCCACCCCTATGGGAATGAGTGGGTTCAGATTCCAGATGGAAGATGACAAGATCAAGAAAGTAGATGACCTTCAGCCGGTGGGCATGGGGAAGCAGGAGCTGCCCTATATGAAGATGGAAGATGCTCAGTATTTTGCCAAGCTCTTGGAGGATGTGGACGAGGAGACGTTACCAGCTGATGAGCAGAAGGAGAGGAAGATCATGAGGCTGCTGCTGAAGATAAAGAATGGAACACCTCCCATGAGGAAGGTGAGCAAGATAGCAGTGTGAGGTGAAAATAATATTTTCAGCAGTTATATATGCAGGTTTTTTCTAGACAGCATGATATAGATTATGGTACATTGGTGTCTGGTAAAGTATCACCTTTTTTCTTGTTGCACTTTTATATCTGATGACCTTTTACTCATTATGTAGCAACTAAGTAAAAAGCTATCTTTGTCAGTTGTGCGAGTTGGTTTTGTTTATTATTTATAGCCTGTGATGCTAGGAAGCATTCATAGTCATAGAAGGCATTTGTGTTCTATTCTTAGTACAGTTTCTAAATTTATGTTATTAAATTTGTCGTATTTTCTTTACCGGTGTAGTCTGCTCTGCGGATGATCACAGACAAGGCTCGTGAGTTTGGAGCAGATGCCTTGTTCAACCAGATCCTTCCTTTACTCATGTCTCCGACTCTGGAGGATCAGGAGAGACATTTGCTGGTGAAGGTTATTGATCGCGTGCTATACAAACTGGATGACTTGGTCCGACCATTCGTACACAAGGTAAACATAACCTTCTCCTGTTGGCATAGCAAATAAATCACATTGTACCATGCTTGGTAGAATATGTGTTAGTTTGTATTGGGTGGTAATTGACTTGCTTCGCCTGTAGTAACTATGAGACTGTAAATTCAGGGATGGGTTCAAGCACTCCCTACAGTGCTTGATTGAAAATACTTAAGCTCCCAGTCAGCACTTTTAAAGTGTTTTCAAGTACAATCTCAAGCATGCTGCACACTTTATTACAAATTACAGCAACATAATTTTTAAATTAATGAAATGCTTCAAAGTAAAACTACTAAGTGGACACTTTCATGCCTAGTACCTGAATTTATTTTGTAGTCCAAAGGGTGCATACCTGCCACGGCAGAGGTTATCACATTCATTGAAACTAGCAAGTACTCCACCACACAGTAGCGCTTGACATATGCACAGTAAGAATGCAGTAGCATAAGTTACTTTTATTCATGGCTACAGTTGGTTAAGGTTACAATCAGTTTCACTCTCCTGCTCTATTTATTCCTGAACTATCTCATTTTTGTATCCCCTACCTTTCTTTTTTCCCAGCAAGTGATTACTATAATTGCAACAAAAAGTGGGTGGAATAGACGAGGATAAGGCGGCGTAAGCTTCAAAAAGGAAGGTTAAAATGTGAAAGAGAAGGCAAAAGCGGTTAATCGGTGGAATCGATGAGGAAAGGTGGTGTGGTAAAAAGGAGAAATTACGAAAGAGAAGCAAAAAGGGAACGATAAATATTGTACTAAAAAGTGGGTGGAATCGAATCGTCGAGTAATGGCGGCGTAAGTTTCAAAAAGAAAGGTGAAAGTAGAAAAGCAGAAGTCAAAAGTTTTACTTAGCCTAAGTCCACAATCATGATAGAAGGGACAGAAAGATTCACAAGCAGGAGAGGTAGATAAAGGAGGAGAAAGGACTCCTTGATTCAAGAAGGAAGAGCTGGTACAGATCGTGACGACACTTGCTACAGATCGTGATGACACTTTACCCACTCTACGGTTTGTCTGCCACTCTAGTCTTCTTCCACTTATCGTTGTACTAGGTTAGGTAGCAAACGAATTCGCCTACCGGTAGTCTAGCGTAGCCAATCCCTTCACTTCGTTATAACTGCATTCTTGGTTTACTCGGTAATTCAGCGTTAGTTCACGAAAACCATGTTCCTGTTTTTCTGCCACTCCCGCCTACTGTCCATTTATTTTGTGCTGGGTTTGGTTGCTAACCAGTTCTGCGTTGCATTCTAAGTTTACCTGGTAATTTAGCGTGAGTTCACGAGTATTGTGCATCTGCGCGTTCTAGCTCATTAGCTCATGAATTATTCATGAATACGTACGTCGGTCACGGGTATTATTATATAGATTGTGTAGTGCTTAATAAGGTGCTTGTCAAGCACTTTGAATTTATGAGCTTAAATACGAGCACAAGCACAAGTGATTTATTAAAGTGCTTGAAAGCACCATCAAGCACTTCCAATAAAGTGTTAGAAGTAATTATAAGTGGAAGCACTGAAGTGCTTGAACTCATTCCTGATTGTGATACACATGCTTGTATTTTGTTTGTTTTCAGATTCTGGTGGTGATAGAGCCTCTGTTGATTGACGAGGATTACTATGCTCGAGTTGAGGGTCGTGAAATTATCTCCAACTTGGCCAAGGCTGCGGGTCTGGCCACCATGATTTCCACCATGAGGCCAGATATTGACAACCTTGATGAATATGTCAGAAACACCACTGCAAGGTAGGGTATCTGTATTCTTGCAAGTGAATGAGTGGGTGAGGAAGAAAGAGAGTGGAATGAACTTATTACAGTCATTATACATATGGTACGGGGTCATCAATATTGATTGTGAACAAACTTCACTTGTGTGATTCATCAATGCCTGTGCACATCTTCAATAAATGGGGAGAGCTTATGATATAAATCAGTCTAAGTAGGTGTTGCTGCTAATGTCTGTTCCATCATGGCAAGTTTTTCTGAATGAAAAGTTTTTTGTTTGTTTTTAAGGGGAAGGAAGGAGGTTTGTGCAGCAGACAGAATAGATAACAGATTGCAACCTTGAGCACTCTTAAGTAATTTCGAAGTGTGTTAGTAATTGCCAATTTAGGAAATATACATGTTGTCTGTCAGATGATGACAGAGCCTGTTACGTATGTTCAGTGAGTATGAATGTCAAATATCAGGTTGTTGTGTACTTTATTTTCAGGGCATTTGCTGTGGTGGCTTCAGCACTGGGCATCCCTTCTCTCCTGCCTTTCTTGAAAGCCGTCTGTCGCTCCAAGAAGTCCTGGCAGGCTCGTCACACCGGCATCAAGATTGTGCAGCAAATAGCTATTCTGATGGGCTGTGCTGTGCTTCCTCATCTCAAGAGTCTTGTAGAGATTATTGAGAATGGACTGGTGGATGAGCAGCAGAAGGTTCGCACGATCACTGCTCTTTCTCTGGCTGCTTTGGCTGAAGCTGCTACTCCGTATGGTATTGAGGCTTTCGATTCAGTGCTGGTTAGACTCTGGAAGGGTATCAGGTAAGTGGTCATCAAATTGAATGATGTGATAGTTAAGAGAGTGCTTTAGGTAAAGGGTGGTCTTTTTTCATGGAATGTGTACGTGTTTTGGGGATTAAAAGTTTGTATGTACTAGATTAAAATAATAGGCTAGAGTTTACCCACCATAATGGTGGCAAGAAAGCTAAGGCTTGCAATTCGAATTCAGTATAGTAAAGGCGTCATCCTAATTGCTCTTACTTTACCTGATTTAAACAAGTTGACTGACTTTTCTTATCAACCAAGTAGTTAAACATCCACACACTAACTGAAGGTTTTGTTGCATGTAAGGTGGACTAATAAGCGTAATATAAGAATTAGAATGTTTAGTTTTGTAACAAAAAAAATCATTTGTGCCTTGGAATTAAAGAAATAGATGAAAAAGAAATTAGAAAGAAACCAACTTTTTGTCTAACTTCGTCCAATTTATGAAAATGTGATGCTATATATCGAACCATTTTATTTGTTTGTTAATTTATTAATTGCTGCTACTAACCACTGATTTTTTATTATTTCTTCAGAGCTCATCGTGGCAAAGGTCTTGCTGCCTTCCTGAAGGCCATTGGCTATCTTATTCCCCTCATGGACAATGAATCTGCCAATTACTACACCAGAGAAGTCATGGTCATCCTTATCAGAGAATTTCAGAGCCCTGACGAAGAAATGAAGAAGATTGTGCTCAAAGTGAGAATAATACTTCATAATTTATTACAACAATCATTAGTGTGGCTTACTTAAAAAAAAAAGGAAGAAAGAAAGACTTATATTAGACAATAGTCCAATGGATTGTTCCTTATAGAAATGGAACACCTGATGAAATACTCAGTGATTTAAAATAGTTACAGAGCACAAAACAATGCTAGTCCATAGTATTTACATGGTGGGATATATGCTCATGTACATTTTCAAGACTTTTTCCATTATTACTGAGCTAGCTATGGCCAGATTGTGAAACTAAGACTTACTGATAAACTGTGCTGTCTTCATTGCCAAACAAACCGATTTTAACTCTACTTCAAACTCACTGAGCTAGCCAGAAGAGTGTACCCAAAATATTTGATCACATGATTTTGGTGCAACTTAAAGTGAAGCTGCACACCTAAAGTTGAGAGGCACAATTAAAGTGCTTAAGTTGTTGAGTAGTTCAGTAGTTTGATTACGCTTGAAAAAGTTGCCATCTTTGAGATCTGCTTGTTGACAGACACTATGATGACCTCATATGCATGTGCTTTAAAGGGTGCAGTTACCACCTGAACCTGCTGTAATTAAGTGATTCAGTAGAATACCACAAAACCCGCCCGTAACTAGATCCAATTTGCTCTCCTGAACTGACTATTGTCTCCACAATTTGAACACTACCAATTAACTGTAGCAGACAATTTACCACAAAGAGCTTTCACCTCAAAGGACTCAGTACTGTAGGGCAGAAGCAGCAGTGTAGATATTAATCTTTTTGTTCACTTTCTAAAAAATATTACTAAACAACAATATAAAATCATAACTCCATAGTAGCAGGGCCATAATCAAATACAATATGAAATGAACAAAATCAAAGGGGTTCTGAAGTATGCAATACTATCAAGGGGATCCAAGGAGCTGGGCCTTCTCATTGACCTCTCTACTGGAGAGCCATGTCCTCTCTTCTAAATAACCAGGATGTAGTATTCTTCCCATGACTTCTTAGGAGAACCGAAGGTCTACTATTCTCTCCTCTGGAGAACAAGGAAGCCATGTCTTCTGCTCTGCACTTTTTTTTGTGAACCTGCTAGTTGTACCCTAGAACCAAGGAGTTGTGCCTTCTCATAATGGGAGCTCATCTATTTCTATGAAGAGCATGCAAGCACCTTTCTCTCCTGTTGATGTAGATTAGACAAAGTACTATGATCTAAAATTTGATTCAGGTCTTATTTTAAATAAATCAATAAAATAATATATAGCCTAATTGATAAATATATATTATTGTAGAAAGAAAATAATATTAGTCAATAAAAGTAATAATTCACATTTTCTTATAATGGTGTGCAAATATATATATTATTCATCCCATCACAACAGTAACAGGGATAGAAAAAAATAGCACCAAAAACTCCTGAGAAGTTGAAGTTAACACACTGAAACTGCTTCTAACTTCTACCCGCTACACCAACCTTCTGTCAAGCTCTCCAAAGACACCAAAGCAGATTCTTCCTTCCAAGTCGCAGCTGTGAGCCGTGATATATCTATTCTAAACGAGTGACTCCAGGCGCCATTAATACGCCGCCGCTTCTTCATCGTCTAGGACCCTCCAGTACATTCCAGAAGTCTTGTACTCTTCCCCGCGAGGCTCACTCGCACAGTAACTCTTCTTCTGTGTTTGCTTACCAGTTCTAATTAGAGCCGCCACCACCCGGAATTTTGCCTACAATAAATTGCGCGCTCAGAGTTGGGGGGCGGAGTTGAAGAATCAAATGAATACGAATCAATAGTTAGCTTCGTATCTAAAAATCGAAATTCAGACGTACTGGATGGCCAGAATGAACTCATATTTTGTACACGGGGTACACGCCACATTTAAAAAACATTACAACGAGTTTTTTCTTTTAAATAGGATACAAAAAAATAATATAAAAATTTTTTTTTTAAAATGGGAAAAAAATACTAATAAAAAATACGGCGTTGTAATGTTGTGGGGAAGCCCCTAGGCTACCGCTGGGGAAAAAAAATCGACTTCGTAACTGCAACAGTCGCCCCTAAATTTCGCTGAGTAGCCGTAAGGTTTGTATCGTTGTTTCTCCGTTCCTGGTCGGTCTTTTTTCTTGAAACTTGGTTTATAAGAGCTGTCTGTTGGTGTCTGTTTCAACTGCAACAACAAAGTAAGCGTACATTGAACAGACAACGAGAAATAAATACATAGCACAACTCCTCCATCTGCGGTTTAGCGCTGCGGTTTCAAGTGGTACTGCACCCTTAATGTCTAGCTCCATGGCCTGGAGTCTTTCTATATTTAGAACGTAGCTAGTCACATGCAGCATTCTGATTGGTCCATTACTAAGTAAATTTATTCAAGTAGATTCATGCTTTGCAGCACTTACAAATTGAGTAAATATGACGCTTGTTGCTATACTCTAGGCTTTACCGTTACATTTTTGTTTTTTACTTAGATGTTAGTTGTTGCTACGTTTTACAACAGTTAGATTTGAATTAGCAACGTTTAAAAACCTTTGGCCTTGAGTAGTGTCCTTGCTATCAAAGCTTGAGGCCTCATATTCCTAAAATCAGCAGATTCACAATATCCTAATCTAACTACTATATTATAGTTTCTAGCTTTGTGTACAAAGAACTTAACTCAAGTCCCATTCTCTAACTCATGTCCCTGTCTCTAATTCATGTCCCATTCTCTAATTCATGTGCCTGTCTCTAATTCACGACCCTGTCTCTAATTCATGTCCCAGTCTCTGTCTCTAACTCCATTGTCAAGTTTCTAACTTTATTATGCTTTTATCTTTCAATATTAATTTACCTCTCATAAATGCGTCAATTTGCTGACTCAGCTCTCTTTGTCCAATATCATGCAAGACGTCTAATAATTGTTGCCATGTTGGATGATGTAGTCTATGCCATGTGGCAATAACAAGATTTACATAATACACCGGATCTCTCTGTGGCATAAGGTCGGGTAGTTTTATTCTAGTAGATTGTGCTAGTTGATAGAGACTATTGGCCAGGACAGATACAATCCGAATGCCCATCACTGCCTCTAGTCTGAACAGGACATAGGGTGGGAACTGGTTGTCTGGCGAATAGGGAATCACTACATAACAATAACAATATTTTACTTAAACACAAAATATTACTAGATGGTGAGAGAGCTAGTTAAGTCTTTTTCAGCATAAATAAAGGAATTCATATCATTTTAAGAGCATCTTAAAGTTCTCTCTGTAATCTATAACAGTGGACATGCTGAAGAAAAATAGTATCACTGCAGTTTCTAAAGTGCGACTACTATTTGACAACACTAACCTGATGAAGTTACATTATACACTCCCGCGGAATCAGCAATCACTAACTGTCCAGAAGACAATACTGCAGCTGATGTATGTATATTGGTGTCATGTGGTACACCTCCCTCACTAGTTGTCTCAATCCAAGACCGTGCAGTGCTCAAATAACTTCTTATAGAACAATGTTTATCTATACTAATAAGATTTGATAAAGAGGAGGTAATAGCATATGTTTCAATGGGTGTGGCTATCTCCCTCCATACTGTTCCTGTAGTTGTCCTGTTACCACTAGCAGATGCTTTGAGAGAATCTAAATTGCATATAAACAGAATCATCTCCTTGTCATATCCTCCAGTGAAGTAGAAATTGCCTTTATGGAATGTTGATCGCATGCTCCAGCATGGAGTAGGTAGTGAGTCTGCAGTCATCCAGTGGTCACAAAGTAACACCTCCACAACATCCGAGTACATGCCACTGGAATCTATCCCACCAGCCACTACCAGGACTTCTGGTGATCTTCCACTAACTGATGACATCCTGCTGCGACGAGTAGGCATGGCAGGGAGAGATCTCTCCCAGTCCAGACCAGTAGTACTAGTCAATAGTTGGTTGGTACGTATTGTACAATATTTTATTCCACCAACCAATACAAACTTAGACTGGTAGGTAGTTAGGGAAGACCAGTCATATGGTGCACTAGTAGTAGTCCATGAGTGAAGGTCATCAGTAGAGGAAATATGAAGTTCGTGATAACAATCAAGTATAACTATTGTACCATGTAGTACTGCACAATGTCTAGACGGGACTTGCTCACTCCAGGTATGGAAGTGTTCCCTGTGAAGTGAGGTTAGAGGGTGAACAAGATCAACCTAAATACATGCAATAAAATATAATTGACGACTAACACCAAAACAAAAACACAATATTAAAAGCTTCTTTATATACCATTTTAACATTAAAAAAAAAAAAAATTTTTATACCAGATAAAAATGCAGCCATGCACCAAATTTTTAATAGGTAAATAATGCAGCAAGCTAATGCACACTTCATATCATTAATATAAGTGTATGTTATTATTGGCGAGCGAGCGAGACACTTACAGGAGTAAAAATGAAAAAATCGGGAATGTTTGTTTATTTGTATATATGTATGGACGTACGTATGTCATTTTGTACTTTGACCCTCGCATTTTTGTGTTAGTTATGTGGTCTATACCCCGTCCCAAATTGCACTAATCATTTTGTACTTTGACCCTCGCGTTTTTGTGTTAGTTTTGTGGTCGACCCCGTCCCAAATTGCACTAAACAGAATCCTCTGGTTTATCGATCAGTACCCGTATCACCCTAGAAATTGAATTGTTTA
>WLWI01001948.1_pt1 | contig 17884 bp, 8 predicted proteins | sample 6701501 | NCBI WGS metagenome assembly WLWI01 (sample SAMN12718690, study PRJNA515312) | sponge metagenome | isolation source: marine sponge | host: Mycale hentscheli | place: New Zealand: South Island, Marlborough, Capsize Point | collected 2014-11-01
GACATGGATGATTGTAAGACATCCTTGTTCCACCATCTGGCTCTAGCACCATTCATATTTAAACCAAATTTCTGAATCCTTTCCTATTTCATTCTTCCAACCCACTAGTAGCCAGTATGGTAACCCTAGATAATACTGACTTGTTCATACTGTAGTAGTTTCATTTAATAAGAAGGTTGAGGTTGAGGAAATAGGGAGGAGGATGAACGGAGGGGTGGAGATTGGATATGCATATATGTATTACAATAATGTATTTAGCAGCTTTGGCAGAACCGCCAGTTTTCCCGACTGAAACACGAGGTCCAGAACTCCTCACTATCAACACATACTCAGTCAACTTCAGTGCTAGAGACAACTGCTAAGGAAAAGCCATCTTTGTCATTACCTGGGTCCTCATTTAACCCACCAGCCTCACTATTGACCAAAAATCATTAAAGTACACTGAGAAAACTGAGCATTGTAAGATGACTCCTACAGCTTGCTGATGATAGCTGTTGTTCTGTCAGTCCATAAATAATTACCTGTTGTTGTCACTTGAACGTGTGTTCTGCATGACTGGTTCAGTTTTATTCACTTGTTTGAATTTTATCTCAGTTACAGAAAATGGCAAAACCTACAGTCAATTGGCTTGCTCTTGTCTGCAAGTATAAGTATGGTTCAGTTTGGAGCATGCATAATACCTTGTTTTAGTGCCTTTGCTTGAGAGCTTAACTTAGGTGACTCTAATACTTCTTCTCATCTTGAAGTGCTTGTTCAACTACACCGTTAATTCATCTCCATAGGCTACAACTTTTCAAGAAAAAAAAGCTTCAAGGATAAACCACACCTATTAATTACTGTGCCACTGAGAACATGGCCAAACCCAAACCATGTGCATATTAGCTATTTGGACTTTTATTTTTATTATGAGCTATGGCAAGGTTCACTTTTTGGATAGCAATTAGTGCATGCACATGCACAACACTTGACCTAACAGCTTTGAATAACTGAATAGAGTAGCTGACCTTGCACATGTTCCACAGAGTATAATTACAAACACAACATAGCTAGGTTTCAGTTTAAAAAAAATTATATAGCTATATAATATACTTCAAGGACAAACAATGCATAGGCTCCAATTTTTTGAAAACCAGTTCCAGGACACTGGCCACACCCCCTGTCCACGCCCAAATCATCGCTAACCACACCCAAATCACACCCATCAAAACCACACCCATCAAATTAATGTAAAAGCATAACAATTAAAATTAGTAGTTACTCTTTGTTGAGTGACATTATGGTAGCTTTCTTGCACTTCTTAAGAAGTTCTTCGCTGAAAGAAGAATCATGGCAGCATTCCACACCACTGTTGAACTTGAGAGTCATAAGAGAGATGATAGTGCCATTTACTCAAAGAATAAGAAGGCACCAGATCAAGCAAACACTACTGTAACTGAAGTGCACTCTGACTCAGAACTTGCAGTAGCTACCAGCTGCTTTTTTGCTGCTGATTACTGATAATGTATTTTTATAAGGATGCTGACTGTGCATGCATGTACTGTATCTACTGCAATGTCAACAAGTCTACAGTACAGATCTAGTAGGTTTTCATAGCTACCCAGCATAATAGCACATAAAACTCTACTACTCAACTCCTGCATCCAGGACAAATGGCAGGTGAATCCAGGACACAGGACAATGTCAACAAATCCAGGACTGTCCTGGACATTCCAGGACAGTTGGAGCCTATGTCATCACGTGCGCGAGTATTTTGGAATGATTTGAACACATGAGAAAGAGAGAAGGGGTAGTCTTAATCTAGTTAGACGGGTTGCTTGTGAATATTTGAGTAATCTACACTTCACATATGAAATTCATTATCCCTAATCAGATTTTTGTAATATACATCTAAACATTGTTGAATTTGGTCACACTGTGTGTTCTCTGTGAAGTTATTTTCTGAGATGGTGGTTTACAAATGAGCATCTTCTTCAAAGCATCTACGAGGTCTTTTCTGAAGTATATCTGTATTATAGGAGTTGAGACATTGGTAAACAGCAAGATGACAAATGCAGAACTGTAGACTTGGTTTGGAATCTTGTCCAGTCCAATTCCGAGTCCAATTAAGCTTATTATGACATATGGCATCCAAGATATGAAGTTAAAAAGAAGTAAACTTCCAAATATTCCAATCAAGTTTTTCACTCTAACATTGTAGATGTCTTTCTGAACTTGATAGCCTTCAGCACTTAGCATTGTCTGTTGTCTCTTTAAAGTCTTTCTTAAAAATCCTCGAGTGAATGTAAAAGTCATAATAGTTGTAATAACAATAGTAGAAAGAGGAATAAGTGCGTGAATTGCTTGGAGCAAAACGTATGTTTGATGACCACCAAAAGTAACAAAGCAGCTGCCAAGGGGGCTGGACCAATCATACTCCCCCACACCTTCACCATAATAAGGCAGTAGACTGCTGAGAAATCCAATGATCTAATTAAAAGATGGTTCATTCCATTATAGTAGTTTATACCAGTCTTGCTATGGCAGACTACCTAAAACGGCTAGGCGTTGGATAAGTACATCTCCTACGGTGTGAAATGTAAGAACTTTCAGTTTTGGCCTAATGTAATCTACTCAATGGTCAATACGATTTTACATCCTGGCTTATGATAAAACTCTCAATAAGAATAATTTCCATTCATTGCATAGAAAAGGAGTGTGCATTATGACTGGCCATTAAAAATAATGTAGCCAGATAATTAATAGAAAATACAACAAAACAATTACTAAATTAATAGTACCACATTATAGTATATTTCTCGGCAAATCAATTTCGGAAAGGGTATATTCATGGCCTTATTTCACTAGCCCTATCAATGCTTGCAGAAATGACTGCAAAAGTTAGCTAAAAAAACACTAGCTATATACCTAAGTTTTGATCCAGGAAATAAAATATATCTCTCAGGGTAAGTTGGTACCACTAGAGTTTGGTACTATTTTAATAATTGTTTTGTTGTATTTTCTATCAATTTTCTGGCTACGTTATTTTTAATGACCAGTAATAATGCACACTCCTTTTGTATGCAATGAATGGAATTGTTCTTCGTAAGAGTGTTATTCTGAGCCTGGATGTGAAATTCTATTGACCATTGAGTAGATCATGTTAGGCCAAAACTATTAATTCTTGCATGTTAAACACAGTAGGAAATTTAACTATCCTACATCTATCAGGGTAAGTGCATATTTGGTGTAGGACATGTCGGATATTTCATTTTCCTTTTAAGGGAATTGTGTTAGGGCAGTAACAAGACATGACTTACAATTTCATTTTTCTTTTGGCTTCGGGAGGATAATTAAAAGGTTATCTATTATTGAAATATCAGAGAAATATCAGAGGATATTGATGTATTAATTTATTTGGATACCGTTTTGACAGGCACATAATCTGAGCTATGCACTAACTCCCCTACAAGGGCAGTGCATGTACCTCCTTGCTATCCAGGGCTAAAGCTACAGAAAGTAAACTAGTCTCCTAAATTTGAAATTTCAGAACTTTTCATTCAACGAGTATGCTAACTATGGATACATGTAGACCTACTAGCAGTTACTGATCAAAGGTCCTTGAGTTTCCCCTCTATTTGATATGCTTTTTGTCTTTACAATCAATCATATAACAGTCATGTGGGCTCTATATCAACATTCCTATAGTATTATTAGACAGTGTGAACCGGATTCGTGACATGATGGTCAGGAAATAGTCTATCTAAATTACAAGATGTCAGTTTAGAAATGTGTAGTGTGGGTATACTAACACTTCACCAGCTAGTTTGATTACAGCACCAAAACACACATTTCCGAAAAAGAAGCGATAAAGTTTGCCTTACCTTATTATCCTGACTACTACAATCAGCAAATTTTACTACTGGGTTTACCTTTATTCAAACTGCCATCATATTGTTGAATGCTATGGCTACTGGGATTTACAGTAGCAAGAAAATATACCCTTTAGCAAATTGTTCGTCAACTGTACAGGAACATCTGAGAGGTTATTTATCAAATTAAATTTAGTATGTCAGTGAATCTGAATATTCTAGTGTCAGTGATACAGCTCTACAAACTAGTCATCCTACAAAATATTTGTAGTAAACACTAAAACTCTCCTTAAATTATCTTGCTGTTTACATTATTATGCTCATAAATGATCATGTAGAGTTTACAAGTTTGATAGCACACAAAAGAACTTTGGAGATAAATTTTTTAACTTTATGTTTTGAATGAAAATTGTATAATATATTGGCAGCATGTAAAAACAATGGAATAACCTGCTATATTATTACCTGATAGTATTACTTCATAGTTTTTGTCTCAATAACTTACCATTAAGAACAGGACAAACCCCAGAGTCACTTTCCATGTCATATGTTTTCTGTAGAATTCTGATTTGGTAATGCTGATGCAGCGATCTACAGAGATGACTGCCAGAATGTGGACAAATGCTGTAATGGCAAACACAAAAATGAAAGCCTGAATCTGACACACAGTACTCCGAACTGAATCACTATTCCCAAATATCCATTCTCCTGCAGCAGAAGCTACGATCATAAAAGGCATGTAGAAGACAACAATAAACAAATTACTAATAGCCAGCAAAAACAACAACAGTGTAGAACTCTTTTTCAATATCTTAGCTCCATGACAAATAGTTTGCACTACAATGAAAGTGTTTGCTACTATAGCTAGAATAAACTCCAGGATTACAAATATAGCTACCACTGCCCCATGAATATCCTCTGCTAGAAGCCATCTGCTAGAATTCAGTGAAGATGTAGTGAAGTTTTCTAGTCCTATGTCCATAGTATCATTCTCAACTCTCCATAAATTTTCCATCAAAGCAAGCTATAACGACGGTTGGATAATTTGTGAGTATCATCAGGCAACTATGCAAACTCAACTAGGACTTCCTTCATTCTGTACTGCAAAATGATTAAGACAGGATGCATCCTTAAAGTGAGTTATATATAGCCAATTAAGTATTGTTGGACATGTAATGTAACTAATTGAAATGAGTCAATTAAGACAATAAGACTATAAATTTCAATATTTAATACTTGTATGGATAACAAGTAACGATAGCTTCTTAAAAGCATTATTGAAATGGGACTGCAATTTCATTGATAATGTCAGTGTTATTATACTATATGAACTAGTTATCATCATGAATATAGTGAATACCTATTATCAGTAGTTAGTCATAGGTATTAAGATGGTCAATAAACCACTCTGGTCAGACTTTGGGAAGAATGTAATCAGATAGAAAGTAATAACAACAATTATAGCAACAATAAGTATTATCACTAATTCCACAATCAGCACCAAAAGAGGTGGCATACTTTACACTTTATAACTGACATACTGAAAGCAGTTCAAAGGATTACGAAGATGTGTTCCATCTCACTCAAAGATGAGGAAGCTAAACTACCTATCAAGTTTGTTGATTTGGAAACATGACTGATAGCAACACTGAAACAAGTTAGTTGCTCTATGTTTAGTCTTCGACATAACTATTTTTAAAAATTATTTTATGTGACCTTAAAACTGAAATACAAACCTTGTGTAAGACAATATAACATTCCTAGACCATAAAAACTTGTTTGGTCTTTTACAGCTTGTATATTATTTCCTGTCTCAGGAAATTCATAAAAAGGAAATGAGCAGGCATCGAATCACTTAATCTCACATCTATTACTAATAGTACTTGGGCAGTTTTCACCATTTTGACAGTAATGGAATCATTATGGAAAATGGATAATGATACTATGGACATAGGACTGGAAAACTTCACTACATCTTCACTGAATTCTAGCAGATGGCTTCTAGCAGAGGATATTCATGGGGCAGTGGTAGCTGTATTTGTAATCCTGGAGTTTATTCTAGCTCTAGTAGCAAACACTTTCATTGTAGTGCAAACTATTTGTCATGGAGCTAAGATATTGAAAAAGAGTTCTACACTGCTGTTGTTTTTACTGGCTATTAGTAATTTGTTTATTGTTGTCTTCTACATGCCCTTTATGATCGTAGCTTCTGCTGCAGGAGAATGGATATTTGGGAATAGTGATTCAGTTCGGAGTACTGTGTGTCAGATTCAGGCTTTCATTTTTGTGTTTGCCATTACAGCATTTATCCATATTCTGGCAGTCATCTCTGTAGATCGCTGCGTCAGCATTACCAAATCAGAATTCTACAGAAAACATATGACATGGAAAGTGACCATAGGAATTATCATCTTTTTAATGGTAAATTAGTGAATCTAAACTTTGCTCTATGTGATGATGTAATTAAGAGCGTTTGCATGTGATCACATTAGATGTTAAAATTATGTGACCCTTTTTTTTTCTCAGGAGTACCTGCACACTTTACGGTGTTAAAATTCTAAGCAAACCTTGTCATGTACTGTTTGTATGCACACACCTCACTGTGTAAACAGTTTGTATGACCTCCATCATAGAGTTGTCAGGAAGAAGCTCTATACATCAGACATCATGTAGAGAACTAATCTTACATCATATCATAAATAGTTAGACTCTAATGTTTTACTATGTCCTCTATATTATGATTATATATTGACTATGAATGAACTTTTACATAGTATATAATTTCAAAAAAACCAAGATGTTTCGATCCCGTAGAATCGAAACGTCTTGGTTTTTGAAATTATATACTATGTAAAAGTTCATTTATATAATCAGTATGTAATATTATATATCCTAGTATACAAAGATTGTAAACTCTCTGTAATGACTGTAAGTTATATCATTAAAAAATCACATGATAATCCTGCAAACTTGTTCGTGCTCTTGTTGTTTGCTCCTTTTCATTTTCCATATTGAATGTATTAACCAAATTAGGGATGTTCAATTAATGCAGGCCAAAATAATTAAAAAACAAACATTGACAAACAATAATTGTTTTGAATATTCTGTCTTGTAGGATGAGAATTATCTGATTAAGTGTTTATTACGTTCATAGAAGTATTTTCCTGTATTCGAATATTGAATAGATAGGTATATAATATATGTTGTTTAATGGTTGTGTTTCTAATTCATTGAGACTTAAATGAACTTGAAATGCTACGTCTTGTTGTTTTGAAGGTCATTGATTTGTTGAGCAGCCTCGCACCTTACTATGGCGATGGAGTCGGAGATTATGATTGGTCTAGACGGCTCGGCAGCTGTTTTGCTATTTTTGTTGGCCATCGTACGTACGTTTTGCTTCAAGCAATTCACGCTCTAATTCCTCTTTCTACTATTGTTATTACTACTATTTGGACTTTTGTATTCACTCGAGGATTTTTAAGAAAGAACTTGAAGAGACAGCGAACAATGCTAAGCATCGAAGGCTATCAAGTTCAGAAAAACATTTATAATATTAGAGTGAAAAATTTAATTGGAATATTTGGAAGTTTAATGCTTTTTAACTTCATATCTTGGATGCCCTACGTCATAGTTAGCTTAATTGGACTTGGAATTGGATTGGACAAAATTCCAAACCAAATCTACAGTGCAGCATTTGTCATATTCCTGTTCACCAATGTCTCAAATCCCATAATACAGATTTACTTCAGGAAAGACCTAGTAGATATTTTGAAGAAGATTCCATTTGTAAGATATGTCTTTCAGAAAATATCTGATGAAGAAAGAATAACTCAAATTGAAAGTGGCACCACAAAAACCAGCAAAGTCCAATCTGACTGCTTGGTTGTGGATCACAGGTGTGATAATGGCCACCAAAATGGAGCTGCACCCAGGGTCAGCAACAATACTCCTAATGAGAAGAAGGAAGTTCTAGCCAGCAATAATGGGTTTAAGGATGATGATGGCAATAATGCAAAAGTTGATATCCAAGGAGGTGATTGAATTTCAACATACCTTATGCTATTATAAAATAATCACCCTGTTATATCCAAAACTTTACTTATTTGTAGTTAGTTTTTTAAAATAATTATTGCTGTATAATAGTTTATTTTCTTGAAAAATTAAAATTGATATACTTGCTTAAACATTGACATTAGAATATTTTGTTACTCACTTAAATGGGCAGAGAGGATATACAGCACTAGAAAACCACACCCACAGACCAATCACCTACTTTCACTTTATCCTGGACTTTAATAAATCAACAGTTACTAATAGTTTGTTTTTCTAATCCACAGACATAACCAAGTTTTAAAATTTCAGTAATCCTAGTAATATTATTTTTCCTGTAGCTAGCTAAATTACATTTCCAGTCTCTCCCTCTAAAGGTAGATGATCTGTTTTGTATAAGTAACTTACATCAATTTGTAGTGAACTTTTCCATGCATTTTTGTAGTCATCTTTTTTCGTAAGAGTTTTATGATCGTTAGTATCCTGCCTTTAGCCTACCTAGTCTTTTTGCTCTATCAGCAAGTGCATATTTTTCTATAAGACTAAATCCCACCCAGATTCCAAGACATTTGCGTCAGCTTCTTCCACTTGAATTACTTCTATTACAATCTATAATATGAGCTTCCTTGGGCACAAACTGCAAAGTCTACCATTGCCAGAGCATCAGTGTACTACTGATGCCACAAGTGGTGCCAATACTGAGTGCATTTACCCCTTATCCATGGCAGCAGAGCAAGAGGATCCCCTTTTTGTTTCAATCCCACAAACTTACCTTAACGGTTGAAATTATGCTGAAAATTACAGTCTGACAAATTTTCAATTCTCTACAATAATATTAAACTTTGATTAATACATTATAATTGTGACAGGCTCTGCAAAATCCAGGAATTTGCTTAAAAAATTGAAAATCCTGATACTTACTGAAAATTACTTAACTTGAACTATATAACATAATGTATGAAGGATTTTTACTATGGACATTCAAAATGTGAGTCTATCAATAGAGAGGGTTTCTGGTGTGCCACTTACTAAGAAGAATAGGCTTTTCTAAAGTAAGGTAAGAATCACTTGAATAATAGTGAGTAATTGACCAAGGGTTCTGTCATTTGTAGTAACTAACCTTTTGTGTAACCTAGCTGAAAACCCTGAAAACTTCGCTATTGTTCACGCGGGATTCCCACACTTCCCACGCTTTATGTATTGCTAATTTCAGTACGCTGAGAAGAAATAAAATGTTTAAAAATATTTTCTTTCAATAGTGCACTTGATGTGATACAAATTTTTTTAAGCTTTGAAATTTGGCATAATGATAGAACAATTACTATACTTAATAATAAGTGAAAAATTCAAAAATTCAGCAAATTTGACCACAGTCAGTATTTTTACTGTTTTATAGCTTTGACACTTTTGCCAAAATTCCTGGGTTTTGCAGAGCCTTGTCACAATTTGCTATATTAAAACCGATATTATTGATATTTTTCCTTACAACTGGTTAATCATGATAATACTGCTCCTATGGATGGTAACAACACAGGAAGGCATGAAAAAAATTATTGTAACTCTTCAATTCCTGAAATATTTTGAGTTCATTTCAGCTCACAAACTGGAATAAAATACACAAGATTGAATTCATCTGAGTCACTTTTTTCTTCGTATTGCACAAGTGCTGGAATATGAAAGATTGTAAGGAAATTGAAAAAAAGTAGCTACTGTAAATACTACAAGAAATTTTCGGATGCTATAATTGTATCACAGAAGCCTCTTAAGATCTAAGCAAAACCTTTTATTTCAATGATACGAAATTTTTGTACAGATAGTTTTTTATCTTTAATACGAGTATTGTAATTAGAGGACAATAAAAAACCCTGACTAAAAAAAATGTTTGGTTTTGTTACTACTTATGTTTATTTCCTGTCACAGGAAATTCATTAAAAAGGAGATTATCAAGCGTTCAATCTTTACTTTTAGTCTCACATCTATTACTAATAGTACTTGAGCTTTTTTCCCTATTGTGTGATTGATGGAAAATTTATGGAGAGTTAATAATGATACTATAGACAGTGGAGCAGAAAACTCTACTTCATCTTTACTCAATTCTAGCAGATGGCTTCTGGCAGAAGATATTCATGGGCCAGTGGTAGCTGTGTTTGTAATCCTGGAGTTTATTCTAGCTCTAGTAGCAAACACTTTCATTATAGTGCAAACTGTCTGTCATGGAGCTAAGATATTGAAAAAGAGTTCTACACTGTTGTTGTTTTTGCTGGCTATTAGTAATTTGTTTATTGTTGTCTTCTACATGCCCTTTATGATCATAGCTTCTGCTGCAGGAGAATGGATATTTGGGAATAGCGGTTCAGTTCGGAGTGCCACATGTCAGATTCAGGCTTTCATTTTTGTGTTTGCCATTACAGCATTTGTCCACATTCTGGCAGTCATCTCTGTAGATCGCTGCGTCAGCATTACCAAATTAGAATTCTACAGAAAGTATGTGACCTGGAAAGTGACCCTAGTGGTGGTCATATTTCTAATGGTAAATTAACGAAACTTATTATAGTATTTTATGTTGTGAAATTTTCATGAGATTCACCAAAAACATTAAATTGTTTGATGTTCTATTATATAATAGAAGCGCCAATCCACATATGTTGACGGAAGTTTCAACTACCTATGTAGTCAAGTGTTTGTATGCACACACCTCAATAATGTAAACTGCTTCTATGACCTCTGACTCGGAGTTGTCTGGAAATATCTTGTAACATCCGTATTCTTGTCTGAAAGAGGTGCTGCTTTATTTGTTGACTCCCATGAAAGATTAAGACTTAGAAAAAGTAGCTATCTATTTTTCATTGAGTACAACAACACATTATGGATCATGACGGAAGACATAATGTGCTATAGTTAGCTATTCTTGGGAATATTGAAAGTTTCATTTACACGAAGTAATCTATAAACAAAAAGCATGTTCTGTGTCATTAGTTCTAAGAAGTGTTTCTAACAAAGCATAAACTTTTTCTGATAAATAGGTGCCATAATTATTTTGAGTAATTTTTGAAGCAAAAATAATGTAGAAACGTGTTTTTTTTTGTCTGAATTTCCCCTATATGCAAAAACATTATGTTTTGAATGAACATGTATGGTTGGTGTTATATTAAATATCAGAAAATGTGTGACCATATCCACACTCTGTTTATGCATATTAGCTTATTTAATTACAAAGCATAAAATATCATTATGGATTTTTATTCTTGATTGATTGGATGACAACTAATTGTTTATTAGACTCTATTAACCAGTTTTCTAAAATCACTTACACTTCAAGTAGATAGTTATTATTTCTATCATACTTTCAGCAGCTGTTAGTGATGTGCATGGGAAGGTCAAGATGCTCAATTATTACTTGAATAGATAACTCTACCTAGTATAGTTTATTATCTGATCCAATGGATTTTTGTTTATATGCCATCATTTATGTGCTTTTCTTTACAAAGTGTTAAATGGTTGATAAATATTAATATGTGACTGTTTTGTATTATGTTAATAGCTATTATCACGTTATGATCTTGGCCTATTAATTTATTGCAATAAGTACACAACTTATATGATTTGAAATGTAATTTTTTTTAATTTAAGGTCATTGATTTAGTGTTCAGCCTAGCTCCTTACTACGGTGAAGGGGTCGGAAATTATGACTGGTCTAGACGGCTTGGTACTTGTTTTGCGATTTTTGTGGGTGATCGTGCATACATCTTGCTCCAAGCAATTCACGCCATAATTCCAGTTTCTACTATTGTTATTACTACTATTTGGACATTTGTATTCACTCGAGGATTTTTAAGAAAGACTCTAAAAAGACAGCAGACTATGCTAAGTGCTGAAGGCTATCAAGTTCAGAAAGACATCTACAATGTTAGAGTGAAGAATTTAATTGGAATATTTGGAAGTTTACTTTTTTTCAACTTCATATCTTGGATGCCATACACCATAGTCAGCTTAATTGGACTAGTAAAAGGATTGGACAATGTTCCAAACCCTGTCTACAGCGCTGCATTTGTCATATTCTTGTTTACCAATGTCTCAAATCCTATTACGCAGATATACTTCAGAAAGGACCTAGTAGATGTTCTGAAGAAGATTCCTTTCCTAAGATGTGTATTTCAGAAGATATCTAAGGATAGAATCACTGCAATTAGGAGTCGCATAACAAAAACAAGCAAAGTTCAATCATACGGCCTGGTAGTGAGTAAAAGGTGTGACCACGAAGACCAGAATGAAGCTGCAGTTAGTGTTGGCAACAATGTGTCTAAAGAGAAGAAGAAAGTTCTGGCCAGTGACAGTGGATTTAATGATGACGAGGACAATAATGTTGGTGCTCACAGTGACTGAATTTCAATATTGACTGCAAAAAAATTGCCATGTATTATCTATTTGTTTCCGCTGTGTAATTAGCTCATGAGGTTAAATTTGTAACTGATATGCATGCTTGAGTATTAAAAGTACTTGTGTAACTGATTTAATAAAAATTATTTATAATTCCTTAATCTCTAATGAACAACCTTTGCTGAATTTCCCTGAACTGGTTGAGCTACTTACGTTACAGTGCTAAAATCTGATTTGTTATGGAAGAGGTTAAGGGGGTGGGGGAGGAGAAGGGGAAGTGGGAGAGTTGAGGGCTTCTAAATTAGTTTATCTTCTTCCGATCCAATGGACACAAATGAATTTAAAATCTCAGCTAAGCTCAATTCTAGTAATAATACCCACATATTTCATTTACTGCCTCTGTCTCTTATGACTCACCCATGGGATCGGGCTGAATGAATCGTCAACTCAAAATTTTGAAATAAACCTCTTGGAGCTCATGCAAGGTTCATCTTTTTTATATCACAATAAGCAGTTTCTTGTCTGCTTACCTAATCATTTAGTCTTATCAGCAATTATTATTCAATAATTAGACTAAATTCCACAAACACGCAAAGACTTTGCATCAGCTTATACACTTAAGATTTCTTTTTAACCAGTGAGTACATGGCTGCAAGCTAGGCCGGTGTTCGTGGACACAAACTAGGCCAGAGTTCATGGACACAAGCTAGGCTGGAGTTTGTGGACACAAGCTATAATGTACCATTATTGCCAGTAACATAGTGCACTACTAATGCAGCTCATGATGCTGCCTTTGCTGGTTTGATAACTTTGATTCCAACTGCTATATGTGTGATGACTACATACCACTACAAGCATAAAGCTTATGGTCATTTTTGTATTTACTTCTAAGCATGCAAAATGAGCTTTATAACAAAGCTCCATATACCTCTATTATTGATGACTCATTTGGTCATCCCATGAAGTGAATCGCTTTAAAAATTTTTATTATTAAGTATCTGCTTTATGGAGGGGTACACAGGATTGCATGTAGAGTCCCTTCTAAATTCTTTTCTGTTTATTCATTTCAGCCCCCATAACAGTAATAATATCACGTGACATGGAGTTCATATATCAAGGAGTCGATAGTATAATTACCTGCTGGGTGCTAGATAAACTATTTAAAATGGTTTTAATAGGCTGACACTAGTCACAAGCTTAGTTGGAGTTTTGTTTTTTCCTCATTAACTTACAAGAAGACTAAATTTACTTATTTTTCACTTAGCACAAATACCAGCCACTCGCGACAATGTGGGGCGTCCTCAACAACTTGACTGAGTGGGCGTAAGTTGAACTTGTCTGGCTTTGTTCACGAATATATGACAGATGATTCTAGCTACCAAACATAGTATACATTATGAATGAGCTCATGGGTTTTGAAGGGAACGAGAGTGAGATTAGCAGTGAGCTAATTTCACAACTAAATTCTAGTTTGTGGGTACTTGCCGAAGGCCTGAATGGCCCTGCGCTAGCTGGTGTAATAATAGTAGAATTCACTTTGTCTTTTACATTCAACAGTTTCATAGTAGTATACAGCCTTCTTCACTTCAAGGAAAACATGAAGCAAAGATCTACTCTTTTGTTATTCATCTTGGCTCTTACAAATCTTCTCGCTAGCATATTCTACATGCCCTTCACTATAGTAACCTCCATATCTGAAGAGTGGATATTTGGAAGTACTGACTACACTCGAAAAATATTTTGCCAGATTGAAGGATTCATTTTGACATACTTGTTTAGTGCTTCAGTGGATACTCTGGCAGTGATTTCTATTGACCGCTGCTTGGGGATTGTTCGTGTGGATTTACATCGCAAATCTAAATCCTGGAGAATTTCGTTCACAGTGATTATTTGCCTGTGGGTAAGTTGGCTCTAAATTTTTTTTGTAAGTCATATTTGAAATTGATTTCTATTCTAGTCATATCAGGGATTAATTGGCAGTGTTAAGGACATAACAATTCTTTAAACTTTCCTCAATGTACCAACAACAGTAAAATACCGAAGCAGCTTATAGGGTTTCATTCTTAAGGACCACGGATGTACAAAATATGCTGAGTTTATAATCTGGCTTTGTTCCATTGGTCTAGTCTAAACCAGGAAATTCCAAGCTGTCATGTATAAGTTTATCAATTATGAATTCCTAATTGTAATAATAGATTTATATATGTCATTTGTATAATAGAACTGTGAACATCAGAAAATACAAACTCAAATAATAATAATTATTATGTCATTTGTATATCTAATTAATAGTTGTCAAGTGTGACCTTTTACATAGTGAAATTAATGTCCACAGGTCTTCAGTGCAATTATGTGTTTCTCTCCATTCTTTGCTCCTGGATTCGGAAGATATGATTGGTCTAAGCAAGTGGGCAGCTGCTTGGCAAAATTCATTGGTTATAAGAATTACGTCATACTGCAAACGATCCATGCTATTATATTGGTATCCATTATTGTGTTCACTTCATTGTGGGTCTTTCTCTTCACCCGAGGGTTTTTCAAGCAGAGGTTGAAGAGGCAAGAGAGTGTGCACTCCCTAAAAAACTTCACAACAGCATCCAAGCAAAGATATGCTTTTCAGATGAAGAAAGTTGTGGGTATTTTTGGTGCTCTGATTCTGCTAAATTTTCTGTCATGGATCCCTTTTGTAATTGTTAGCATAATCGGTGTAGTTGTGGGATTTGAAAATATGCCCAGTCAGCTATTGTGTAGCACCTTTGTGTTATTACTCTTTAATAATGTGTCAAATCCTATGATTCATATATTCTTCAGGAAAGACATGCTGGATGTGTTCCGAAAGTTGTGCTGTAAGAAGAAGTTAGTTTTGAAGAAATCGCCATCAAAACACTCACTAAGGTGGCAAATATCTGGAGTAATTGCAACAACAAAAATGTAAGGCTGCATTGAGGAAGTTTATCACATATTTATCACTATTATTCACTAACATTACATTTTTATGTATGTGTATGGCATCGAATATTTTCAAAAAGTATAATTATTCTACTAAAACACTACCACATTTGTTCTTTTTTTCAATATCCTCTTCAAATCTTATTAATATTTATTACACCCTGGGGTATTGTGATGGTTCTGTGTCTGACACCCACCAGAATAAGGAGGTTGGTTAGTAGCACACAAAGCTGCTGTCAGTTATAATATCTCCAGTGCAAAGAAATTCCTAATCATTATTCTACTGCTTGACATATGAAATTTCAGGTACAAGTTTGTATGAGTAATAGGATGGTAATTGTGCTATTTAGCACAGGTTACCCGTGCTATCACTCGCTGATAGTAAGCAAGCTTTATGAAAATCCTTTGCACTGTAGCTACACACTGTATCATTCACTCACTGTCTTCATATTATTTCAGGATTAATTTCCTCTGAAACTTCGTTTTCAATCTGAACTTCTGCTCTAAAGAATGACATCCATAATAAAAGCTACTCGAACTGTACGTTTCCAAGGCTAGAGCTATACGCGCTCTTACCCGTGTTATTTTACTTGACTACCGTGCTATTTCACTTAGCTACCATTCTATTTCACTAAGTTACGTGCTATTTCATCCATACATACATACATACATACTAGTGGTGTGCTTGAGCACAAATGGCGAGCGAGCCTGATAGTTAGGTAACATAAAATGTTACTATGTTTTAGCTTAGTTCATGCAAACACTATAATAGCAGTTATGACATTTTATTTCAGCAAACAAACACAAAATCACTCTCTTACCTGATTAATGGTAACTTTTGTAGTATCAAACATCTGCCATTCTGATAATCTCTCAATTACCAGTAACTCTTGAACAAGCTCTCAGCTACGATAAAAAAAAACAACCAGTGTTATTATTTGTAATTTAGCCAACCAATATGGAATTACTACTTACCTCAATTTCCTGAGTATTGATAACTTCTGTAGTATCAAATTGAAGTTACTTTGACTATCTGAATTACCTCGAATTCTTGACAACAAGCTCTCAGTTACAAAAACAAAAGACAATCAATTTTAGCACACATATACAAAATTACTTTCTTACCTGAGCAGTGGCAACTTATAGTACCAAATTTGAGCCATTCTGACTACTTGAATTTACCATTCACTGTCCAGGCGCATCTTGGACAGGAAGAGTGAACGTTTGGAACTGAACTTTTTTCCCTTTTTGCTTAATTCACCTGTCTTATTCCTACCTCAACTTTCTGGTTTCACCCCTTGCCTTACTCCTACTTGTACCTTATTAACACTAATTCATACTAATTATTACTGCCTCCCACACACACACTCATACTCTCTCCACTCACAAAGACTCTTTGTCATTTTAGGGCCCCTGCCCCGTGGCCTCTCTATAAAAGAGTCAGGGTAGAGCCTCCAGTTGCCTTGCTATCTCTTTTGTACTTTTTCTTGCTGGTGAAATTATAGTGCTTATTAAGTAATACTTTGCTTATTAGTGGGTGACTGTTTGTCTGGGATTCAAGGGAGGTTATAGTGCAATTTTCCCCGGCCTTCCTGCCTAGTTAACTGTCATTCCAAGCACGCTCCATCAGTCACTGTTGACAACAAGCTCTTAGCTACAAAAAGAAAGGCCAGAGTTATTTTTGCATATTTAGCTAACAAATATGGAATTACGTACTTACCTCAGCTTCCCTAGAGTAGTAATAGCTTTTTTAGCATTAATACTACGGCATTCTGACTACATAATAGCTTCCCAACTTGCTTAGACCAATCATATCTTCCAAATCCAGGAGCAAAGAATGGAGAGAAACTCATAATTGCACTGAAGACATGTGGACATTAATTTCACTATGTAAAAGGTCACACTTGACAACTATTAATTAGATATACAAATGGCATAATAATTTTTATTATTTGAGCTTGTACTATTATACAAATGACATATACAAATCTATTATTACAATTAGGAATTCAAAATTGATAAACTACACATGACAGCTTGGAATTTCCTGGTTTAGACTAGACCAACCGAACAAAGCCAGATTATAAACTCAGCATATTTTGTGCATCTGTGGTCCTTAAATGAAACCCTATAAGCTGCTTCTGTATTTTACTATTGTTGGTACATTGAGGAAAGTTTAAAGAATTGTTATGTCCTTAACACCGCCAATTAATCCCTGATATGACTAGAAATCAATTTCAAATATGACTTACAAAAAAATTAAAAGCCAACTTACCCACAGGCAAATAATCCCTGTGAACGAAATTCTCCAGGATTTAGATGTAAATCCACACCAACAACCCCCAAGCAGCGGTCAATAGAAATCACTGCCTGAGTATCCACTGAAGCACTTCAGGTATGTCAAAATGAATCCTTCAATCTGGCAAAAGATTTTTTGAGTGTAGTCAGTACTTCCAAATATCCACTCATGGAGGTTATAGTGAAGGGCGTGTAGTAGAATAATGCTAGTGAGAAGATTTGTTAGATTTGCGCGGTACAAAACCGTGTTTTTAGGGAAAAAAAGTCCCCCCCGCCCCCCCCCCCCCCCCCCCCCCCCCCCGCCCCCCCCCCCCCGCCCCACCCCTCCCCCCCCCCCCGCAGGACCCCCCTCAGCTCCCTCC
>WLWI01001950.1_pt1 | contig 17871 bp, 16 predicted proteins | sample 6701501 | NCBI WGS metagenome assembly WLWI01 (sample SAMN12718690, study PRJNA515312) | sponge metagenome | isolation source: marine sponge | host: Mycale hentscheli | place: New Zealand: South Island, Marlborough, Capsize Point | collected 2014-11-01
ATGCAGATGTCAGCGGGACTTCGACTGAAGATTTATATGGGAAGATTAATACCTCTTCACGATATAGATATGAATATGTTAATGATGACAGACTGTCCCCTGCTCTCCAAAAGCTTTCCAATGCAAATGCGTCAACTCTAAGGACAAATCTGGGCTATAGCTCAATTGAACGATTTGGCATTGCTCTGCAGCTTGATGTTGAGCATGTAATGTCTGTGGGGAATAATGATTTCAACGATGGTTCTAATGGCAAAACATCCTTTGCCCCGGTTGTTGACCCTTCAGGCCTGGAACTCGATCAAGCCTATCTAAGTTTTAAAACTATCTCAAAGACTGAATTTAAAATTGGTCGTCAATACCTCAGATACAGGAATGCACCATTTCATCGATATATGGGCACAGTCCTATGGCGCCAGAATTGGCAAACTCAAGATGCGCTAAGTGTTGTTAATAAATCATTAGCGGACACAACAATAAATTACGCCTACAGCTGGAAGATAAACCGGATATTCGGTAGCGATGCACCCGAACCATTAAGTCATTTTAGTAGTAATTCACACCTGTTAAATCTTCAGTACAAGGGCTTATCAACTGGAAAAATCGAGATCTATGCTTATCTTCTCGATCTCGACAATGCAGCTGTATTTTCAACACAGACTTATGGCGCCCGTTTTAACGGCAAATATAAATTCAAAGATTCACTGGATTTTTTGTATGCTATCGAATACGCACATCAGAGCGATTTCAACAATAACCCGGCAAAGATAAGCGCAGCATATAATCTTGCAGAATTTGGTTTAAGTAAAAAATTCACATCCTTGATAAATAGTGTGAGCTTAAAAATGACTTATGAAAAGCTTGCTGGCGATGGTGGTGCAGATAGGTTTGTTACTATATTGGGCACAAATCATGCCTTCCAGGGCTGGGCAGATCGATTTCTTATCACTCCCGGAGATGGCATAGAAGATTTGATTGTAACTGTTGTAGTAAAGTTTAAAGGAACCACTTTGATTGCTGCACATCACCAGCTAAATTCTGACAACCTGGGCTATGATTACGGAAATGAAATTGATTTACTTGTCAGCAGGAAATTCAACAAATATCTCACTCTTGGAATGAAGTACTCGAACTACGCTGCGGATCGAAATAATCAGAATATATTGCGCAACGGCAGTAATTCAGGTGTAGCAAACGACGTTAGTAAATTCTGGTTATGGCTTCAGGCTAAATTTTGAGAATGGAATTCCAATACTCCTCCAGCTCAGTTCGAGGTAACAAGTAAGACTATTAAGTAGAGCGTCCTAATCCCTGTCATCACATAAGCTAATATTGTTTATCGATAACCATCAGATTGCTGCCTACAAGGAATGAATATTGACTGCCTTATCCTCAAGGATACAGGCTTCACGACATAAGGCACAGCCGGTACACACTTCCGGGTTGATAGTTGGTTTTTCCATTTGCCAGCTCATCGCGTTTTCCAGAGGACAGGCCGATGCGCAGGCACCACACTCGGGGCCGTGATAAGGCAAACAGGTTTCAGTATTAATCAAGGCTTTCGCCATAAATGGTAATTGAGCTTGTTCATCTTCTTCAAGCCTCGGCATATGTAAAGCTCCACTCTCGCACGCTCTTACGCACGGCCAGTCTTCACACATATGGCAGGCTTTATTCAATAGATCCAAAGCTGGAGTGCTCGCAACTTGTGCACCCCGTGCTGCTGGTAGTTTAAAAATAACCTGATATGGACAGGAACTTACGCAATCATCACAACGAGTGCATGCGAGGAGAAATTCCAGTTCCGGCAATGCATAAGGAGGACGAATCCAATGCCGAGCTCGTTGTTGTACTACTTCATCGACATGCTCTACGGTCTTTTTCGCAACTTGCCTTATGCTATTTTTAAAGAATTCTCTACGTTCCATAACTACATCCGCATAATCATGGGTTGGCTCAATAACCATAAATGAAAAGCCGTCACTAGAGCTGCAAACAGGACCATTGGCACCAACCGCCATGCCGCCCCTGGTAATAAGTCATTACCTCTATACTGAATTACTTTTAAACTAATCCAGAAGCCGAAGGTCATTAATACGGCCTGCAAGGCAAAGATCGCATCTTGCGGGATCAGGATCGTTGAGTGCCTTATGTGCTTTTCCATCATACTCAGTGGTAGCGTATTGACACCCAGAGGGTTGTTAAGCAATGTTGTTATATCTGCGCTCTCCCTTAAGAGATGATTAAGGTTATGGGCAAGGTGATAAGCAAAGGCAAGAGGTAAAGCAATAAAGGCTAGTCCGGAAAAAAGATTTTTAAATGCAATTTGACTGCCTGATAGTTCAAGTGTGAGAGAAACAAACGCCAGGTAAACGATAATGGGTATCAGGATACTGAAAAATAGTAATATCGAGAAACTCCACAGCAACGTACCTGAGTCTGAGATAGATGTAGCCAGATGACTAAGACCAGTCTCAAAAAAAGATAGCATGCTGATGCCGTGAAAGGCAGTAATCGCAAGAAGAATCAACATGAACCATGCCTCATCCGTATGCGGCCTGGCTATTTGAATGGCCTCGCTTCCAGGTGAACGAAAACGCCATGCGATATTATCGTCTGGACAACTCTGACTACAATTGCCGCACGAGGTGCAATAGGTATTTTGTTTCAAACGACCCATAACCAAATGCGTAGGACAAGCATCGACCGTCTGTGTGCCGTGATAACATGCCAATGAGGTACACTTCAAACAAACGTCAGAGTCAATTGGCCTGAGTTCTACAGCTGCCAGTTGTGAATAAAAACCTATTGTCCTGCCGACCGGGCAAAAATAACGGCAAAACGCCTTGCCTTCATAGATTGCCAACGACACAGTCGCCAATACGACCATTATCAGGGCCATCATCGCCGTCATTTCTGGGTTATTAGTAATTCCCACGCCTAGTTCCAACCAGGTCAAAATGATTAGCATAAATAGTGCTGGCCAGACATTGCGCAATCGGCGTGGGACTTTTAGATTCAGTCTGTTATCTGGACTAGAGCGCTTCCACAACCTTCGTTTAACCAGCCAGCTAGCCAATGCGTCCCAGGGACAAACAGCGCACCACGCGGACCCCATAAAAAAAACCGATACAATCAGGCCTGTCCACCAGATATTCCATGTTAATACAGTTGCAATATTTCGTTCAGCTATGGGGCTGCCAAACAATCCTGCAAAAATAATTAACAGAAATATATTCACCATCAATATTTTCAGTATTAGCAAGGGCCAGGGGCTCTTGTTTAAACCTCGAATCAAGTGTCTAAAAAAGGGCATGCTGGCTAGGCTAAAATAGTGATACTGCAAATTGATTCGAGAGGACCCTAGCAAGAAATGACTACTCAAGATCAGCATACAACTTACTACTAGCAAGGCCCACTCCAGAGGCAAGCCAGGATGTGTCATAGTCATACTATGTCCAGCCCCTGTGCACTACGTATCTTGCTACTGGTAAGACGCTTGCCTTGTATTACATTAACAAGTACAAGGACAATCAAAATAACACTAACACTAAAACCAATAGGTCCTAAGGCTGAAGGTTTGCCAATTTGCAATGGGAAATCAATTTGATAAGGTTCACCCTCGGCTTCGAATTCGGCACGAATAATAAAATCACCTGCTTCCTGAAATTCGAAGCCTTGTCTAAAAACGTTATCGTCAACTGACTGAACGCCCAGTAACTCTTCCTCCTTATTGAAGATACTGTCATCAAGTACTTTAAAGGTAATCTCACCCTGAAAAGCTTTTCCATCCTCAATTCTTGAGGCATAGATATTTACTCGCCCTGGTTTTTTCGGAGCCGGAAATGCCGGAAACACCATGTAGGTGACATAGTACTTTCCAATTTGAGTTTCCACCTGCATGCTGGGCGGTGTCGTGCTGTCCTCATTCAAGCTGTAGGACGGCCTGCCAAGCACATGATGTGCATCTACAGGAGAAATACTCAAGAATAGTACAGAGACAGCAGCGCAATAGAGTAATACAGAAGATAAAATGTTCGTAACCTTGATTTTCTTTTTCCTAAACATTTTTTTCGTTCTGACTGTTGTTTCTTTGAACAATTTGTATTGGCAGACTTGGTTCCGGACAAATTTCCACACATAAACCACAACCTACACAATCCTTCATCACCACTGGTCGATACATATTAGCGAACTCATAATCAATCGCTCTTGCTCCCAGAGGACAGATAGCAACACAAGCACCACACACGCCTTTGTCTACCCATGGATAACATGCGGCTCTATTTATTTGCGCAATACCCATATCAATTTCGTTGACAGGAGTCTTCACAAGGGCATCAGTAGGGCAAACATCCATACAGAGACCACACAAGGTGCAGGCCTTGATTTCAGGGTTTATGTAAGGCGTATTAACAGCTTCACCGCCCTCCCGCTTACTAAATAGTATGCAGCGTGGTGGACAAACTTCGCCGCATAATCCACACCCGATACAGGCTTCAACAAAGGCTGCGTCACCACCGAATGCACCAGGAGGACGTAAATGCTGACCAATGTTAGGCGGCGTATCAGGTGCTAACATTCGCATAGCGACATAGGGTGATACTGCGGCAGCAGCAACACCACTAGCAAAGGTCAACTGTTGTACGAAGGATCGCCGTCGTATCATGTTGTCTCTACCCCCAAGCCCGCTTGCTCTAATGTTTTTTTGTTGTAGTGTTTCCCAAGATGCCCGGCGCCCTGGTAATCAATATCAGTAGTTCTAATTTCAAAGTTCAGGGCGTCTGTAGGACAAATGGCAACACAGGCTGTACAGTTATTACATTCCTGCCCAAAACCATCGCGCATTGGATCCAGTCCAAATTCGCAAATAGATGTGCACTTGGCACAATCATTACAACTTCTTACTTGTCGTTGAATTCGTAACAATCGGTAGCGCCCCAACAAGGAGTAAAGTGCGCCACCTGGACATAAATAACGACAAAAACCTCTGCGTGCCACCAATAAATCAAATAACAAAGTGAGTAGAAAAAATACCGCTCCGGCACCAAAACCACCAAGTGCGATTGCATAATAGATTTCTCTGCCAATAACCGCAGGTGGATATATCGCAGCCACAAGAACAGACCCTGTCAAGGTTGACAGTCCTATTCCAGCTATTAGCACAATATATTTCAACCTGAGATCAAAATGCTGTTGGCCAATGGGTAAACCTGCACGATAAAGAAAACCGGCGAGATTGGTATTTAGCTCATATAGAAAGGTTGCAGAACAAATCCATCCGCAAAAAAAACGGCCAAACAAAATAGTAAGAGAAATCGGAATTAGTGCCGTGAATACAAAGGGCATATAGATGTTTCCGGAGGCAGCAATCTGTCCTGCAACAGCAAGTGGATCACTTAATTGTAAATTAAAGATAGTTGCTGACCAGGTGCTGCCCTTGATTGCGCCTAGTTCGACTTCTGGGTCATTGACGAATGGTTCAGTCAACCATTCCATTAGGTCATAAAGAGATTTTTCTGATGAGGTGAGTAAATCATATGCATGAGCCGCTACAAAACTTTGGTAAACACTGAGCAGTGGCAATAGTAATAATATAAGAAAAACAGTCCCCAGAGTTAACCAGCGCAATTTGTTTAAATGAGCCACGAAAGGTCTCCTTGAGTGATTTAGCCTAAGCGAAATCATATTTCTATTTCATACATGATTAGGGATCACTCGAATAGCCTGGGGTATCTGAATACATGAACGCTCACAAAGTCCACAGCCGATACAGGCATCCTGCACATGAGGTTGTTCAAGGCGTGCTACCTTTATGGCGACATCCTGTAGTGGACATGCCCGATAGCAAACACCACAAGTCTTACCCTGGTAAGAAAGGCATAAACTTTCATCAACTCTGGCCTGCCCCATATTAACGCCATTAAGTATGTCATCCGCCTTACGCGCGATAGACTCAATTGCGCCTGTGGGACAGACATCACCACACTTCATGCAAAGGATGCACGCCTTTTCCCTGGGTGTAATATAGGGCGTACCATAGGAAGAGAGACCATTTTCGGTACCGAAAAACTTTATGCAACGATTGGGACAAGCCTCACCGCACTGACCACAACGAATACACTTTCCTCCAAACTCAGATTCCTTAACAGAACCCGGCGGACGAAGATATCGAATACCCGTTTTACGTTGAGTTGCAGTGGCATTGACTGTTGAGGTAGTCAACGCCGCTGCAGTTATCAAAAGATCCTGTAGAAATTCCCGACGCTTTTTCATTTACAAATAGCCTCACCATTAGACCATATTTAAAACAAACAAATTCTAATCACCCGTATATAACTTGATAAACAAAATTCCTCAGTTAGCGGTCCCGACTTAAACCTGAAACTTTTAGAAACTCCAAACAATCTAGTTGAAAATATGAGTCAGACTTTTTCAACACGACATGCCAGTTTTTTAAAATCGACCTGACCAGATACCAGATCCCAAACTCGACTTGAAGTACTGTTCACCAACCACTTGTTCTTGCGCGGATCTGCACTGTCGGCAACTGATAAATTCCAGGGGCTGAACATGTAGTCTCTTGGAACAGAATTTCTTGCCGGTTTAACAAGGCTGTTAGTGCCAACCTGAGCTTTAGCCTCATAGCTGCCACGACGTGTCACCAAACGTACTTTCTCGCCATCTTTCACTCCAAGGACTTTGGCATCCTCAGGATGCATTTCCACATATTGCTCCGGCACTAATCTTCTCGTAGTCGGACTACGGTTCGATTTTGCTGTATGAAAATGCTCATAAACCACACCCAACCCCAACCAATAGGGGTATTTGTCTTTTGCTACCGCATCCCACTTTTGGCTTTGTAACTCCTCGTCTGGCAAGTCTGGCGTTAAAGCCATGTCCCTAGCTTCTTTCAGTAAGTTAATATGATCGATTGTGTAATGATCTTTCTTCTTTCCGAACTCCATTAACTTTGCGGTAATTTCTTTACGTCTACTGTAATCCTGCTGACATAGCTTGAAATGCACCTTGCCATCCTTGGTGCGGAAATAACCATAAGGCCGGTTTTTCCAGTCACCCTCTTGCATCATATAACGACGTTTGGTGCCACCTTCTTTGGCAATAGCGTAGGTTGGCGCGGGCCATTGTATTCCGCGCAATTTACGAAGTTGAGCATAGGGACTTTGCTTATCTACTTTCTCGACTTCGAGTAAGCCGGAAAGATCAGTATCAGTTCCAGCCGAAGCACGGATAACATCGCGTAGTATTTCTTCAGCGTCATACTCACCATCCTTGCCTTTCTTGTACGGGAAAATCTTTTCCGCATCCATGCCTAAGAGATGAGCGATTTCCTTACCTTCATCGATAACCATATCCATGTCGGGTCGACATCCTGCTGGTGCCTGAGCAGCTTTATCGCAGATATTGATCCGACGTTCAGAGCTAATATAAACGCCCTGCACTTCACCCCATGTTGCTGCCGGAAAAATGACATCTGCATACAAATTATTAGGTGCATGCCGATAAATCTCCTGCACAACATTAAAGGTCTTCATCAATGCCGGTCGTACCAGGTTGTCCTGATCAGGCAGATCAATATGAGTGGCGTAAACCAGGAACATGGCTTTCACTTCATCCTTGAGTGCTCGCTCCATCATGCCAACCGCGAAACCAGGGTTTTTTGAGTTCAGTGCATTCTTAAGGTTCTTTTCAGGCACGCGCCAATGCCGGGCCATGTGAGATAGATGCCTGGGGTTCGACAAAGGTTCATTGAATGGCAGGCGTCCCGTTAGGCCGCCGGTAAATCGCTCACCCATGGCATTAGGTTGACCCGTCATTGAAAATGGGCCACACCCCGGTTTAGCCAGGTTTCCGGTCAGAGCCAGCAGGTTTATAATCGAAATAATATTGTGCTGGCCATGAATATGCTGGTTATAACCGATACCCCACATAATTATTACACCACCATAGCCATCGCCTGATTGGCTCTCTTTACTGCGAGCAAGACGTTTGCGTGTTGCATCAGCAAATATATCCGCCACCCGACGAATAAGTTCTGGCGTCACTTCTTTTGAGCCCATGCGATCCTGCACTTGTTCCGGACTGTAATCTTTTAGTACTCCATCAACATATTCTTTCCAGCCGGCGGAATGTTCCTTCACGAAATTCCAATCAATGACATCATCGTGATCTTTCAATAGCACATGTGCTAGTGAGTTTAAGAAACTAATATCACCGTTAAGCACAGGAACGTGCACATGGTTTTCCGGGTTAATATCTTCATAACCTTTATTGGTGCCAGTGCGACGTGGATCAATAACAACGGTTGGTATGTCATTCTTCTGTTTGTGATCAGCTGCTCGCCAGAAGATAATGGGGTGAGACTCCCGAGCGTTATGGCCGAAATGCATAATCATGTCGCTCATCTCAATATCTTCATAAGCTAATGGAGGTGTATCGGAACCCAGGCTCGCGAAGTAGCCGGTGACCGCTGAGGTCATGCACATGCGCGCATTCGCCTCGATAGTATTGGAGCCTAACACTCCTTTCATAAACAAGTTTTCAAGGTATTGCCCTTCCATAGTTAACTGACCTGAACCATAAAGAGCAATCGAATTACCAGTATATTTCTTTGCCAGGTGTGCCACCTTGTGTGCAACCATCTCCGAGGCTTTCTCATACGGAACTCTTACAAAATGTTCCTCGTCAAAAGATCCCTTGGTCTTACTAATGTATTCCATATCACCATGACCAGGCTTACTCCATTCTTCCCAGACATCTTTACGTACATAGGAATCTCCTTCCATTCTATCTACGTACATAGGCTCCGCTGCCGTTAATCCTTTTATACATTGCAAACCGTAATTGGTTGGATGATCTTTGTCTGGGCGCATCGACACAATCTTACCGTTCTCAGTCTGAATGATGGTTCCACAACCCACACCACAGTATGGACATTGGGCCAAGGCTGTGCCGCGAGTTGCCGAATTAGCCGGCGTCGGAGCCGCTTCTAACTCTGGATTGTTTGCAACAAACAACCCAGCACCCGCCGCTGAACCTGTTATGAAAGCGCTACCCTTGAGAAAATCACGCCGATTAGTCTTGAATCTTTTCATGATCAGATTTACCTGTTTTATTTAATAAAAGTACGCATATAAACGATAATGTCATCGATTTCCTTGTCACCAAGATTTGCAAGTCCATCAGCACCTGCAAAGCCCCGCATGCGTGTCCCTGAGCGCCCTTGCTTTATTGTTTCCCTGATAAAACCATCGCTTGCCTTGCTAAGAAAACTGGCATTAGTTATCGCAGTGCCGGTGTCACCAGCGGCATAACCATCACCATTGACCCCATGACAAGTTGAACAGATTTGGTCAAACCAGATCTTCCCTAGTCGTGGATCACCGTGAGCGATATCCTGTTTATCTACCGCTGTTGCGTTATTTTTTAGTTTCGAATGAGAGCGCAGATAGGCCAGTACAGCCTTGATTCCATCACGGCCCAGATGTGCAAATGGAGGCATACCTGTCCCAAGACGTCCATCCCGAATGGTACCGAGAATAAATTTGTCTGAGGCATTAGCCAAAAATTCTGCATTAGTAAGAGAAGGAGCAAAACCGACTTTCCCTATGGCATCAGCCTGATGGCAGAACACACAGTTTTTGTTGTACAGGTCTTTACCGGTCGCGATTTTTGTATCTTCAGCGGCCGTGACATGAATCAGCGGAAATAGCAGCAGAATCATTAGAACAAACAGGTTCAGCCTAATAACTACACTATTTTTCATTTTTGACTCCCCAGCATAAAGTTTCAATGTTTATGCTACGTTAGACCCCACCTCATATAATTGACTGAGATCAATTACTGGTTAAATACCAAAAACACCGAGATGGCTGACCGGACAGGATTACTCTGAGCCTAATCGCCCCAATCCCAATCTTCATCGCCTGTACTTTGAGCCATGTCGATATGACAATCTCTGCAGGATAGATTTCTTGCTTCGAAAAGAAGATGTTCTTCCGCGACTAATTCTTCCGGAAGTTCATGGGCAATGCCCATATGGCAATCAATGCAGGTATGCGATTGTTCTTGCGCCCTTTCATGTATTTGTCCCGCGAGCAGCTGTTGTTTCGCAATATCCATATATCTGAATTCATGACAGTTTCTACATTCTCTAGAACCGCTTTCGCGCATCCCTTGCCAGACTTTTCTTACTAACTCTGGACGTCTATCCAGAAATTTTTCCCGTGTATCTATTGTGCCTATGGCCTTTTGAAGTAACTCATTTGTTGCCGCTATTTTTCTAACAACCATATGATTCCATTCTTTAGGTACATGACAATCAGGGCAAGTGGCTCGTACACCGGTACGATTCGAATAATGTCCGGTATTTCGGTATTCTCTGTAAACATTAGTTTCCATTTCATGACAGGAAATACAAAACGATTCTGTATTGGTCATTTCCATTGCCCAATTAAATCCTCCCCAGAAGATAATTCCAAAAATAAAAAGACTGAAATAAGCGATGAAAGGGAAACGTACATAGTGAACTTGAAAGAAGCGCTTCAATTTTGAAAACTGCCCCTGGTTGTTGTTCTTATCTGCAGGCATAAATGAAGTCAGCTATATTGGAGGCAACAAAAAAAACACCACCTCACAACTGGGGGTGATACAATGGTGAGGACACTCAAGGTTGTGTGAGGCGGTGTCGATCTTGCTTAAATTGTCAGACTACTAATCTTCGTTTTATCTACTCCACTATCTTTAGTTAACCAGCTAATATCGACAACTTACTTTGCATGGTCGATTCTAACTTGAGGTTCAGTATGGCAAACTCTGCAGACAAATAATTGATATAGATCAATAAAACTCAACTTGATGTGCTTCCTCATTAAATATGCCAGATAACATCTCATTTGCACTTGCTTTCATACTGGGCTTCAGTAGCAGCTTTCATTGTATGGCGATGTGCGGCGGCATTATCAATGCCTTGACATTAAGCTTATCTGCAGAGATCAGAAATCAATCTCTACGATTCTTCAGCTTAATCTGCGCCTACAATCTTGGTAGGATCTCAAGTTATACGCTGATGGGAGCATTAGTCGGTTATCTTTCCTATCTGTCCCCTCTTTCCAGTGTTAACAGCTTGCCCTATGTGTTTATGCAATACCTGGCATCCATTTTTCTTATCGGCTTAGGCTTACACGTTGCAGGCTGGTTTCCACAAATGAAAAAGATTGAGTCTGTTGGTATGTACATCTGGAAGTATTTGCGGGTTTTCGCAGGTAATTTTGTACCAGCCAATACAATATCTCGTTCAATAATGGCTGGGCTTATTTGGGGGTGGTTGCCTTGTGGCATGGTATACGCTGTTTTGTTATGGACCCTGTCAAGTGTTAGCCCAGCAAACGGTGCGATCTATATGCTGATGTTCGGCTTGGGTACCTTACCGTCGATGATATTCATGGGTTTGGCCAGCAATGCCATTACCACAATCTTATCTCTTAAAAGATTGAGGGTGACAACAGGACTGATAATTATATTATTGGGCTTGGCTTCGCCCGTTTTAAAACTGGGATTGGTGGATAACTCAGGCAGTGCAACTAATAATGATCAGCATTCATACCACTAGTTATTTCCTAAGACTCGCAGTACCGCTTCCGCATCAGTCCTGCTTGAGAAAAGGCACTTGTAGTTTTGCCACCCGATAGGCAAGCACCTGTAAGGGGATGTCGCCATGGTCAATATCATTGTGCTTGGTCTCATTAAGCATCGCTTTTCTAATTCGGTTTTTCTCAGAGCAATAATCTTCGGAAGCAAATTCATTCAGCAGAGTCTGAAATTTATCATAAGCAGACACATCAAATTTTCTACTCTGACCGTATTTATCAAATACCGGGTGTTCCGGATAAAGTGTTAATACTTCTACGTATCCATCTGGAAGTTCGACGTGGGTTTTCCTTTGCGCGTTTAATAAGGCCGGCAGCAAATGCGTATGTGGGCCTGCGTGTGTTTCTTCCGGGGTCGTTGGGATTTTGCTTTCAATTTCGATACGACCTAAGGCGGATATAACGACTCTTGCTGGAGAAGCTTCGAGAATAGCCATTGATGCCGGGTTGCCTTCTTCGAAGATAGATCGGCCGCAATTATTTCTTAAAATTTCCAGTAATCCCGCTTCATCTGTACGCACACAAAACTGCAAATAAGCAGATCCAACGCCCATATCGAACAATATCTTTTTCCGGGAAGATGCAGTGATAGCATTTTTATCCGGGCCTAATTCAGTCAATAGATTATTTTTCTCACCCCGGGCATCCGACTCAGAAAGACAGAATGCGACAGATTGTGACCAGGATTTCGTACAGGGACTGGGTTCTTCATAGGCAACGCATTTTATATTTGTATCGGTATTAATTTGCATTGCACCGCGAGGAGTAATTATATTTACCTGCTTGCCGTTCTTCTCAATTGATATTTGCTCATCATTATCATACATAAACTCGCCAATGGCGCCGGAAATACCAATACTCCAGTTATGATCAGGTGAACTTAAATGCTCTTCAATGAAAGATGCAATATTAAAGTCAGTGTCTGCTGCAGTGCTAGTGAGAGTGCCCATGATGTAGTTTTTGATGCTCCTCATGAGCTTGTTGTTTGCGATCTGCCAGTAACTCCGGATTAGTTATTCCCTTACTGGAAGTGATACTTTCGAGCGCTGCAAGCCAGTGTTCATAATAGGTGTTGCCCAGATCAGGATCGCCGCTGGCACGAGCAGCTTGTATTGAGCCACCTAATTCTTCAGCCCATTCTTCCCAGGAAAACACCCCTTGTTGTTGCAGGTTCACTACCAACGCAAAGGCTTGTGCCTGCCAGGGCGCATTGAATACCGGGCCATCTTTATCAAGTGGGATTTCTGGTATTTTTTCAAGTTCAGGTAATGACATAATTTACTTAGGTATCCAGGGCGTCCAGATAATCGTCATGCAAATCAATACACACAGAATCATTCGCATTTGCCTCTTCACCCCAAAGCTCTCGCGCCATAAATTGAACACTATAAACATGTTGAGGTTTATCGGGACCACCATGTGCATTTGTATCGGCCAGTAAAAAAACGCCATAGTCCTTTAATATTACACCGCGTTTCCCGCGAATGTAGCGAGGTGTTCGGGTGTGATGCAAAGGATGAATATTTTTGGCCAAAATTTCATCGCCTACCTTGAATTTAGCGTCGATTTCTACATCAAGGCTGGCTGGCATCGGGTTCGACATTGCGAACTCAAGCATTTCTTTTGGTGCAGCCGGGCGACTGTCTCCACCTTCAGTACGGATAGACTTCCCTGTTTCTATCTCCTCCTGCGTCAAAACATTCTTTTCCAGGAGTATGCTTTCCAGGGTTAATACCCATTTCTGGTAATATTTCGCCTGCAGGTATATTGCTGAATCAATATTTTCTGTGGTTCTACGCATTTCATCTATATTGCAATAGCCTGCTGGTAGCAAGCCGATTGTCAGGGCATATATTTTTCTTTCCCAATCCTCATGAAATACAGGTTCGTTTGCTTCAACTTCAATCGGACCAAAATTGTCCATACCACCAAGATCATGTATCCCGTTCATTAATTCAGCCTCGCGAGTTAATTTGGTGACTTAACTACCGATGTTCCGATCATCGAGTCTCGTGTTACTAATGCAGCAAGTTCCTCCTCGGTGAGATCTTCACTGCCATCCGGACGCATGGGTAAAACCAGATATCTCAGTTCAGCATTACTGTCCCAGACCCGAACTTCTACATCTTCACTCATATCAACGCCAAACTCTTTTAATATGCCGCGAGGATCACGCACAGCACGCGCACGGTAAGGCGTACTTTTGTACCAGGTGGGTGGGAGTCCTAAAACAGCCCAGGGATAACAAGAACATAAAGTGCAGACCACCATATTGTGGACTTCTGGTGTGTTTTCCTTTATTTCCATGTGAGTACCTTCGATACCGGCCAGTCCAAGGCCAGCCAGAGTCCCGGAACCATCTTCGAGTAATTGTGCCTTGAAGTCGGGATCGGTCCAGGCTCGAGCAACAAGCTGAGCACCAAGATGTGGACCTACTTTATTTTCATAGTTATCGATAATTGCGTCCATTGCGGACTGATCGACCAATCCTTTTTCCAGTAACACGGACTCCAGCGCTTTCACGCGTAATTGAGTATCCGAGAGGGGTGCACGATGATTCTTCTCACTCATTTCGACTGTTTCCAGTTAATATTTCAGTGTAAATTTATCATGCAATGGGAATCACCGCCAATCCTACTTTGAATATCCCAGTTTAATTTAAGTTATTGAATATAATGCTATTTTTCTGTCTCTTTTTTTGATATTTCAGAGGCACTTATGACCTCCTTGTCATCATCCATGAGAATTTGGTATCCAGACCCTTCCATATCATCAAATTGGCCTGAACGTATACCCCAAAACAAAAAATAGACAATAACTGCAATAAGCATGAGTGATATGGGGATCAATAGGTAAATTACTTCCATTCGTTATTTCCCAATTCGAGCCAGGCGCCCTGAATTAATCACCACAATTATAGAGCTCAAAGACATACCAATGGCGGCCATCCAGGGTGCGAGAAAACCCGTTATCGCCAATGGCAGGGCCATCAGGTTGTAAAGTATTGCCCAGGCCAGGTTCTGCTTAATAATTTTTCTACCAGCCACAGTCAATTCAATGACATCGATCAGTTTATCAAGTCGACCATTAAGTAATATTAAATCAGCATTGGCATTGGCTAATGCTGTTCCATCCCCCATTGAAACTGAGACATCGGCACTGGCTAAAACAGGTGCATCGTTGGAGCCATCTCCAATCATTGCGACACATTCTCCCTGCTCCTGTAAAAGGCGAATGTAATTCATTTTCTGATCAGGCCTCTGGTTTGCCAGTGCCTTCTCTAAGCCCAGGTACTCGGCCAGGCTATATGTTGTTGCCGGATTATCGCCACTCAGTACACAGCCAGACTTACCCCTGGCTTTAAGATAAGCCATCAACTCTTTGGCTCCATCACGTAAAGTATCCTGAAATAAAAAAAGACAATAAATTTCGCTCTTATCTGTAAACAGAAGATAACTGCCATCCAATATATTTTTCTGATTGGCTTCCGTTATTTTCTGCTTCAGTTGTAAACCAGTATGTTTATTAATAAACACTTCATTCCCAACAAAATACTGGTTACCCTCCACTTCCGCCGAAAGCCCCTCGCCGGGATAGTTGATGACGTTACTAACTTGTGTCAGCTTTTCATTTACTGCCTTTTTGGCAAAAGCACGAGCTATTGGATGCAATGAATTTGACTCGATACTCCTTACTAATGTCAGGCACTGATCTTCAGTCAACGAAGCCAGAGGGATAGTTTTTGATATCTTTAATTTTCCTTCTGTAAGTGTCCCGGTCTTGTCAAAAACAAAACTTGTGACCTTGTTTAGCTTTTCAATCACATTTGCGTTAACCAGCACAACGCCTTCTTTCATCAAACGCGCCGCTGCCGCAGCATAAGCTACCGGTGTTGCCAGGGAAAGTGCACATGGGCAACTCACAATCAGAACTGAAATGGTAATAGATACCCATAAAGCAGGATTATGAGACATCCAATACCATGCGCTTACCGACGTCACCAACAATACAGAAGCGACAAACCATGCACTGATACGATTGCTCAATTCAAGTATTTCCGGCTTTAGTCTCTGACCCTTTTCCAGTAACTGATAAATCTGCGAGCACAATGTTTCTTTGCCGATCTTCAATACACGCATTTTTATGACTTGTTCAATATTAGTACTGCCAGCGATGAGTGTGTCATCTTTTGACTTCACTACGGCCCTGCTCTCTCCAGTTAACAAAGATTCATCCACTGTCGTTGCTCCGTCCATCAAAATACCATCGACGGGAATAAGCTCCCCGGGACGTACCAATACAATGTCTTGTACTCTTAAGGATGCTACTGCCACCTGTTCATGCTCACAACCTTCAATAGTTTTTTCAAATCGGGTGGCAGTAGCTGGGAGTAATTGCCCTATGTTATCAACATACAATGCTGCGCGACGGCGTGCACGAAATTCAAAGTAACGTCCGGTTAGCAGAAAGAAAACAAACATAACAATCGAGTCATAGTAAATTTGTCCCTCTCCTGACACGCATGCCCAAATGCTACTTATATAAGCAATCAAAATTCCCAGTGATACCGGCACATCCATGCCAGTGCGAAAAAGTCGCAGATCTCGCCAGGCACGAACAAAAAATGTTTGTGCTGAATAGAAGATTACTGGCGTCGTCAGAAGCAGACATAACCAGGAGAAAAATATCCTGAACTTTTCATCCATCCCGTACCAGTCACCAACATAAAGCGCGATGGATAACATCATTACCTGCATACTCAGGACACCAGCGAGGCCCAGCCGCCTCAGTTGTTGTTTCTGTTCTTCATCCAACTGCTGCTGTCCCTGGCTGATATCATAGAGTCGCACCTTGTATCCAAGTTCAGCGATAGCCTGGAGTATATCGCTGAGATGACAGCTGGATTCATCCCATTCTAGTTGTGCTCGATGTGTAGAATAGTTGACGTTAATGTGCAGAACCCCTTGTATATCTGAAAGATGGGACTCAACTAGCCAGACACAGGCAGGACAAGTCAGATCTGAAAGTAATAAGGTCGTTGATTTAAGTTTATCGCCTATAGTTTCGACCAGTCCTTCCTGTACTAAGGTGTCATCATAGGCTTTGAAGTTTTGCAATTGAGCTGGTATTAATTCATCCGGCTTATTGGCGGTTTTCGATCTGAATTTGTAGAAATCACCCAAACCAAAGTCAATAATGGCGGTAGCTACTGCCTGGCAGCCTGTACAACACATCTCCTGCTTTTTCCCCTCAATAAGCACAAAGAGAAACAAAGTATCAGGCACCGATTCTCCGCAATGATAACAATTCCTGATGGAAGCCAGATGTTTTGGCTCTCTGGAGACTTCATGCTTCATGTTTACCACATTCTCAATGAGCGACATGATAGATCCCGCAGAATTGAATTAGATTCTCGCGCACGTAAGGCTTGCCCGGTTTTTTCATTAGACAGTTAGATTTGTATTCACCCTCTTTAACTATAAGTAATAAATGTATTTTTTATTTGATCAAGATCAAGTTATTGCTTTGCAGCAAATGCAACAATCCCAGCAGCTCAAAAAGCCGAATTCAACACTGGGGTTAAATTCTGTGAATACAAAGGTGCGTTTTAATGACGGATTCAAATACCTATAACTACACTGTCGTGCGACAGTTTGCCATCATGACTATCGTCTGGGGTGTTGTCGGTATGGCGGTGGGTGTCTTTATAGCCGCACAGTTGGCCTGGCCTGCCTTAAATTTTGATCTACCCTGGCTTAGCTTTGGTCGATTGCGTCCATTACACACCAATGCCGTTATCTTTGCCTTTGGTGGCTATGCCCTTTTTTCAACTTCCTACTACGTTGTACAGCGAACCTGTCACGTTCGCTTATGTAATGATCGTTTGGCTGCTTTTACATTTTGGGGCTGGCAAGCCGTGATCGTTGCCGCTGCCATTACTCTGCCTTTAGGGATCACGTCATCAAAAGAATACGCTGAACTCGAATGGCCCATCGACATTCTCATCGCCGTGGTCTGGGTGAGTTATGCCTGGGTCTTCTTTGGTACGATAATGAAACGCAGAATAAAGCATATCTACGTCGCCAACTGGTTCTACGGCTCTTTTATTATTACGGTTGCTATCTTGCATATAGTTAATAGCATGGCCCTGCCGGTTAGCCTGTTTAAATCTTATTCTGTATATGCGGGCGTGCAGGACGCAATG
>WLWI01001951.1_pt1 | contig 17867 bp, 6 predicted proteins | sample 6701501 | NCBI WGS metagenome assembly WLWI01 (sample SAMN12718690, study PRJNA515312) | sponge metagenome | isolation source: marine sponge | host: Mycale hentscheli | place: New Zealand: South Island, Marlborough, Capsize Point | collected 2014-11-01
GGGGGTGGGTGCTGCGGGGGGGGGGGGGGGGGGAATTACCATTGAACGTCATGTTATAACTGTCCCTTTACCAGTTGAAAGATGAGGCTGTATCACTGATTGATGTGGTTGCTCCTCCTGACCATATTCTAGGATCCCCTATTGGTCACAGCAATGGCAAGGTAAGCAAAGATTCTATACCATAGCTTTTCTCAGTTATATATGAGTAGCTCGAGTATCAATAGTACGGACATGTATATTTATTTACTATTATTAGTGGTGTGTGTATATGGTACCACTACTAATGAACAATTGTCTAGTTTCGTGTACATTCTCAATATATACTCAGAACAGTGAGCCACGAAAACAGCTCACTATGAACTAAAGCCGTTCATCAGCACAAATACTATAGGCTCACCTAGTTTTCGTGAAGGCTAAGTGTAGTGTCTGATAGCTTACTGAAGCCACGTAAATATATCAATAGGCTTGAATTTATAATATGATAGTGTTATTAATGCAATCACAACTATGGTAAGCCTTTATTCTGTACTTTTGGCAATACGGTGTGCTAGATTTATGAGAATCTCTACAAAGCCTTTGTGGAGCACCCTGGAGCAATGGAAAGACCTTCATATTGGAAAGAAGTGGCCAATTTAAGAGAGCTCGAAGTTGGAAGCAAGCACCATCTTGTTAACTCTAAATTATGACCTATTCAATTATGTTATTCCATAAACTACCCATTGAGTTTTGTTTCATCACAATTATTTATCAAGTTAGCCAGTTGGTACAGGGTCATACATTTTAAAGCTACTAATAGAATTTTTTTTTTTTTCTTATGAACACAGGTGATATGGAAAAATACTTCCCAAAACTAATTACTAAACACACTATTAGATGTACAGTTACTTCTTGTGTGTTGGTATCAGCTAACTCTAATATTGATTCAGTCATTCTCGGCTGAAATAATTATAATAATAGCAACTGTATGGTTGAGGGCGATAACTTAGGACTTAACTTAAAATTAACCAGAAGCCGTCAACATCGCATAAATTCCTGACAAAAGAGCCTTTGCTTTGGTTGGTCAGTTATCTTCCTATTACCATGATAGAAAACTTAATTTTATTTGTGGCTATTAGTTTAGTCTTCTTTTCAATGACAAATACATATCTGTCTTTTGGCATCCTTTGTGTCAATCCTGCAGTATTGATCGTGGCTTTTAAATAAATTAATAAAAGCTGATGAAGCAGGTTTCCCACTTTACAACTTGAGCCAACTTGTTCACTATTTTCACATGATTAGTGTCTTACTAGAATTGACTATCTAGTCAGAGCTACAAATAACAACCTTTTGTAATACGTGTAGATGTTCCAATATATACAATTCCATTGTAACAATAAAATAATTGAATTAGGTGTGATGACATAGGTATGTTTCAAAACCATCTGCAAGAACTATGACAACTATGTAAACAATTTCTTTTTCTGAAATGCAAGACCAAAATGGTTTCAATCAAAGTTATGACAATTAAGTTAAAGTTGTTCTTTACTTCGTTTTTGGGGACTATAGTGAAATAGTACTCACTGGGGCGTGCTTAACTGCAGTTGAGATCAAGATAAATTTAACTACACTAGTTCCCACACTTCTCTTTAACTAGGGCTCACCAAGGACACAACAAATGCAAAGTTAGTAGGAACACCAAATACTGTAGATGCTGGTTGCTAAGTACCCCTTCTTTATAAAGTGCTGCTTCTTGTAGCACCAGTCTTTTTCCAGGCTTTTAACACTTATATTTGCTGCTGGCTGCATCTCATCAATTTTGACCTCCACTAAAGAATTAAGTTTGATATGCACGGTACACTCAAGTGGCAGCAATATTATAGGACAAGCTCTTTTGTACATTGATCACATAAATGTATTGCACCTGAAGATCTATAGTACATATCATGAGCGCAAACATAATTTACAGCTTAAAAAGTAGAAAAACACTTGTTGCATAGCTATTTGTTGTTTTGGTTGTTTTATTCCCAGCATTCTAATTTGTAAGCTTTGCAGTAATAATTCAAGCTGAAGCCACACAATAGCCTTAGTTAAAAACAAAACAAAACTAAACCATGCTATACTGACATCTTTTCAAGCGTATACATTTCAGTTTGCAAGCCACACACCTCTAAATAGTGAACTACAAATTTAACAGTCTAATCTATATCCCTTTGATTCCCTGAAACTAGGTTTAGTGTACCCCTTATCATGTCTAGAAGAATGCCTTAGTTATAAATGCGGCTCCACACTTCTGACTAGTTACATAATCACCAAATGTTTATCATGTTTTCATTTGATCACTTTATGTGTAATTATGATGTATAGACATATATAAAATATATACTGGATAGTAAGTTAGTTGGCCTAACTTTACTCTGTCTTATTCACATAGATTAGGTCAGATAAAACTCCCCATCTCCTGTGTTATGTCTAGGGAATGCCTTAAACACTGCTTGAGCACCCCCACTTATGATACCCAGCAGCAAGGAAATAAGGGCTAAATATAAGATGCGGGACTCAACAGTAAGTGGACACCCGAAACTGCTGTTACAATACTGACCATCAGAATGAAATGGTTTCATCTTTATGTCATAATCAAACTAAACACAAATGAATTGTATACTGTTCAATACATTAAACCAAGAGAGAGAAACACATACTATAGGATCTTTATACCAATTAGCTAGACCATCCTATATATGCAATCAATTATTGCTTCCAGAAAATGTTTGCAGAAGAGAATAAAGAGTGACAGCACATTTTTCCATTCAATGTTGCATGGCGATGGGAAAGAAAGCCTACATGTCATTACAAGTATTTGGGAACTTTAAAGAGTAGACACACCATAAGCAGTTTGGGCTTTACATAATGGCTTTTATGAAAACTAAAACCTCACACTCATAAAGTTGGCTCCCTATGTATGCTGACCAAGCAATGACACTTAACTCAGTCATATCATCATTACCACTAGAGTGTTTCTGTCACTCTGTGAGCAGGTGCAACACATGTTGTAAGGCATCTGTGCTAATGGATGTGTGTCTAGCATTGAACTTCTGTTGTGATGCCAGTAAATGGACTATCTACCCACTCGCTCAGAATTATATAATTTGGTAACTACACCGTTCTCACAGATGAAATGGCAAATAACTTATTGATACAACAAATAGTAATAATAAAAATAATAACTAACTAACATTAAGTAGGATATCTAACACATAGTTCATAAAATTCATAAAAATTTCTCTAACTTTTCTTCAGAAACTTGTCTTGCTAAAAGACTCGACATAAAATTTATAAATATATAACCACAATGTTTACAGTCTGGCTGGATGTTGAGCTTTCGCTAGCAGACGCTACATCTGTGACAACTGTGAACAAAGCTCAGTGTCACTTCCAAAGCTTAAATTTTCAGGAAAAACAAGCAGTAAAATCCTATTTTTCTGGACAATATGCAGAGCCTTCCCCACACTTTCCCTGGATTTACTATGAAATCACCTAGATGTCTTGCATAGGAATGAAGTGCATAAAGTATGTATTTTAGGACATCCTAACGCATGAGAATACCATATCTTTCACAATCCCATCTCCTTTCCCTCCATGTTAAAATTAGATACAATAAAGTGATGAAACACTATGGTAAGAACTTCCTGTAATTGTTATATAAGCAGATAAATTCACAAAATACTACCTACTAGACAAAAATAATAGTACACACTCATTTAACACTTCTCTCCTGGCTTTGGCTGTTCTAGGCGAAATGTAATCATCTCCATGTCTATATCATAGTAGGAATTTTCGTCATACTGAAAATATTCTGGAACTTTGTACACACTCTTTGTAGTAGAATCTGTGATTACAACAACAACAAAAAATGCACTAATAAAGCAACCCTAAAATGGTATGTAAAATTAGTCACTTGCTTGGATGTTACTACAGACTAACCAAATTTGCTCATGTACAATTTTCCTTTAAGCTGATAGAAAATGATGCGGAATTTAGTCTAACTAGCAATATATTGACTAGACAGTTGGAACTTGAATAAAACAATAACCAATTTAGTTCGGTCTTGAAAAGCCTTGTGAAAACAATGCCGGCGACTCCATTCCCCAGGGTCTTCTATATAAAGAGAACCCTCTCACAGAATATTGGTTCCAGCTGCTATATAGTGCAACACCATCATGAAGATAATCCTTTGTGTGGCAATTCTTGTGACCCTTGCTATAGTGAGTTTTATCACAAAATAGTATGGTATAATAATAATGGTTATGGTTTGCTTGATTTTGTAGTCTACCGCTGCTGACACATCATCTTCTAGCTCACACTACTGTTATCGACGAGCATGCTCCAAAGGCTACTACTTCAGCTTTCGCACGTGCAGATGTGAGCGTATATGCACCATAACCTGTCCACGTGGACAATTCGTCAACAGGAATTGCAAATGTGAGTGCATAAGGAAAAGAATTTGCTACAAGCCATATGTTTTTAATCCAAGGACTTGCCAATGTCAGTGTGGGCTTAATGATAAATCATGCTCTTCACCATTTGTGTTCAGTAGAAACCTATGCAAATGTGTATGTCCTAAAAGAAGGAGCTGCCCAAAACTGCAGATATTCAGCTTTACTAAGTGTCGTTGTATTTGCCGTATATGGAAAAAATGTAAATCCCCTCAAGTTTTTAATAAGAACACCTGTCAATGTGCTTGCCCTAAGGTCATAAACTGCAATAAACCACAAAAGTTTAACTTCAAAACATGTGCCTGTGAATGCCCACTTCCACGACCTGTCTGCACCAAGGCACAAGTATTTGACGAGAAAACTTGCAGCTGTGTATGCCCAAATCCACCTACTTGCACTCAAGCTCAGCAATTTAACCCTAAGACGTGCCAGTGCAAATGTCCAACCCCAAGGCCCACCTGTACCAGTGCACAAGTTTTTGACACCAAGAATTGCAAGTGCATCTGCCCACACCGTCCGCCATGCTCATTCCCACAAATATTCAACCAAAAGACCTGCCAATGTGAATGCCCAAAACCAATTCCAGTGTGCACCAAGCCACAGGTTTTTAATTCAAGGATATGCAGATGTGTCTGTCCTAAACTAATACCAGTCTGCATCAAGCCTCAAGTTTTTGACTCCCCGATGTGCAGATGCGTCTGCCCACGACGACCAACATGCACACCTGCTCAGCGATTCAACCCAAAGAGGTGCAAGTGTGAATGCCCAAACCGACCCACCTGCACATCTGCTCAGGTATTTAATGAACAAACCTGTCAATGTGTATGTCCCCACCGTCCAACTTGTAAGCCTTTCCAAGTTTTTAACCCATACACCTGTCGCTGCGAGTGTCCAACGCCAAGACCAAAGTGCTCCTCAGGTCAGGTTTTCGATACTAATACATGCCAGTGCATTTGCCCTGAAGTGCCAGTTTGCAATATCCCTCAAGTATTCAATTCAAAGACATGCAAATGTGAATGTCCAGGACCTCGTCCTACTTGCGTGAAGCCACAAGTCTTTGATTCCACTACATGTAGCTGTATCTGCCCACATAGACCCACCTGTACACCTGCTCAGAGATTCAACCCCAAAACATGTCAGTGTGAGTGCCCCACGCCCAGACCTACCTGCACTTCAGCACAGATCTTCAATGAGACCACATGCCAGTGCATGTGCCCTCGTCCTTCTATCTGCAAACCTCCACAGAGATTCAACTCCAATACATGCCAGTGTGAATGTCCTAAACCAATACCAGTCTGCATCAAGCCTCAAGTTTTTGACTCCCCGATGTGCAGATGTGTCTGCCCACGACGGCCAACATGCACATCTGCTCAGCGATTCAACCCAAAGAGGTGCAAGTGTGAATGCCCAAACCAACCCACCTGCACATCTGCTCAGGTATTTAATGAACAAACCTGTCAATGTGTATGTCCCCACCGTCCAACTTGTAAGCCTTTCCAAGTTTTTAACCCATACACCTGTCGCTGCGAGTGTCCAACGCCAAGACCAAAGTGCTCCTCAGGTCAGGTTTTCGATACTAATACATGCCAGTGCATTTGCCCTGAAGTGCCAGTTTGCAATATCCCTCAAGTATTCAATTCAAAGACATGCAAATGTGAATGTCCAGGACCTCGTCCTACTTGCGTGAAGCCACAAGTCTTTGATTCCACTACATGTAGCTGTATCTGCCCACATAGACCCACCTGTACACCTGCTCAGAGATTCAACCCCAAAACATGTCAGTGTGAGTGCCCCACGCCCAGACCTACCTGCACTTCAGCACAGATCTTCAATGAGACCACATGCCAGTGCATGTGCCCTCGTCCTTCTATCTGCAAACCTCCACAGAGATTCAACTCCAATACATGCCAGTGTGAATGTCCTAAACCAATACCAGTCTGCATCAAGCCTCAAGTTTTTGACTCCCCGATGTGCAGATGTGTCTGCCCACGACGGCCAACATGCACACCTGCTCAGCGATTCAACCCAAAGAGGTGCAAGTGTGAATGCCCAAACCGCCCTACATGCACAACTGCTCAGAAGTTTGATGAAAACACATGCCAGTGTGTGTGCCCTCATCGCCCAGTCTGCAAACCTCCACAGAGGTTCAATCCAAAGACATGCGAGTGTGAATGCCCAGTACCCAATCGTAGATGCTTCCCAGCTCAAATCTTTGACCAAACAACTTGCCAGTGCATCTGTCCACACAAGCCAGTGTGTAAGATTCCTCAGGTTTTCAATCCAAGCACGTGCACATGTGAGTGCCCAGGACCCCGCCCAACATGTAATAAACCACAAGTATTTGATGATTCCACTTGCAGCTGTGTCTGTCCACACAGACCAACTTGCACACCAGCTCAACGATTTAACCCTAATACGTGCCAATGTGAGTGCCCGAAACCTACACAGAAATGCACCCAAGCTCAGATATTCGATGACGCTACATGTCAGTGTATTTGTCCGCATCATCCAGTGTGCAAGTCGCCTCTGGTGTTCAATCAGAAAACATGTCAATGTGAGTGTCCACCTCAAGGTCCAACTTGCATTAAGCCCCAAATATTTGATTCCACAACATGTGGGTGTGTATGCCCGCACCGACCGACTTGCACCATATCACAAATATTCGATGAGAAGACCTGCCAGTGCATTTGCCCCCATCAACCAGTTTGTAAGCCTCCACAATATTTAAATCCCAAGACTTGTCAATGTGAGTGTCCCAGTCCACCACCAGCATGTAAGCCACTACAGATTTATGACAGCTCATCTTGCAAATGTGTATGCCCACCTAAACCGCCGACCTGCTCATCAAAACATAGGTACAACCCCAATACATGTCAATGTGAATGCATCTGGGTAGAAAAATGTTCCTATCCACAAGTATTCGACCACAAAAGCTGTCAATGTCAATGTCCTCACAGAGAGCAGTGTAAACCTGGATTTTATTTTGATCTCAAGACCTGCCGTTGTATATGCCAGCACCCTTCATCTTGTCCACCAAACTATGTCTTTGATGGTAGCCAATGTAAATGTGTATGCAACAGAAAATGCAGTTCACCCTACATCTTGGATTCTTCCAACTGTAAATGTGTCTGTAACAAAAAATGCGAGCCTGGCTATAAACTCACATCATCATGTACATGTGAGCCATTGAGATGTAGCAATGCTGGAAGTGCTAACGAGTGCTACCAAGCCAGATGTGACAGTTACCCCAACAGATACTGCACGTAAGTATAGCCCTAAGCATGTAAATGCATGCCTATGACAAAAAATACCAGAGCACTAGCATGAGCCAGCTAAAAACCTAGTCTTCACTCCATTATCGTAAATTTTTCTCTCCTATTCCTTATAGGTACCATGAGAACAGATGTATCTGCCCTTGTTGTGTGACCAAACATGACCCTCGGCACCAGATCTGGTGTCTCAATGCCAATATTTATGGCAAATCGCAATGTGATCTCAACAACTGCCGTTGGGGATGCTAATCACACAACATTTACTGCAAACAGACAAATGTAAAAAGACAAATGTAACTTCTGTAGTTTAGCCAAACAGTTGTACCTGACATATTGGTTCATGAAATATGTTTTAAAAAATGATATTTGAATAGCAAGTACACAATACTCCCTCATATAATGTTTATATGTGGTTGTTGTTTTTTTCGTTTTTTTTTCTAATAGGCTGCTCAGTTTAAACAAAGTTTAGACTGACAATGTGTTCCAAACAGCACAAAAAAAAGTCCAGCAGTCTATATCTGGCATGATACTAAATGTTGTAAAAAAAAATTCAATTAAAAAGGAGAGAGAGAGCTATATAAGAGCTTTATTATTACTATTATTATTACTAGTGATATGCTTCAGCACAAGTGGCAAGCGAGCTGGTTTGACTGAAATTTAAATTTGAATGCTAACCACTAATAATATTTATTATTTAGTTAATTTTTTAAGATTTATTTGTGCTATTCTTTAGCAACACACAACATTTTTACACTTACATACACACTTGTTTACTGATACAAGCACAAGACTTACATGGTACTATCTTTGTGACTCAATGGATTTTCAAAGGGTACGCAATTAAATTTCATTAAATGATACGGGTAACAATCGCTAAACCAAAGGATTCTGTTTCTAGCCGCCTTTCAAAAGTTAACTTCATTGAAAATGCTCTATTGTACAATTCTACTACATAAGGCATGATAGTGCATTAACAAGATAACTTACCACCGCCACTAATAGAATAGAAAATAAACTCCGCTAAGTTTGCAAGATCTAATTGCGAACATCTCTCCTCTTTTTCCCCTTAGCTCTTTCCCGCTTTTTGTTTTCCTGGCATTAATTCGAAGTCTTTTCTTTTCTCCTAAATTTCTTGCGCCCGCACTAATGTTTACATTTTTAAGTAGCCTCAGGGTGGACACACATTGACCTCTTTGAACTAACTATACCTCTGTTTCTGTGTATATTAGATCTTTGTTGTTACAGATTTGTAGCCGATAACAAGTTTGTGTTTGTAGACTATATCTAGGGGCAAATCAATTCCAATTTTAGTCTTTACTCATGCATTGCTTATTGATTATAGTTCTTTGTGCTTTAAACACTGCAATAATTATGGGTTATGACTTGTTGCTAGCCTAAGTATATTTTCTTTTATTGATCTGTTAAGTCTATGTATCACTTTATCGATAATTGCTCCTAGATCATTGTTCTGTCTGATAATGATAATAATATTATAGAAGCTAATGTATAAGTAAATGCTAGATATTTATCATTCTTTCATGGAGTTGAATTATTGGGAAAAAAATTATATAATAATAATAATAATAATAATAATAATAATAATAATTGGGTGAGAAGTGAGACTCTCACTAATGAGTCAATTGAGATTTTGGTATATATATATGGCAAATGCACCATCCAAGTAATTATTAATTGACTACTAGTAGCCCTCTAGTGCACAATATTATACACATACTAAAATGAATCAGTATTGATGAAAAGGATCCTTGTAGTACATAAGTAATAATAAAACCAAGGGTTCAAGGAATTATCACTGATAACTGTCCCGATCCCGAAGGCGAAGCCCAAGGAAGAGGGCAGTTATCTAGCAGTAATTCCAAGTTGCCATGGTTTAACTATTTTATACCATAGTTACCTTTTTGAACAAAAGACTAGATAAAAAGAGCAGATATTGTTGTTTTGAGGGGGGAAACATGTCCAGTTAATGCAGCGAGGCTTATTCTAGAACAGCGACAAGATAAGTGTATTTTGTTCCCTTTCTGCCGCCACCTAACAAAGACAGTGGTGATTGAGCGATGATATCCAGTGAGGTTCACAAGACAAGACTTTATACTCCAATAAATAATTCTTCGTGCCAGTTCTTTATACAGAGATAGAGTACCGTACGCAAAGAAAGCTTCACACAAGTTTAAAAAAGCTAGATTTTCATTCATAGCCAAAAAATAACAACATGATACGTAACTTCATACCATAATTATTTTGTGCATCTCACTCTATTTTGCTGACAAAAAAATATTCTGTGTGCAATCTAAACTCTCCTTGTGATACAAAAAAAAAGTTTTTTCTGCAGGCGATGGAGGGGAATAACACAGGGGAACAACATTTTTAATCCATGGCTGTTACCACAGCAACTATGGTATAAATACTTTTTAATCCTAATTTCTTAAGTGGGAGGTGGGAGGGGAGAGAGGGGAAGGTACAATACGACAAGTACCAAGACATACTTGAGGGAGTGTGTCCACATGCCAAAATAGTAAATATTATCTTTAAAATAAATTAAGGAACTCTTATCACAGACTCGAATTTAAGGCAATATCCAAATACGAGCTTTAAAATTAATACATTAGAAAAAAATATTAAGAAAATTTTTTTTCTTGTACTTACATACTTTTCAATACTAGCATACCAGCCATTATTACTACCACTCTATAGAGATGTCTAGGGAAGGCGAATTGTTCACATTAGCATCATAAAGTTGACGTGAGCAAATATGCATGCTTTAGTCTGCAGCACCTCAGCAGTAATTAGAAAATAGTCGATCTCTAAAAATTGTGTTTAGTGGAAGCATTGTGCTAGGCTTCAGGAAAAAAGAAAGCTGTTGGATGGATAATATGCTCTTGTAAGTGGGATCCCTGGAGTATTCCCACACTTAAAAACTTTCCCACAGTATTATGCGTAGTTGTCACCAACAGTTTGCTCTTTAAAATAAGGAAATGGAGCTGAAAGCAATATATGTCCCCTTGTAATTATTTCCCTATATGGTATTTTATCAAGAATATCTATTTATAGTGACAGTTCAGTTGTATTTACAGAACAGAGTACCGTTTTATAGTCCAAACATGCATCCGTGATGCTGATTAATATAATTATAAGTACAGGTGTGTAGGTTGTGGGTTCCATGAGTCATCAATTTGTACATTTCACCAACTAATACAATATAGTGTACCGCTATCAAAATTAACTTTAACAGCTTTTTCTGCCACTTTGTTTGTGTAACCTATCCATTATGTATTAAAATATGTAATAATGTATAATGTAGAAATATGGGATGCTGTTTTGAATATCATTTGTATTATCAATCTCATTCATCCTTAAGTATGAAATGAATATCATTTAATGTATAGGAAACTTATGAATATAGTTGACCTTTAATCTCTGCTAGAAATATAGAGTTTAACACCCTTGTAACTTTGTTGTGAGTAAACAATGTCAAGAAAACTGCAAGAGGCGTTTATACCGACTCCAAATGTATTTTTTCCAATATGGCCAAATGAGCACAGTGAAGGTTTGATAGTAAAGGTTGACCAGGATGAAAACTACTCCTTTCCAGAGGAATCAAATAATACAGATTGTGAGAACCTGCAGGGGACTGATTCATCTGTGTTACCAAGTGAGGTCAGAGCTGAAATTGTACTAGAAGGCAATCATGGACATGATATAAGAACTGAAACAAATGAACCACTGCATATCACAAATATCAGAAACACTATATTTCAAAACCTGCAAAAGGAAGCAAAAGAGAGAATCCTTTTAGAAAACATGGATTTCGATACAGTAACATTTGCTGAGCAGTGCACTACCATCTGTTGCCGCAGTTGCATATGTGACTTCAAAGTTGCCTTTTCTAGGACAAAAACTGAGCGTACAATATACTTCGATGATATGATGACTCCTATTCTAAGAAGAGGGAGAGCACAAGGCTGGGGAATGTACAAGCATATTATATACCCATTGATACCACACCCCTATAGAGCTGCATTGGTCACTGCACATCTTTTAGCATCATTCCTGATCCTTTTGCTTTCTAGTACGGCTTTGAGCTTAAATGAAACCAGAGCTAGCATCTACGTAGTTTTTGCAAGTGCTTTTCTCAGTAGCATTTTAGCAATTTTGGATGCAACTTTTACTCTATGGTCTTGGGACACCTGTAAAAATTGCCGCACATTCTGTAAAAAGGGTAGACTGAGCCAAGAAATGGTTATTAGTAACATTAGCCAAACACGTAGGGACATCACAAATATACAAAATCAACAAAAAACACTGAACAAAACATTACCAAACCCTGAATCAGTAATAGGTGCAACAGAGCAAAAGAGGAACAAGTTCAATTTTCCTACATCACAAACCATTCTAAATATTATCAGGATAATTTTAAGTGAATTATTCACCTATATCTTCATAATATGTGGCATTTTTGAAGCTATTTTGGGGCAAGGAAAAACTAATGGAAACAAAATAAGCTTAGTAATGCTTTCCGTATCCGGAATCTCCCTGCTAGCCTTTGTTTACATAACTCGATTAGTCATTTTAGTTCGAACAGTAAAACATGTTCAAGCTATTCGCAGACTACCTTTCCAAAATAAAAAATCAATGCCTCAAACAAAATCGTCTATATCTTCTCGAGGTTTATACTATCAAGCTTACCTAGTAGTGCATGCAGCATTTCAGATGGTAATCCAAATTTCTATCTTCATAGCTGTTGGAGGCAAAGTTGCTTATGACAATAGACAATTTCTTGACAAATCTGCTTACAATGACAATGTTTTCATTAGTGGCCATCTGTGGTGCATGATTTTGACTGGCTACTTCATACCAATCTTTGGAACTCTAACTGGTTTCGCCACCACTTTTTTCTGGGCACAAGAATTCTTTATTGGTCTCTGCATAGATTTAGCAACCATTTTAAAAATAAATACCATCAACTACTCTGAGGATAAAGACCTTTTAGACGGTGTAAATAAATTTCTAAGCATAAACTCATTGATCAAGGACTACCACATACTTAGAAAGAAGAAGATCTGGAAAAAATGCTTATATCCTTTTAGGACACCCACTGTAGTGGCCTTATCCATTACATATGCTGCTTTGGCTTCAGCCTTTATCATTTCTGGTGGTATTTCATCTAATCAAGGTCCACTAGAGTCACAAATTTTGAATGGGAGTGCATGGATTGTCTCTTACATATTTACAATTATTCTACTAGTAGCTGGTAACGTTTACACTATATTTATTGCGTTATTTTGGACAACTGTCATGATAGCCTTTGTTGTGGCTCTTTTGGTCATGCTAACTGCAGTCATCTTTGGATTGGCAATGTGTTGCAACAAAAAACAGTATTTAAACCACATAAGTCAGTAAATTAAGCACTTTTGACATTCTGTATTTGTTTTAACATATATTTATTAATTTTCACCATCACTTATTATTTTTATTACAGTGCTTATGTTTCAGCACATATGTATATACATTTTTAGATCAAAACTAATTTTCTTTCAAAGTAGAGTATGTTGTAAAAAAAAATTCCTAGCATATTTTTTATTTCTTAATGCCCCCATACATAGTGTACAACATCATCATAAGATTTTTTAACCTGTCAGTGAAAAGCAATTACAGAAGCACATTCAGTTTGTCAGACAGCCAAGGGGCATTGGAATTGTAACAGAGCATACTTGCAGGCAATGTTTGCATAAATTAATGCCTTAATTATTTAGGCACTTTCATTCAGTATGATTCTTGATTTCTTTTACCAATACATCAAGTTTAATCAATTGAAAGCAAAAATATATACTCCCCTTGCATAATTTCACATACTGTACATTAGCTCCATAACTTGCACTCCCAGTTATCTCTAGTATAATGATGAGAAATTTGTAAAACTGGCCTATTGAAAATAAATACTTCGATAATATTTACCTGTAAGACTGATAAACCCTCTATCGACTGAGTGAAAACAATAATGAAATAGGATTTAAAGTATTACTGCCACTCACTAGTCATGAAGCAGTATCAAGTCTCATTCCGACTAGATTTCATTAAAACTTGACAAAATTGATATATCTCATAGTACTTACAAGTTATGAGTTTAGACTATAAAGGAAAATACAAAAAGTATGGTAGCATGTTTAGGCTCAAAATAATTAGGGGGTTATTGGGCTGGGCAGATAGGTGTTGAACAACAGATGTTGTTTATTCATCTCAGTTGTCAAATAACTAATACAGTAAACATGTCTTACAGCCACAGCCAAAGCACATCACTAGGTAATTTCTGTAAAGCTTATAATGTACCTCTAAGACAAAATATAGTGTTAGGTTTAATAAAGCTTCCATCAAAACACCATTAGATGCTAGATAGTCACTGATACATTGAGCAAATACCCAGTTCAAGTGCCAAATTTCTTAATTGTGACATCAAAGTCAATACAGTGGTGGAAGGAAGTTGGGGAGAAGATGGGATGTGTAAGTCCGTAATGTTATCCACTATCACAACATATGTAATTACCAATAAACGATTTTTTCATGAAAGGTAATAAGACTACTAAATTATGTATGTTGCAACCAAATAGATTTACAATACTTAACCCTCAAGCGCACTTGCACGAGAGGGTTATAATAGTCGTCATGTCTGTCTGTCATGCACTGATTTTGGAGATTACTGACAATTAACCGTCAATTTAGGTATGAACTTACTCAGAACAAAGATTTAGGACCTTTTATTTTAATAGTACAAAAATTGATTCTTTTTATTTGTGGAATTTTTACTCTGCTGATTTAAATTAGCAGAATTAAAAATAAAAAAAACTCAATGGATAAAAAGAATCCTTGGAAAGAAAAAAAGAAAATTTATAGTATGACAATGATCAATACAACAGCCCATCAGTGCTACAGAGAATCACTAAACTAAGATAAATGAACACAACAAGTGAATAGTAAAGTGCATATATATGCACTATTTAAAAACATAATTGTCAACTGTGGGAACACATATAATTTATTGTAGCAAAACTTTAATAATTGACCAATGGGACGTGTCTTACAATTTTGTCATCACTTGTTTAATTTCTCCTAACAATAAAATAAATGCAAGTAATAATGTACTGTATCAAATGCTGGAGATCAATAATAATTTATGATATTTTAGAGGAAAATTAATATACATGTAGACTCATATATATATGTAGTCTTGGGAGACTTAAATGCATGGATAGGGTCTAGGGAGTTAGCACGAGAGCGGTGGAATGGAGCAAGAGGTCCTTATGGTTGTGGAGTGGCCAACGATTCACGGAAGGAATTGCTCAGTTTAATGACCACTCACCAGGACGTAACGGCCTGTAATGGCATTCTGTATATTGTAGTAGCACACAACAATCAGGTAAAGCTGTACTAACTCAGCCAAACTATCACACAAAAACTACTAACAAAAACAAAGGGAATAAGACAAAAAATCTCCAGACTTAAACATGCTGACTAAGACCTATCCACTATTCCCAGTATGCCCAAGATCCCTATTATTACTTGGTCTCAAGTTCAACCGAACTAAAGAACAAATACAATTACAGAACATAAAACAAAACAAAATAAATGGTACACTAAAGCAAGCAAGAACTATAAAACAGTATGGACTATCTTAAGTATAACAAAAAAAAAAAAATGAAAAAAAAAATGAAAGCACAAAGTAGTAAAGAAAAAAATAGGAAGAACTGAATAGAATAAGGGAGTTACAAGTATATAAGTGATTGGAATGGAATGGGGATTATTTAAATGTAGAGGTCACGTTTACAATTCAATGCTATTCTCCGTACGCGAAATCTGTGGCCACATTTAACACATTCTGAACTCTTTCCTGAGGTCCGGGTATAAAAAGGAGAATCCCAGCATGCCCTTTGACCTCTAGCTCCTTCTATTCAAATTCAAAAAGTATCCATGCAAAGAGAACCTTCCAGAATAACTCACTATCCTTTCAATACACCACGTTTAAAACAAGTGCCCCGGCATACAAACAGCTACATATAATCATTTTGCGAGTGATAAATAGAATAATCAAGTCTAGTTCCTATCAATGCTGTGTGTGTGCCAAAGTACTTCTTAATTGAAGATGACCCCTCAAGATAGTATCTAGTAGTACTCTGATGGTATGCTGTATATCCTGTTCGGTTGAATTTAGTTGCGTCAATGGCAAACACGTAATCTTTTTCTTTTTATAGCCCACCATATTTTTTTTTTTTTTGTATTCGTTTTCTTTTTTATTTCTTACTTATGTGATGTTGTTTCCCACTTTTTTGTGTACTAAATTGCTGTAATGCATTCTTAAATGGTCTCTGGTTAGCACATACAGCTAAACTAGTCCACAGAAACATCTGTTGAGGGGTGGGGCTGCTCCAGATATGTATAAGAGTATTTTTGTTTCTTCGTAATGGGATACAGCTTAATAAAATAAGATTTCTACAAACTGACATAATATTATTAAAACCAAATGACAATGCACAGTGAAGTAACGTGCAATCAGCAAATTATTGAATTCAGTAAATCCTTGCTCCACTCTCACAAATATTAATAGCAACCACTAAGAATCTCTACATTTAACGTGTGCTTCCACTTAATCCTGTAGACTACACCAACCAAATATGACCCAAAACGCCCTTCCTAGATATTCCTTTAAGTAGTTACCAAAATATGATTACAGTTGTTTACAGATACTTCCTACATAAAATTCCCAATAGATTCATATACATGTCATGGTCAAAGCCATACCAGTAAATTTAATGTGCAGGTAATTCCCATTCTTGACAACCCTACTCATTGTAAGACTACACAACTTTGATCAGATAAGTATTTAAGGAATCCAAAGTTTATTTGACAGAGTAATTCTACTGCCCTATAGCAGTGGAAAATCAGCTTTTGAAAGGAGTAATTCAGTATGCAGTTAACTGCAATTGCAGCTTGCACTGTTCTCCTCGCAACTCTATCTGTAGTAAGTGTGAAATTAAAAATATTGGATACTATTATACCGTTATTATTTTCTTACAGAGTGTTGTGGAGAGTACATATCACTGCACTCCCAAAAAGTGTCCACCAAGTACGTTCTTCAACAAATTCACATGCAAGTGTGAAAAATGCTCCATCACGAAATGTTCATCTAATCAGGTACTCGATACTAAAACATGTCAATGCGTTTGCAAGCAAACTAAATGTTCAGACAGGCAAATATTTGACCAACATACATGTCAGTGTCGCTGCTTGTATGTCCCTCGATGTATTTCCCCTAAGTATCTCAATACCAGCACTTGCAGATGCGAATGTCCAAAAAAACCACTTTCATGCCCTGATAACCAAGTGTATGATTCATACCAATGTCGTTGTCGATGTCCCAAGCTATTCAGCTATTGCCGCTGGCCTCAGCGCTATGATAGCAGCAAGTGTGGGTGTAGATGCCCAAAAACATTGAAATGTCCTCCATCACAAGTTTTTAGTACAAAATTTTGCAAGTGTGTCTGCCCAAAGATCACATCCTGTCAGAAACCGTACATCTTCAACCCCAAGACATGCCAATGTCAATGTCCAAAGGTATTTCAGTGTGTAAAGCCTTATGTATTCAACACAAAGACATGCCAGTGTCAGTGTCCTAAGATTCTCACCTGTCCACAACCTCACTGGTTCAATGCAAAGTCATGCAAATGTGAATGTCCGAAACCATATGCCAAATGTGCTCAGCCATGGATTTTTCACCACAGCAACTGTAAATGTGCTTGTCCTAAAGTACTCAGTTGCAACAAGCCATATGTCTTCAATGACAAAACTTGTCAGTGTCAATGTCCTAAAGTTCTGAAATGTCCTAAACCACACTGGTTTAATTCAAAATCTTGTCAATGTGAATGCCCTCAATCTATTGCCAAATGCTCTCAGCCTTGGATCTTCCACAAAGATAGCTGCAAGTGTGCTTGTCCTAAAGTACTAAGCTGTCCAAGGCCACACTGGTTCAATACAAAATCCTGCAAGTGCGAATGCCCTCATCCTCGGGAAAAATGCTCTCAGCCTTGGATCTTCCACAAAGACAGCTGCAAGTGTG
>WLWI01001952.1_pt1 | contig 17864 bp, 14 predicted proteins | sample 6701501 | NCBI WGS metagenome assembly WLWI01 (sample SAMN12718690, study PRJNA515312) | sponge metagenome | isolation source: marine sponge | host: Mycale hentscheli | place: New Zealand: South Island, Marlborough, Capsize Point | collected 2014-11-01
AGTATTTTTTTCCAGAGATAGAGAAGCCGCCACGCGCATCATGCTGGAAGTTCACACCAGCGGTAAAGGGATTTGCGGAGTCTACACACACGAAATTGCCGAAACCAAAGTTTCACAAGTCAACCTTTATGCTCAAGAGAACCAACACCCTCTTCTTTGTACCATGGAAAAAGCCTATTGATACTGCGAGGATTAACTCATGCTAGATAAAGAACTTGAACAAACACTAAACGACTCATTTCGCAAAACCCGCGAACAACGTCATGAGTTCATGACAGTGGAACACCTGTTATTAGGTTTACTGGAAAATCAATCCGCAACAAAAGTATTACGCTCATGTGGCGCAAATCTTAATGAACTTCATGCGGACCTGAGTAAATTCATTGAAGAAAATTCTCCCTTGTTACCTGAAGAGGACGAACGCGAAACGCAACCTACTTTAGGATTTCAACGGGTACTGCAGCGCGCTGTTTTTCATGTTCAGTCTTCTGGTAAAAAGGAAGTTACCGGCGCAAACGTAATCGTTGCTATTTTTGGAGAAAGAGAATCACACGCTGCTTACTTTCTCAGTAAACAAAACATTGCCCGGCTTGATATAGTCAACTTCATCTCTCACGGAATAGCCAAAGTCCCTGAAGAAGAACAGGACGAAAATGATGAAGCCATCTCCGATGATGAATCTCGTGCTGATGATAGTGGCACCAACCCGCTCGAGGCCTATGCCGTTAACCTGAATGAACAGGCTGAACTAGGCAAAATTGACCCATTGATTGGTCGCGGACATGAAGTACAAAGAACAATCCAGATACTTTGTCGACGACGCAAAAACAATCCTCTCTATGTAGGCGAAGCTGGTGTTGGCAAAACGGCAATCGCAGAAGGTCTTGCGAAAATGATAGTAGATGGCGACGTTCCGGAAGTACTTGAAGAATGTACCATCTACGCCCTCGACCTGGGTGGACTATTGGCAGGAACAAAATATCGTGGTGACTTTGAGAAACGCTTGAAAGGTGTTATCAATCAGCTTAAGAAAACCGAAGGTTCGATCTTATTCATCGATGAAATTCACACTATCATAGGTGCCGGTGCAGCTTCAGGTGGTGTCATGGATGCATCAAACATAATTAAACCCGTCTTGTCTTCCGGTGATATGAAGTGTATTGGCTCTACGACTTATCAGGAATATCGCGGAATATTTGAAAAGGATCGTGCACTTTCACGTCGCTTTCAAAAAATCGATGTGGAAGAACCCTCTGTTGACGAAACCATCAAGATTCTACAAGGGCTTAAATCCCGTTTCGAAGAACATCATGAAGTGAAATATACGCAACAGGCATTGCGTTCCGCAACGGAACTGACAGATCGCTACATGACTGATCGTCATTTACCTGATAAGGCCATCGATATCATCGACGAAGCCGGTGCGTCACAGCGTCTGCTCGCGCCATCAAAACGTAAGAAGACTATCGGTGTTAATGATATTGAAAATATAGTGGCCAAAGTAGCTCGGATACCACCAAAGACTGTCAATTCATCTGACAAAGGTGTCATGAAAAACCTTGAACGCAATCTTAAGATGGTGGTATTTGGTCAGGACACGGCGATTCAGACCTTGTCCACCGCCATCAAGACTTCGCGCTCCGGTCTAGGTGATCCTCAGTCACCCATTGGTGCCTTTCTATTTGCCGGACCAACGGGCGTAGGTAAGACAGAAATTACACGTCAACTAGCCCTGACTATGGGAATCGAACTGATACGTTTCGATATGTCCGAGTACATGGAGCGTCATACAGTTTCACGATTAATTGGTGCACCTCCCGGTTATGTTGGTTTTGATCAAGGCGGTTTATTGACGGACGCCGTTAATAAGCAACCGCACTCCGTATTATTGCTGGATGAAATGGAAAAGGCTCACCCCGATGTATTTAACCTGTTATTGCAGGTAATGGATCACGGTACCCTTACTGACACCAATGGTCGAAAGGCGGATTTTCGTAATGTCATTATTGTAATGACGACTAATGCCGGTGCTGATCGTATTAGCCGATCTTCAGTTGGCTTTACACCGCAAGATCATACTTCTGATGCGATGGAAGTCATTAAACGCACCTTCAGTCCAGAGTTTCGCAATCGTCTGGATGCCATCATTGAATTCAATTCCTTAAACAGAAAAACAATATTGAATGTTGTCGATAAGTTTCTTGTGGAATTACAGGCTCAATTAGATGACAAAAAAGTCACTATGGATGTTGATGATGATGCTCGACAGTGGCTGGCAACGAATGGTTACGATAAAATTATGGGCGCTCGTCCGATGTCACGCTTGATCCAGGAGAAAATCAAGAAATCGCTGGCCGAAGAACTCCTGTTCGGCAAACTGGAGCACGGTGGCCATATTCTGGTGACGACTGAAGATGATGAACTGAAGGTGAAGGTCGAAGAAAAAGAAGAAGTCGGCGCTGTTCATTAACAGAAAGCAGGTTCAATTAAGAAGATCTATCGTCTATCTGAGCACTCGGATAACACATCGATTTGTTTTGTAATATCACATCATGAAGCCTTAGGTTATTCGACCAGGACTTTTGTTTTTAAATATTTACCTGACTACTTCTTTTAAGTAGATAACAGTTCTCCTTTACAACGACAGGTAATTTATCTTCCATGTTACTCTTAGTTTGTTTGAAAAATAATGTACAGGGGATAAATGATGGGCAAAAGGTGTAACGTGAAGTACGTCTTTTTTCTGCTTTGTCTAAGCGTTTTGAGCTTTACCTCAAATTTCGTAAGCGCTTCAACACTTATCATCAATTCCAATATCATTGACGGCAATGGTGAACCTGCTTTTCGCGGCGCTGTCCGTATTAAACGTGATCGAATCATCGCGATTGGGGATATAGAACCAATTGAAGGAGAGCAAATCATTGATGCCAATGGTCTTGTACTGACGCCTGGATTTATCGACAGCCATAGTCACCACGATGACGGTCTGGGTGATAATAGAGACGCCCTGCCGATCCTGTCTCAAGGTATCACTACCATTGTTCTCGGTCAGGATGGTAAGCACGCATTTCCTCTCTCTGAAAGTTTGTCTGCTTACGAAAAAGAACCTGTAAGCGTAAACATTGCTTCATATGCAGGTCACAACACCATTCGAAAACTGGTGATGAATGAAAACTTCAAACGCCATGCTTCTGTAAAAGAACTGGACCAGATGCGCGTGATCTTAAGGCAGGAGTTAAACGCTGGCGCCCTTGGCTTATCTACAGGACTTGAATACGAGCCTGGCCTTTATTCCAATACAGACGAAATACTACAGTTGGCCAAAGATACGGCCAAAATGAACGGTCGCTACATTTCTCATATTCGCAGCGAAGACCGATTCTTCTGGGAGGCCATCGAAGAAATCATCACAATTGGTAGTGTGACCGAAATGCCGGTGCAAATCTCACATCTGAAACTTGCAGCGAAAAAGTCATGGGGTGAAACGAAGCGTTTGTTGACTCGCCTCAATGAGGCTCGTGCCAGAGGTATAAAAATCACGGCAGATATTTACCCTTACGAGTATTGGGAATCAACTATCTGGGTCTTGCTTCCTGATCGTGATGCCAAGAACCTTAGAGAGATCCAGTTCGTCCTTGATGAATTGACACCTGCAAATGGTATTATTTTTACAGACTATAAACCCAGACCAGGCTATGTAGGCAAGACTGTTGAGGAGATCGCTGTTATCAAAGGGCTCAGCGAGGCGGCTACTGTTTCCTTCTTGATGACAGAAGCCGATACCTGGTCAAAAGCTCATGATGGTCTCCAAGCTGAAAGCATTATGGGTCGATCCATGCGTGATACAGACATTGCCGCATTCCTGGCATGGCCACATATCAATCTGTGTTCGGATGGTGGTTACAATGGTCATCCAAGAGGCCATGGTGCCTTTCCCCGGGTCCTTGCTCACTTCGTAAAAGAACTGGGAGCACTAAGCATGGAAGAAGCGATTCAGAGAATGACATCAAATGCCGCAGTCCATATGGGGTTTAAGGATCGTGGCATGATTAGAGTAGGAGCAATAGCCGATCTCGTGCTACTCGATCCCGACTTGATCGTCGACCATGCCAGTCTTGAAAATGCCCAGCTTATTTCTGAAGGGATTGCAAAAGTATGGGTGAATGGCATGCTCGCTTTCAATAAAGGAAAAACCACTTCAGCACGAGCTGGTCGATTCATACGACGACAGAATTAGATCATATTATGAGTCAAGTAATTGCACTGAAACCATGGGAACGGAAGGCTTATCTCGAGTCCCTCGATGGACATCTCAGCATGGATGGAGTCGACCTGGTTACACTTGCTGCACACACTGGTACGCCGCACTACGTTTATTCGGAGAAAAAATTGCGTGCTAATGCTGCAGAGATGATTCAAACATTTGGCGATATTCATCCAAATTTCACCGTTGCCTATGCCTCCAAGGCACTTGCAAACATGAGCGTATTGAAAATCTTTCGGGATGAACATCTTGGTATAGAAGTAAACTCAGGAGGAGAGCTTTTTAAAGCAACACAAGCCGGTTTTACTGGCGATCAAATTGTCTTCAATGGTGTTGCAAAAACCAAAGTTGAAATTGACGCTGCTATTGCAGCGAAAATAAAAGCAATCAATGTCGATTCCCTTTCCGAATTAGACAGGGTGATTGATTGTGCGAAACAAGGCCCGCACCCGGCCAATGTGACGCTTCGTGTTGTACCCGAAATTCAGGGAGGTGGTACAGCAGGGCTGGAAACGGGATCCGCCTCATCAAAATTCGGTATGACTCCAGAAGAGATAATGGTCGCGCTGGAAAAACTCCGTACTGCTACTGATGTAACTAAATTTATGGGGTTTCATGCTCATATTGGTTCCCAGGTAAATGATATCGACGCCTACCGAGCCGAAGCCGCTTTTATGATTCGGTTTCTAAGCGATATCAAGTCTTCATTACCAACTGAGTTAAAGCATCTCAATCTTGGCGGCGGCTTTCCTATTTCCTACATCGATGGTCGCAATGCGAATCCTGGACCTGAGTATTTGCAAGATACCTATACGGCAGCTATTAGTATTGAAGATGTGGGAAAGAGTCTTATAGCTCCGTTACGAGATGCATTCGGCCCTGAGATTGAACTTATCGTTGAGCCTGGTCGAAGTCTTGTCGCTGATACTGCTGTATTATTAACTCGAGTTGAGGCCACGAAAAGAAGGAATAAGCTCGATTGGCTCTATCTTGATGCCGGCTACGGTATCATGCTTGACGCTGTTTTCAGCTGGTACTTCCATATGATAACCGCCAGTCGCACCGACGATGAAGACACAGCTCACTTTCGCATTTTTGGACCGCTCTGTGACAGTTATGATGCGTTCTTTGATGTGAGAGGAGAAGCTGCAATCAGAAAATTGCTCGAAAAAGAACCATCGTTGACCGATCATAAAAACCTTCTCGAAAAAGTCCTACTGCATCAACCAGGAATGAAAGAACTGGCTGCTAAAACCAGTATCGGTGACATTGTCGCCGTGTTTGATGTGGGCGCTTACAACATTGACACCCAGAGTCAATATTGTGGACGTCTTCAGCCTGCTGTATCACTGATCAAATTGGATGGTAGCATTCAGGAAATTAGAAACGCTGAAACTGAAGACGACTTAATAGCTCGAGATAGCTAAAGGAGATCTGGAAATGAAATTTGGCTTGATACCTGTGAATATTGGTATGGGCTCTGCGGAGCAAATAGTCAGTCTTACACTATTAGCAAAGAGCGCAGGATATGAATCTGTCTGGACATTTGAACACGAAATTGTTCCTGTCGATTAACTGAAGGTATTCCAGATAGAAACCTGGTTTCTGGAAAAGTTACTATCTCTTTGCTAATGCAAGTACTACTATTTGTTGATATTCGAAGGGAATAATCATGAAATTACGCTTTCCGGTTCGCATGTTAATCATTGATCGCAGCCCTGCTGAAGCCTCTGCATTGGTAGCTGCACTCAGACATGCTAGTTATATAGTCAATCCACATCGTGCAAAGAATAGTCAGACAGTTCGGAAAATAGCAGAAAAAACAAAACTGGATCTGGTCTTGATTGGGCACGACTTGAAAGATGCTCCAGTGGCAGAGGTTATTAGCATTCTAAAATTGGCTGACATTGACGCCCCTGTCATAGTCCTTGACGAATATAATCATGACGCTGGTGGGCTTGAAGCGCGCGATGAAGCTTTGCGGGCGGGTGTAGTCGACATCGTCCCTCGCAATGAACCCTTAATGCTGGAACATACGGTGCGACGTGAATTGTCTGCACTTGAAAATCGTCGTCGTGTCTCTCAGTACGAGCAACACCAATTTGCCGAGGAACAAACTTTACAATGGCTGGTCGGACATGCCCGCGAACGTCTGGCGATTACCCGTGGCGGCGATATCCATACAGCCAATGAAGGTTTTCTGGATCTATTTGGTCTTGAAACACTGGAAGTGCCCTGGCGTAACGGACTGTTGGAATGTATTTCATCTGATGAACGCGATGATCTTAAGGCATTAATGAAAATCGATAGTAAAGATGACTTTCGCCCTGTCCAGGTGGAATTACAAGGTAGGCATCAGAAACACGGCGAATTCGACCTCTTACTCAACATCGCTCCGATCTCATTTAATGGTGAGTCCGGTTATCGAATCATTGCAAGCCCACTGTCGGGGGAAAAAGTCGAAAGCTCGTCGACAGTTATCGCTGAAGCGGCTAGCAAACGTATTGTTTCTGAGGTGCGCACAAGCGATGAGACGAAGACAGAAAGTCCTGCACGAGTGACTCCTCAGCTCACAGTTGTTGCAAGTAACGAAAATGAAAATGTCTTAGGCCGTGATCAATTTCTCCAGCTGATAAAAAAAGAATGTCACTCCCAAAAAGAGGAAGGTGAGCGAATCGGAATTATCTATGTTGATCTTGATGACTATGCCAGTCTGAAAGAGGAATTAGGACTCACACGTGTAGATGCTCTTCTAGAGATGGTATTAGAGAAATTGATTGATTTAGCCCCGGGTAAAACCGTAATCGCTCGCATAAATGATGAAGACTTTGGCTTGTTAATTAAGGCGTCTGCATGGGAAGAGGTCGAACAAGCTTATCAAAATATTGAGACTGGTATCTGTGGCTCGGTACTTGAAGTGTCAGGGCAATCGGTGTTGGTGTCTGCTGGAGCCGGACTTACCGGTCTACTGGAGGCAGACGATGATCCTCAGGTAATCCTCGATCGCGCATTCAATGCGAGCCTAAGCGAGCTTCGGCCAGTGGTTGGAGTTCCAGAAGAGCCTGAATTAGCGCATGAAGATGAAGAGGAAACGTCATTCCAGGAAATTGCAGAAGACCTGGAGTCAGCAATGAAGGACGGCAGATTGTCATTAGTATATCAACCAATCGTCAGTCTGCGCGGTGTCCCGGTCGAACTCTATGAAGTGTTCATGCGCTACCGTAACAAGCAAGGAATGATGGTGCCACCCAGAGAGTTTCTGGATGCCGCCGCAAATGCCGGCATCGGCAGTGATCTGGATTTGTGGCTGGTAGAACAGGTCATCGCTGTACTGGGAGAACAACATGCACAGGGCCGTCGCACTCGCTTACTGGTGAAAGTCTCCGATCAGGCATTGGGTAACGTAAAAATCCCACTCACCGTAGCGCGTGGACTCAAAAAACATGTAATTCCCGCGGAACGTTTGATCATCGAAGTAAGTGAGCGATCTGCCGCAAATCAGGTTAAGGCAACACGTACCATGATGCATGCCCTACGTGGGTTAAACTGTGCAACGGCAATCGAACATTTTGGTGTCACACGTAAGCCTTTCAGGCTGCTCGAGCATATTCCAGTGGATTATCTCACCATCGACACGTCGATAGTCAACCAGGCTGCAAGCGATAGTTCGGCGCTTGAGCGGATTCAGAGTATAGGTTCACGAGCACGTAATCTCAGTAAATTTAGCTGCGCTGAGTATGTTGAAGATGCTGCTAGTGTCGGCATACTTTACGATGCTGGAATAGATTTCGTCCAAGGTTTTTACATTCAGCCCCCGCTACCAGCCCTGGACTTCGAGTTTTCAATGATGGTCGGTTGAGCAAGAAGGATTGTGAGAATAATTTAAATTTATCTTTCAATTTTCGGGAAACTTTCTCACAATAATATGGTCAAGATTCTATTGGGAAGAAGTTCTGCAGGGAGAGTACAAATCTATGCCGTAGCTTAACGAGGGGGCTCTAAACTTATGGCGAAACAATTTACCGAACTGAAACGTCTTAGTTTGTGGCTATTTGCACTACTGGTTATAGCGGCTTACGTGCCTGATTTACAAACAATTAATTACTCATCTGACGTTGAAAATGCCTTTTGCTCGCTGGAAAAGAAAAGTAAAACTGCTCCTCCCAGAGCCTGGGCTATAGAAATCAATCAACGTCCACAATGGGTGGCAGCGATTTAGTCCAATATTGCTCAGACCAGGCTGTTTTATCCTTTACTAGAGCGGCCTTAACAGCATCCCTGCCGCTGAGAACGGATACAATATCAACCAATAGTCGCCATCAATGCTTTTGATTTACGCTGGTAGTTGTATAAATCCTGTTTCTCCACCGGCAGATCATCCAGTGAACATTCACTAAATCCACGTTCCAGAAACCAGTGCTCGGCTTGCGTGGTTAACACGAATAGTTTTGTTACACCCGCCCTGACGGCGACCGCCTGCATGGAAATATATAATTCATCGCCCATGCCTTGTTTATGATAGTCGGGGTGGATCGCAAAGCATGCCAGTTCGGCGGTACCATCTATAACAAAAGGGTAAATAGCGGCACAGCCAATAATGACATTATCACGCAGCATCACCGTATAGTGTTCAATTTCCAATTCCAGCTTCTCCCGTGATCGTTCCACCAGTACGCCTTGTTTCTCTAATGGTTCAATCAAATCAAGAATACCGCCTATATCACTCCCGTTCGCCTGTCGAATAACATCGTATGAGCTTGCCGTGATCATCGTCCCGGCACCATCCCGGGTAAATAATTCCTGCAATATGGCGCCGCTTGCCTGTCGATCGATTAGTTGTACTCTTGGTATACCAGAATCGCAGGCTCGAATTGCAGCAGAAAGATAGGCGCTATCGTCAATTATCCCTTCCTGCATTAGCGACTCAGCTTCGGACTGGACTAGCTGACTGATAACATTCCCCTCTTTATCTTGCAGTCCTTCGTCATCTATCAAATAAATTAATTTATCAGCTTTAATCTCGATTGCCATTTGCGCCGCTAACGCAATTGAGCTCAAATTAAATGCCTCCCCTGTTATTGAATAACCTAATGGAGGGATCAGTACTATTTCTTTGCTATTCAGATTCGAGCGAATGGCATCGACATCAATACTTCGTATTTCACCTGTAAATTGATAGTCAACACCATCAATAATGCCAGCAGGTTTGGCCATAACATAATTACCGGAACTAACTCTCAACTCAGCATTGGACATGGGTGTGTTACCGAGGCCCATGGATAATTTTGCCTCGATCTCAACTCGTAATTTACCGGCAGCCGTTTTCACCAACTCCATTGTCTCTGCGTCAGTCAAACGTATGCCTTCATGATAAACGGAGTTCTGGTCGTTTTGGTTCAGCCATGCTTCGATGGAATGACGTGCACCGTAAACCAGTACAAGTTTTATGCCGAGACTGTTGAGCAAGGCGAGATCATGCACAAGATCGGTAAAAATCTCACTGTAAACCAGGCTATCATCAATCTGGATAACAAACGTCTTGTCTCTATGCACATGGATATAGGGTGCCGCCGAGCGAAACCAACTTACAAATTGTGAATATGCTTCAGTCATGTCAATCTTCGTTAATGCAAAAATGTGTAATCATTTTTTCCAGTATCGCGATCATCGGTTCGATGCGATCTGTTGATATATATTCATTTGCCTGATGTGCCTGATCAATATCACCCGGCCCTAATACTACGGTATCCATACCCATTTCATTTAAATAAGGTCCTTCTGTACCAAAGGCAACCGTACCCGTTGGTTCACCGGCAAGTTTTTCAGCAAGTTTGATTATTTCTGCGTTTTCATCGGTGTGCATACCTGCTGAACCACCAAACACTTCATCAAACTCTACCGTCAATCCCCGACCATCTATGGCCTGCATAACGGTTCGACGAATACCCGCACGGCATTCCTGCAGATCCATGCCCGGCAACATGCGTAAATCTATCGTCATTTCACAATCACCACAAATACGATTGGGATTATCACCACCGTGTATGCTGGCAAAATTCATTGTCGGTACAGGTACTTTGAATAAAGGATTCTGTTGCTGTTTCTGCAACTCATCACGCCAATGTGATAGCTGATTGATGACAGTGTTCATTCCTTCCAATGCGTTTTTACCGAGAGATGGATCGCTAGAATGACCTGACTGACCAATCAGCTTAATTGACTCTATTAATATGCCTTTATGCATACTTATAGGTTTCAGCCCGGTAGGTTCGCCAATTAAGGCATGCCTACCCAGAGCTCGCTTTGAGGACACTAACGCTTTTGCTCCTCCCATCGTACTTTCCTCGTCGCAGGTAGCGAGAATAAAGAGCGGTCGATCAAGTTTCTTTAAATCAATCTTTTCAAGTGCCGCCAGCACAATAGGAAAGAATCCCTTCATGTCTGTGCTGCCCAGGCCATAAAACCTATTGTCCTTCTCAGTTAGCTTAAACGGATCCTGCTTCCATAGTTCTTCATTGTAAGGGACGGTATCAGTATGTCCTGACAATACCAATCCGCCTTCACCCTGGCCGTAACAGGCAATCAGATTCAATTTGTCCGGGTTACTGGAAACCAGCTGCAACTCAGTGGCAAAGCCCAAATCGGCAAACCAGTTTGCCAGCAGCTCAACCACCTCCCGATTACTCTGATCGTAAAGTGGATTCATACTGCTCACGGAGGGCACGGCAATAATTCTTGAAAACGCGTCCATGAATGTCAGGCTTTGTGATGTCATCTTATTTTCTTAAACTTTCAACTGAAAAAATGAATTCTGTGATGTATTCTAACCCACCTTTAAGAGGAGTCTGTCGAATTTAGGATTGTCCTACTACGGGAAAGCCGGATTTGGCCCTTTCATACACAATTTTTCGTTAAATAGAACCATTATTCGCCTTAAAATTGTGTATAGAATGACTCAAACCGGACATTCCCTCGCAACGAACACCCAAATCCGACAAACTCCTTAATAACTGAATTTTGTAGGTAATTAAATGACTGAGAAACTTAATCGCTTTAGTTCACGTATCACCCAACCGAAATCACAGGGTGCCTCGCAGGCTATGTTATATGGTACAGGAATGACTGAGGCTGACATGGATAAGGCCCAAGTGGGCATCTCCAGTGTTTGGTATGAAGGCAACACCTGTAATATGCATTTGAATGATTTGGCAGCCAAAGTCAAAGAAGGAGTCCGTTCCGCCGGCTTGATACCGATGCGTTTTAATACCATTGGCGTCAGTGATGGTATATCCAATGGCACTGATGGTATGAGTTATTCATTACAATCTCGCGATCTCATCGCAGATTCGATTGAAACAGTGATGGCAGCACAATGGTACGACGCCAATATTTCCATTCCCGGTTGCGATAAAAATATGCCCGGTTGTGTAATGGCAATGGGGCGTTTGAATCGTCCCGCGTTGATGATTTATGGTGGCACTATAAAACCTGGACATCGTAACGAACAAAAACTGGATATTATTTCTGCCTTTCAGGCCTACGGTGAGTACATCGCCGGCAGTATTACTGATGAAGAAAGACTGGATGTCGTAAAAAAATCCTGCCCTGGTGCCGGTGCCTGTGGCGGTATGTATACAGCGAATACCATGGCCTCTGCCATTGAAGCGATTGGCATGTCATTGCCTTACTCTTCATCCACACCAGCCATCGATCCGGGCAAGCTCGATGAATGTGTGAAAGCCGGTGAAGCAATAAAACTTCTTCTGGAAAAAGACATTAAGCCACGCGATATCATGACGCGTGAGGCTTTTGAAAATGCCATGGTAGTGATCACAGCACTTGGCGGTTCCACCAACGCGGTTTTACATTTAATTGCAATAGCACGCTCTGTCGATGTTGAATTAAATATCGATGATTTTCAGGAGGTAAGCGATCGCACACCTTTTATTGCTGATCTAAAACCCAGCGGTCAGTACGTCATGGAAGACCTCCATAATGTCGGTGGCATTCCCGCTGTAATGAAATACCTGCTGCAACAAGGTCGACTGCATGGAGATTGTATGACTGTCACTGGCATGACCATCGCTGAAAATCTTGCCAATGTACCTGATCTAAATGATGGTCAGGACATTATCAAACCCCTGGATAAGCCTATAAAAGACTCTGGTCATATTCGTATACTCAAAGGTAATTTTGCGCCTGAAGGATCGGTTGCGAAGATCACAGGTAAAGAAGGTCTCACCTTCCGTGGGCCGGCAAAAGTGTTTGACTCAGAAGAAGACTTGCTCAAAGCACTTGAAGACAACAAGATAGAAAAGGGTAGCGTTATAATCATTCGTTATGAAGGCCCAAAAGGAGGTCCTGGTATGCCCGAGATGTTAACGCCTACCTCTGCAGTGATGGGAGCAGGTCTCGGGCAGGATGTTGCAATGATCACCGATGGTAGATTCTCCGGAGGTTCTCATGGTTTCATTATTGGACATGTTGCACCCGAAGCTCAGGAAGGTGGCCCTATTGCCCTGGTAGAAGATGGCGACATCATCGCAATTGATGCGAATAAAAACTCTATCGATGTTGAAATTTCTGACGAGGAAATGACAAAGCGGAAAAAGGCATGGAGCATGCCAGCCTATAAGGCTAGCCGTGGAACTCTTTATAAATATATCAAAACGGTAAAGTCTGCATCCGAAGGTTGCGTCACAGATGAATGAGACCTTATGGGATAAGGTGAATTAGTTATTCCTAAATACACAGAATCTGTCTCTGACTTTAAAAAAAACAGCATCCTCAGATTAAACGCATATTTATGAAGCGGAAAATATAAAGTCACCAATGGTGAGAAAGACTGAGTCCTGAACTCGCTCTTCTTGCATCAAAGCACCATCTGCAAAATATCGCAGCACTCACCTCGTAATTTATACCCAGAAAATAAAGTCGCTAGCTCATAGGGCGTTCAGTCTACCCAACTCAGATGTTCTCCCGGTAGCAAGTGCTGTACTAGCTGCTTCCGCCTTTTAGCCTCTTCACGCAAGGTTTTCAATGGCGCCGTCACTTCAACATAATATGGTGGGTCAGATAGACCGTAATGGATAGGAACAATTACTTTTGCCTGCAAATGCAAGGCTGCATCCAGTGCCTGCAGAGGTGTTAAGACCGCAGGTGTTTCGATTACAGGATCGTGAGCCACGCGTGCGCCGTTGATGGGCAGGAACACAGCATCGAAGGGACCGTACTGCTGACCTATCGTGTCCAGGGCACCGTGCCAAAGCGTGTCGCCGCCGTGCAATACACGTTTACCGGCGCTGGAAACTACCCAACTGACCTGATGACTACCAAAGCCATCTTCTGCCGGAACCGCAGTAAACACGAATCCACCTCGCATTACCGGTTCCCAGTTCCTGGCCGGAATTACACGCAAGCCACGTGAGGCAATATATGTCGCAATATCTTCGTGGCAGATGACATATCCTTTCTCTCCAAGCACCTTTTTCAATGTTTTCAGGTCGAAGTGGTCATTGTGAGAATGAGTAATTAGTGCGTATCGCCGACCAGTCTTGGCCATTACAGGTACCAGTCCCTCCGGTGCCTTGCCATCCCAAATATCGGTACCCACCGCATCGATAAATACTGTTGTATCCCCTGAGACGAGTTTGATACCTGCCCAGGTAAGTCGTTCAATTGACAATTCATCTGACTGAACAGAATTGACGAAAGAAGAAAGTGTCAGTAGAAACAAGCCACGCCCGAATAATCTACATAAAAAATTAGTCAAATTTAACATCTTCAATAACATTCATATCTGGTGGAGTTAAGGCATGCTAGCAGGTACAATTTTATAAGAATATTTAATTTTTATTATAAAAATATAATTTCAACTAATAGATGAATTTCGAAATTAAAGACCTGCAAATGGTTCGCTATCTCGCTGAAAATGGGTCAATTAGCGCAACCGCCGGACACATGCATATAAGTCAACCTGCAGTCAGTCAGCGTTTGAGTAATCTTCACAAACGAATTGGCATTAGCCTGTTCGAACGTCGAGATGGTTTGCTCCAACTTACCCTCGCAGGTAAGCGCGTACTCACCACCGCCAACATTATTAATGATGAGCTGCTGTCTACCACTGGATATATAGAGGGCTTAACACAACAACGTCATGATAGATTAAGAATTACGACTCAGTGCTATACCTGTTACCGCTGGTTACCATTTGTATTACGGGAGATGCGGCTCCAATTTCCGAAATTGAATGTAGATGTAGTACCAGAGGCCACAGATGCACCCTTTATTGCGATAGAAGAAGATAGACTTGATATCGCCATTGTTAGTCATCTGGATCCTGCCATCGAAATTAAAACAAAAAAATTATTTGCTGACGAACTTTATGCGGTGATGAGCTCAGGTCATCCACTGGCAAAATCAAAATACCTGAGCCCGGAGCAATTCGCTGAAGAAACTCTTATCGTCTACACCGGTAATAAGCATGCAATTTTGGAAGAAATTCTCTACCCGGCAGGAATCGAACCCGCACATCTGATTCAAGTTCGGATTACTGAAGCCATCGTTGAGTTGGCACGCGCCGGGCAAGGCATTGCCATCCTTTCCGGCTGGGCTTTTACAGATCTTGACAATAGTGAAGGTCTTTCGAAAGTTAGAATCACGAAATCCGGTTTTCTGCGAACCTGGAAAGCCGCAATTAATCAAAGAGGCATTGACGTGCACTCCGATGCGTTAATAAAAACCGTCCGTCGAATTGGTAAAGCAATTAAAAAACCATCTTGGCGCCAAACATTACAGGGGGAGTATGGTCGTGCAAATCCTTCAACTTAGTATCGCACAACCCAAAGAGGTAGATTTTAATAATAAAACGATTAGTACCAGTATTTTTAAATCTCCAGTCGATGGTCCGTTGATGGCATATTTTGATCATATCGATGGCGATTTGCAGGCTGATCTAAGCGTACATGGTGGTCGTGACAAGGCCATTTATGTCTATTCTCAGGCACACTATCAGTTCTGGCAGGCAGAACTTGATCGAGACAAGTTAGAGATTGCACAGTTTGGTGAAAACCTTACCGTAAGCAAGGGTCTGGAGCAGGAGATTGTTATTGGATCTCGCTACAGGCTTGGAGATGCTGAAGTTGTAGTAGCTCAGCCTCGTATACCTTGTTTCAAGCTTGGTATTCGAGTGGGTGATAAGAATTTCCCTAAAGTATTTTGGGACAGTGGTTTGTTAGGTTTTTATTTGCGTGTTGAAAAAGAAGGAATACTCCAACGTGGGGATAGTTTCGAACTCATGGAATCACCAGCACATGGCATTACAGTCCACGATTTGTGGGCCATGCTCACACAGAAAAATGCAACAATAGCAGAAACATCATTGAACCAATTGCAGCATCTGGACAGTGGCTGGCGAAAACGACTCAAACAAGCAATTTAATTTCGAGATTAAACTTTATAGAAAACTGTAGTTTGTTCTGGATTATCCCTTATTACACAGCCATCCCTGGCCTATTGTTAATCTTTCGCGAATCTCGCTTGCAATTTGCTTGCTTCAACGTTCGATGAAAAACCTAATACTCTACTGGTTGATACGCATATCAAGAGATAAGTCTTTAGCGGCTTTCACGCCCATCATTTCAATAAGTGTCATAGCATTAGCACCACCGCTCTCTCCATCTCCCATTTGAATCTCCGGCACCCATTTTTGCTTCTCAACCGCCGAGGCAAATCGGGCCATCACTCTTTCATAGGTCTCCAGTTTTTGTGCCAATGCACCATCAGCCTCCATAACAATACGTTTGTAGGCACCATCACCTTCTCCGCGTAGAATTTGCTCCTGCTTATATTCAGCAGCTGCCAGTTTCTTCTGTTCAGCTTCAAGTTTCTGTTGCCTGGCAACTTCTACACTTTTCTCTGCAGAAATAACCGCGACCTCCTTCTCTCTTTCTGCATCCACAATTGCCTGCTCTTTAACGACCTCTTTCTCATACTTCGCCGTCATTACATTGGCTTTACCCTGTTCTTCCGAGGTGATGGCGTCTTGCTTGGCGCGCTCTGCGTTGGCGATGGCAGTGATAATAGCCATGGTCGCTTCACGCTTGGTTGCTATTTGTTGAAGTGTTTTGACTTCAAAATCCCAATCGGTTATTTGAAACCCATTTACAACAATTCCATAGTCAGCCAGGTCACTATCCAGATGAATTGGTAAACCATTATCACCGTAACTGATTACGGGTACATTTTTAGTCACCTTTTTACCTGTACCTTCATCCATCGTTGTAATTTTTTCCAGGCGTGTCTGGAATTTGCCTTTTGAAATCTGCTGGCTGGACCATTGTGTATAAATACTTCGTTTTTCGGCGTAGGCCTCCTCAGAACTCATCAGGCCAGCCGTCAGATTCATACCTTCTTCAGTAATCGATTTAATCAGTTTTTGTGAAACCCCTCGATTAGATCGAAAGGCCTTATGCATATGCAACATCGTCTCTTCGTCACTCGGTAATGAAAATCGTGCCTTACCATATACGGTACCGGTACCACCGTCCTGATATCGAACAGAAATACCCACCTGATCGATTGACGAGTCAACATCGGCCTCCGTTTTATCGAAATCAAACGTGATCACATCATTATAAATTTCCGCTGTACCAAACCATTGCGGATAAATACCAGGGCTGAATTTGACATAAAGTGTACCCGTCGGGTATTGCACTACAGTCCTGTGACCGGCGTTGTTAATACCAAATGCCATAAAAAATACTGCTAAGGTGCTCGCAAACAGCAGTCCAGTCAGAAATAATTTTGCAGGAATTCTAGCCATTGTTATCGTCCTCTTTATCAATTTCACCTTGTGAATTTAGTTCATCTATTTCCGAAGAGACTTCCTGTTGACGTGCCTTTTCTTCGGCAATTTCCTTATCAATATCAGTTAAATGACTTTCAAGTCGAGCTTCTCGAAGCTCTTCTATCTTTTTGTCACGAGCTAAATGATTTTTAAGTTGCCAGACAAATACTGCCAACAAAAAAACAAGCGCTAATAGCAGGAACAATTTAATCATTTTTTATCACTCCCAATAGTATATCTAATACAGGCAAGTCAATCGTATATGTCTCTCGCCTTTTATTCTTCTTAATTTCTCTCAACACCCAAAGAATATTATTGATTAATGACTATAAATGGGGGCAAATGTGATTTTTTCAATGCGTCTATCAGGAATTGATAAGGTATTATTTTTGAAAAGAATTTCTCTATTTATCTATGCTAATGTTGTTTTTACTTCTGCAATAGCCTTTCTAGATAAACATTATTCTGATGCAGGCCAAACCCTGTTTCGCCCCTGTTTTTTGGCTTCATACAAATGATTATCTGCGCGTCTTGACCAGGAATCACTATCTTCACCTTCTTCATAGTGAGCAATACCCAAACTGACAGTCAATGATTGACCATCCAGGAACGACGCCTGTTCAATGAATTTCCTGAGACTTTCAGCGAACAGACTCACTTGTTCGGGGTCAATATTGCGAGCGAGAATAACAAATTCCTCCCCTCCAGTTCGAAACACAAGATCCAGTTTTCGAGTACGATTTTGTATTACCT
>WLWI01001954.1_pt1 | contig 17851 bp, 12 predicted proteins | sample 6701501 | NCBI WGS metagenome assembly WLWI01 (sample SAMN12718690, study PRJNA515312) | sponge metagenome | isolation source: marine sponge | host: Mycale hentscheli | place: New Zealand: South Island, Marlborough, Capsize Point | collected 2014-11-01
ACCCCACACCATGCTCAATTCACTCCATAACCCATAGTTTACCCCACACCACGTTCAATTCACTCCATAACCCATAGTTTACCCCACACCATGCTCAATTCACTCCATAACCCATAGTTTACCCCACCCCACGTTCAATTCACTCCATAACCCATAGTTTACCCCACACCACGTTCAATTCACTCCATAACCCATAGTTTACCCCACACCATGTTCAATTCACTCCATAACCCATAGTTTACCCCACACCATGTTCAATTCACTCCATAACCCATAGTTTACCCCACACCATGTTCAATTCACTCCATAACCCATAGTTTACCCCACACCATGTTCAATTCACTCCATAACCCATAGTTTACCCCACACCATGTTCAATTCACTCCATAACCCATAGTTTACCCCACACCATGTTCAATTCACTCCATAACCCATAGTTTACCCCACACCATGTTCAATTCACTCCCATAGTTTACTTGCTCAGTACTCGATTCCATCTGGTATTTCTACATTGTACCATTTCACTTCATTCCATCCCTCCCTTACCTCATAGGTGGCATATGGTGAAATACTCATTTCTTCCATTGGAAGTCTATCATATGCAGAAGATGACAATAGACACTTACTAGGCGTCAAGGCAGCACGACCAGCTACACCTCTCGCTGCATCCATAAACAGTGGTGTAGAAATAGCCATGGAGACCAACTTTTGCTGCTATGTTCTAGAGTGCAGCAGTGAGGTATGTTGAGGGTAGTTGTCATGGGTTGTTCTCTGTATAAACATCTGCAAGTATTACTGACCCTATTTCAAACATTCTGGCTTGTATTAATTTAATATTTCACAAGAGAAAAATAAAGTACTGTCAATAAATTACTCCTATTTAGGTCCTAGGACTCAGGAGAGTAATTCTTAGTTCACTCCTCCCTCTAGATCCTTGTAGACATAGTATCCTGCTTGGCATCTTTAATCGCAGAGCATTGTTATACTGGTCAGCATTCTAATTATCCGGGAAGATACGTATTCTAATACCAGTATCGCGTGCCTGGTGAGAATAGTCTTGGGAGTATCCTTGGTAACTCAGTGTGTATCTTCCAGGATGTTGTCAGACAGGTGTGTGTGCATCTTCCAGGATGTTGTCAGACAGGTGTGTGTGTATCTTCCAGGATGTTGTCAGACAGGTGTGTGTGTATCTTCCAGGATGTTGTCAGACAGGTGTGTGTGCATCTTCCAGGATGTTGTCAGACAGGTGTGTGTATCTTCCAGGATGTTGTCAGACAGGTGTGTGTGTATCTTCCAGGATGTTGTCAGACAGGTGTGTATCTTCCAGGATGTTGTCAGACAGGTGTGTATCTTCCAGGATGTTGTCAGACAGGTGTGTGTGTATCTTCCAGGATGTTGTCAGACAGTGGTGTGTGTGTCTTCCAGGATGTTGTCAGACAGTGGTGTGTGTATCTTCCAGGATGTTGTCAGACAGTTGTGTGCATCTTCCAGGTTGTTGTCAGACGGTTGTGTGTATCTTCCAGGATGTTGTCAGACAGGTGTGTGTGTGTATCTTCCAGGATGTTGTCAGACAGTGGTGTGTGTGTCTTCCAGGATGTTGTCAGACAGTGGTGTGTGTATCTTCCAGGATGTTGTCAGACAGTGGTGTGTGTATCTTCCAGGATGTTGTCAGACGGTTGTGTGTATCTTCCAGGATGTTGTCAGACAGGTGTGTGTGTATCTTCCAGGATGTTGTCAGACAGGTGTGTGTGTATCTTCCAGGATGTTGTCAGACAGGTGTGTGTGTGTCTTCCAGGATGTTGTCAGACAGGTGTGTGTATCTTCCAGGATGTTGTCAGACAGTGGTGTGTATCTTCCAGGATGTTGTCAGACAGTGGTGTGTGTATCTTCCAGGATGTTGTCAGACAGTGGTGTGTATCTTCCAGGATGTTGTCAGACAGTGGTGTGTGTATCTTCCAGGATGTTGTCAGACAGGTGTGTGTATATCTTCCAGGATGTTGTCAGACAGGTGTGTGTGTATCTTCCAGGATGTTGTCAGACAGTGGTGTGTGTGTCTTTCAGGATGTTGTCAAACAGGTGTGTGTGTATCTTCCAGGATGTTGTCAGACAGGTGTGTGTGTCTTCCAGGATGTTGTCAGACAGTGGTGTGTGTGTCTTCCAGGATGTTGTCAGACAGTGGTGTGTGTGTCTTCCAGGATGTTGTCAGACAGTGGTGTGTGTGTCTTTCAGGATGTTGTCAAACAGTTGTGTGCATCTTCCAGGATGTTGTCAGACGGTTGTGTGTATCTTCCAGGATGTTGTCAGACAGGTGTGTGTGTATCTTCCAGGATATTGTCAGACAGTGGTGTGTTTGTATCTTTCAGGATGTTGTCAGACGGTTGTGGGTATTTTCCAGGATGTTGTCAGACAGTGGTGTGTGTATCTTCCAGGATGTTGTCAGACAGTGGTGTGTGTATCTTCCAGGATGCTGTTAGACAGTGGTGTGTTATTTTTCTAGGTTGTTGTCAGACAGATTTGTACATTAGTGAGTGAGTACTTCAGAGTTCTTCTTACTCAAATGGAAGCAGAGAAACATCGCAGAGAAGAGGAAACTCAGCAAGTGAAGGCTAAAATGATGAAACGACTGTCAGCTGTTGAAAGTCCCAGAGCGTCTCCTGATAGAGCTAGTCCAAGAGATGTGGCATCACCACAAAGTCCAAAGAAGCGGTCTTCAAGTAAATCTCCTAGCACAGAATCTCCTACACAGCAAGGAGTTAGGGTGAGCACACTTGGAGAAACTCTGGAGAGCTTAGAGGCTGAGTTGGCTCAAGAAGAAGATAGTTTAGCTCAAGAGATTGGTCGTCACTTTGCTGCCATTACTAAAGCACCTTCTCATCGCAAGCGAGGACAAAAACCTGATGCCAACCTGAAAAGGCTAAGTTATGGATCTGCTTCAAGACGGAAATTAGTGAGAAATGAAGACTCCCTGAATGATTCCACAACTGATCTTCTGCCTCCATTGAGTGTTGTCAGACCAGGCAAGCACGATGGCAATGTTGTCACACAAACAATAGAAGACACTACTGGTGTTCAACTCAGACACAACAATGACTATCTAGTCCCCAAGAAATCACAAAGAACAAGCATAGCAGCTATGCTTAGTGCTGCAGTGAGCAGAAAGTCACGATCGAGAAAAATACAATCTGTGTACATTGAGAAAAGGAAAGATGGAGAGAAAGAAACCACCATTGACGGAGATGGCAGGAAGACATTCTTAGTGCAAACAATGCTGAGTGAGAAAGAAACGGCAATAGTTGGAGAAGAAGGCAATGCCGAACTTATGCCAGCCAACCAGCTTCAATCTACCAACATGTCTACTACAATGGAGCCCATGGACATACAGGACTCCACTGTATCTCCACCACCACCACCACCTCCTCCTCCTCCGCCACCTGCACCTCCAATAGATGCCGCACCTCCTCCTCCTCCTCCACCACCTCCATTAGCAGGATCACCACCACCACCTCCTCCTCCGCAAGGAGGACCACCACCTCCACCCCCAGAGAAAGAAGAGGAAGTAGTTATGCGTGAACCATGGCCAGGTCAGACCAGTAGTCTAATTCCTACTCTATGCTTGTGTAGCATAGTACTCACTGTGCTCTGTTGCCATAGTTATGTGTTCCATTGCCATAGTACTCACTGTGTTCTGTTGCCATAGTACTCACTGTGTTCCATTGCCATAGTACTCACTGTGTTCTGTTGCCATAGTACTCACTGTGTTCTGTTGCCATAGTACTCACTGTGTTCCGTTGCCATAGTACTCACTGTGTTCTGTTGCCATAGTACTCACTGTGTTCTGTTGCCATAGTACTCACTGTGTTCTGTTGCCATAGTACTCACTGTTCTGCTGCCATAGTACTCACTGTTCTATTGCCATAGTACTCACTGTGTTCCATTGCCATAGTACTCACTGTGTTCTGTTGCCATAGTACTCACTGTGTTCCATTGCCATAGTACTCACTGTGTTCTGTTGCCATAGTACTCACTGTGTTCTGTTGCCATAGTACTCACTGTGTTCCGTTGCCATAGTACTCACTGTGTTCTGTTGCCATAGTACTCACTGTGTTCTGTTGCCATAGTACTCACTGTGTTCTGTTGCCATAGTACTCACTGTGTTCCGTTGCCATAGTACTCACTGTGTTCCGTTGCCATAGTACTCACTGTGTTCTGTTGCCATAGTCCTCACTGTGTTCTGTTGCCATAGTACTCACTGTTCTGCTGCCATAGTACTCACTGTTCTATTGCCATAGTACTCACTGTGTTCTGTTGCCATAGTACTCACTGTGTTCTGTTGCCATAGTACTCACTGTGTTCTGTTGCCATAGTACTCACTGTGTTCTGTTGCCATAGTACTCACTGTGTTCTGTTGCCATAGTACTCACTGTGTTCTATTGCCATAGTACTCACTGTGTTCTGTTGCCATAGTACTCACTGTGTTCTGTTGCCATAGTACTCACTGTGTTCTGTTGCCATAGTACTCACTGTGTTCTGTTGCCATAGTAATGATGCTCTTGCTATGTTCTACTTCATACAGAGTTGGTGGGGGTTAACGACACACCTACAAATGCTGAACAGAAAGCCTTTCTAGAAGAGGTTTCCAAGGTGGTGAGCACTATTGAATACCAGCAATTTAGACAGCATTGGTTAGACTACCAGAAGTGTAAACTCAACATTGTCCAATTCTTCAAGAAAATAAAGCTTCTCTTCAGAGGGCCAAGGTACTATACATAGAACTGTCATCCACCAAATTAAATACACCTCTCCTGTGACATTTCCTTACTTCTTGTGCATTCCCTTTACCCAAAACAGTTGGCGTTCCTGCTTTACTTTACAATCTCAGAATATTCTTCCTTGAATACATATATCCTCTTTACGTAGTACAAATTTCCCTCTACCCAATAAATACATACACTCTTTACCAAACCAATACATATCCAATACACACACCCTCATTATTACCTAATACATATAGGTTACACCACGATGTAAAGGTTGGCATGGGATTTACACAACCGAGGGCAAAAGGCCCAAGGATAGTGCAAATCCCATACTGACTGAATGTGGAGTGGTGCAACCGATCTGTACCATGGCTCTATAGGAAACACGCAATTTTAAACTAATTTTGATTGGACGGTTTATAATCTCCTAGGAGGTGGGTATGAAATATATTCACCGAAAATTAAGCAATCTCATTGGTTGGTTTGAACATACCATGGTACAAATGTTTATATTACCCAATATATATATTATACCCTCATTATCTAAATTCATATCCCTTACCCAATACATAAAATATATACTTCTATACCCAATGCATACTTACATCCATCTCCTTACCAAATTCATATCTCCTCACAAGCCATAATCAATACAATACCCATTACCCAACACATACTTATCTCATTCCTCCTCCCTGCAGTGTTTCTCAGTAAATGCTCCATCCTTACCGTGGCAATTTCTATCATCATTTACACTTCCATTTCACTCGCATTCATTCACACATGACACGACTAGCAGAGCAAGTCTTCGAGAAGGTGCTTGTGTGCTGTTGGATTCTCTGGACCTGTCGGACTACCAGGACTTGTTAGATGGGAAAGACGTGGAGCCAAAGCCAATGAAGTGTAAGTGAGCTCTATGTCACACCTCCATTCAAGATTTTACATACTAATAAAAAAACCACGTATGTTAAAACACATACAAAAATCAATTACTCCAAATTATATATATTTATTGGTTTTTGTTATGAAATTTCGAAAGGTCAAATAGTCGTTTTTGAATTTTCAGAGGGGTTTTTCTCTTTTAGTGACAAATGTCAGAAGAAGAAAAATTAGGGATAAGAAGAACCGGGTAAGGGGGGAGAGGTGTTTATTAAAAAGGGATAAATTCCTGAATCCAATGGAAAATTAAGAAATCAAGAGTGAATTATACTTTATATTTATTGTAGCTGCTTCAGGTGCTGTAGTAACTGGTCCCCCAAGCAGAGGTCCCAAACCTTCTCCAGGTGGTCCCAAACCTTCTCCAGGTGGTCCAGCAATAAAGAATCGTGGTTCCAATGAAGCAGAAGATGTGAGCTCCTCAAATCCTCCTCCCCCACCTGCACCAAAGGGTAGATTGGGAAGTAGAATGAAAATGTTTGAACAAAGTTCAGCCATCAGCAGCTCCAATATTGCAGCCTCTGAAAGGCCGCAGACTGGGGCAGTGTCAAAGTTCAAAAACATCTTCTCTGAATCTCAGGATTCCCAATCTCAAGGAGACAGCCATGTTGGTGGTGGGGGGATTAGATCCAGAATGGCCATGTTTGAAAAGGGCCATGATGGACACAAGGAGAGACACCACAGTAGTGACAGCAATGATTCCAATGAACACAGAAAGAGGGATGGCTCAGAGGAACGAAAGAGTAGAGACAAAAAGAAAGCTAGCAGGAGGCGTGGCAGCAGAGAGGATTCTGGAAATGATCGCAAAGGAAAGCGAAAGCACAAAAAGAAGGAAGAAGATGATGATGATGAAGGTCATCACCGCCACAAGAAAGACCACAAGAAAAAAAAAGATGAAGAGAAAAAAAAGAAAAAGAAAAAGGAGAAGCAAGAGCACAAGTCTAATGATAAGAGTGGCGTGCAGGGTATCTTGGATGCAGGAGGTGACTTGCTCACACCTGACAATGATGCTATCACAGCTCTGTCCAAATTCATGGGAACTGATGAACAAACTGACTATCTGAAACTTACCAACAGGTTCCTGGAAAACCAAGTCAAGATAAAATCTGAGGAAGAATTACAAATCATTAAGAAAAAAGAAAAAGAAATTGCAGAAAGAGAAGCTAAAGTAAAAAAGGAAGAAGAGGAGATTAAACGGAGGGAGGAAGAAGCGAAAAAAGAAGCAGCAAAGAAAGAGGAAGAGGTCAAGGCCAAAAATAACCTTTCTAGTCACGGTGTTGCTGATAATGGTGCAGTACTACTGGATCCAACAGTAGCTGGTGCCTCAGGCTATGTGCGGTCCTCACAGATGAATCCTTACGCTCAGTCAACTGCTCACACATTGTACAACAACTACCACACTGAAGCCACACCCAATGTGATCTATGTGGAAGCCACACCCATGCCACAGACAGAGCCAGCAGTCCAGTTTGTGTATGGTGGTGGTCACTCAGAGGAGCCACATGAACATGTGATCCATGTAGTGGACAACAATGGCTACCAACATGTGGTGGACTACAACCATCACCAGCACAACAGCAACCAGTTCCAACCTGAAGAAGTGGAGTATGTAGACCAATATGGACGACCTCTAACACACGACCAAATAGCCGAGTATCTCCACAACCACCCAGAAGACTTGGCCAATGAGCAGGCACATGAAGAGGTGAGATATGTTGACAGGAACAGAGCCCACTATGCACCCAAGCCAGATACAGTCCTGTATAAACACTCTCGCAACAACCGAGCTTCTCGACAGTCCAGAGCTCATGCCAGATCCACTAGACACAATATCCCTCAGCCTAACTTTGACAGTCTCCATGACAACATATTGACTAGATTCAGTGATGAGGAAGACATTGTATCCATGCCTAAGAACTCTGAACCCTCTGCACCGATCTCTTCTCAACAGACAGTTGCTTCAACTCAACCTAAGGTTGTCACTCCCCCTCCTACACAAGTAGCTCCTCCTCCCCCTCCTGCACCAGCAGTCTCTCCTCCTCCTCCTCCTCCTACACAACAAGCTCCTCCTGCCCCTCCCCCTCCTCCTACACAACAAGCTCCTCCTGCCCCTCCCCCTCCTCCTCCACCTCCACCCGTACAGCACCCACCTTTGAGACCACCACCTTCTGATTCTCCTCGCCCTATTCCAGAGCAAGAAGACCACCCAATGGACAATCTGATAGAAGAAATTAAGGAAGGCAAACAACTGAAGAAAACACAGCATCAACAGAACTCTGATTCACCTCCTAAAGACGACGACATTTTTGCAGAGATTCGTTCAGGAAAAAAATTGAAGAAAGTTCCAGAAAATGAAAAAAGAGTAAAAACTGGAATTAAAGGTCGTGTTGTTGGTGAGCTTTCAGAAGATAAGGATGGGAAACAAGAAGGAAGGAGGAGAAAAGACGACAGCCCAAAAAGAAAACATCATAGACACCATCACTCTAGTGATGAAGATGCTGAAGGAGATGATGATAGAAGAGATGACAATAGAAGAGATGACAGAGGGGAAAGGAAACAAGAGAGAGATGAAGATAAGATAGGCAGAAGACAAGAAATAATGGAAAGACAAAATAGAGATTATCAAAGAGAAGATGACAGAAATCGCAAAAGAAGAGCGGAAGATGGAGATCACAGGAGGAGGAGGAGGGATGAAGATAGAGATCACAGGAGGAGAGATGAAGATAGAGATCACAGGAGGAGAGATGAAGATAGATATCATAGGAAGAGAGATGAAGATAGAGATCACAGGAGGAGAGATGAAGATAGAGATCACAGGAGGAGGGATGAAGATAGAGATCACAGGAGGAGAGATGAAGATGGAGATCACAGAAGAAGAGATGAAGACAGAGAGAGGGAAGATTATAACAGAAGAGAAAGTGCTGACAAGAACCCGAGAGAAAGCAGAGGTCGACAGAATAACAATGGTACCTATAGTGCCAGCAGAGCAGACGAGTCAGATAACAGGAGACATGTGACCACTGAGCAAAGAGGTCAAAAACTGCCAGACCTGGGGATCAAAGGGAAATCCAATCTCAAGTCCAAGAAGGAAGCTCCAGTACCAGCATGGAAGGCAGCTTTGTTGGAAAGAAAGCAAGGCATTGTAGAGAAAGCTGAGGCTGCAGCTACAGCTAAGGAGAGTACAGCTTCAGCTGCAGTAGATCCCAGTTTGCCAGCTTGGAAACAAGCAGTACTCATGAAGAAGAAACAACTAGAGAAAGCGATGGAATTGGATGCTCAAAGTGAAGATCTGGCTCTAGCCCATTTGCCTGACTGGAAGAGGAAGTTAGTGAAGAAAAAGAATGCTAATAAAGCAGAAGAAGAAGAAGCAGAATTGATAAAGAATAAAGCATTCTTTGACAAAAAAGCTGAATTAGCTACAATGCCAGAGTGGAAAAAGAAACTATTTCTACAGAAGTTTCCACAGTATCTTGAATAGATTTTTTAAAGCACACAATTTGAGTTTTCTTTTAACTGTGTATATAACGTTCACTTCACTATTTTGTGTAATGTTTAAATAGAGATCAATATTATTTATATTTATTTATTATAATTACAAATTTGAGCATGAAACTTCAATGATAGCGAGAATGTGAAGTACATGCTGGTGGTAGGTAAGGTGTGAAGTGTGTGTGGATGTAGTAGATGTGAATGTTACATGAGAGGTCGGGTACTTGTCACTTTTTCTTCCTTGGTTTTCTTGGAGTGACAGATGAGGATGCCATGGCTGATGGAGGCACCACCACCTGACCCTCCTGCAGCTCTTGACGTGTGCCATCTGGACTATCTTCCACTTTCTTCTGAGTTTCTAAGTAGAACATCAGATCCCTCACCTGTTCTTGCATCTCCTTCATCTCGTGCTCCTTCTGTTGAATAATGACGTCAATTTTGTGTTCTAATCCTTCTACTCTGTCTTTCCACAATTTCTGATTGGTAGAGAGACACTTGTTTAACTGAAATGGAATAAATCAGTTCACCACAGGTCTATCACAGAATAATATGCAAACTGTCCACCTGCCTGTCCGTCCCTCTGCCTATCTATCTATCTACCCATCCACTTACCTCTTTTTCTTCCTTCAGGTCAGCAGAAAGTTTTGATACTTTCGACTGAAGTTGATTATTTTTTCTCTCGCTACTCTTCTTCTCTCTTTCCAGTTCACTGATCCTTGATTCCAGCTCTTCCTTGCTGCTGGCTGCAGCTCTACATCGTCCCTCTGCTACCTTCAACTATACATTACACCACATGCAACATTATGTTTCCATTCAACACACACTCCCTACCTGTTCTGACAGATCTTTCTCAATGCATGCCATTTTTTCCTCAAAAAAAAGTCGCTGTGTTTCCAGTTGACTGCTCAACAGATAAGAATACTAACACACATACATACACATGTGTATGCATGCTGCAGTACATGTGACATGTGCACATAAGAAAAGTACCTCTAGTTGTAGAGAGTCCATCTTTTGGTCACTTGGTAGCTGACCTTGCGTCCCTACTTCCACTAGCTTTCCATCTTCTTTATTCTGGACTAGACGATGAACATAGTTGTCTGCAAAGACACACACTGAGTTGGTGATGGGTCAAACTTGTAGAGATGTAGGCCTCACACAACTTGGAGTTGGCTAAGATATGCCCAACCCTTTCATCAGCAAGTTAACGATGATCAGCTTAGTAACATGAAAATATATAAATACTAGCCAGTACCCTGCTACAGAGTGGCGCTTGATATAATAACTTATGAATGCAGTAGTATAAGGGTTTTTTTTAATTTATCCATTCTGATTTCTCTACTACTTGATTTAGTTACATCAGTCTCTCTCTCCTGCTCTCTTTCTTCCTGAGCCATCTTAGCTATTACCTTTCCTCTATTCAACTCTTGCTTCTTGAGTCGGATTCCCTTTCCCATTGTCTATCGCTCCTGCTTCTCAGCTCTCTGTTCTTCTATTCATGATTGTGATTTAGGCTTTGTGAAGCTATTGCATTCTTCCTCCCATTCCTCTCCTGCTTTTAGCTATAATTGTTTCTAATTGCCACAGTTTCCTTAATCAACTTCTCTACAAATGTGATGATGCTTTACCTATTCTGTTTAAACAACTGGGCTCAGCTCATGGATTATTCATGAATAACACACCGTTGTCTAAAATCTCAGACTTAGTGTTGTTATGATACAATCTAAGCTCAATTTCTGACGTCACAGAGCGCCAACAGGGTCAGAGTGTATGGCTTATTCACCTCCTACTCAATAGATTCTGAATGTTTAAAAATTGTACTATAAAAAAATTGAGGCAGACAAGCGCTCAACAAATGTTCCCATAGTTAAAAAAAGTAAAACAACAACAACAAACAAACATAATCACAATGCTCTAACTCCAACCAACTACATAAAGTCTAAGTATGTATGAGGATAAGGTGTTCATTTATATGTAATTCAGAACTGGTTCGACATGTGCACATAAATTTCTCACATGTCACATGCACTCATGAAAATGTGTGTATCAAAACATTTGCCTAGGGCACAATGTGTACCTTACTGTGTATCACAGAGGTCATAAAAGTTCAGGGATAAGCTTTACATATAATGTGCTGTGAAATACTGAAACAATTTGGTCTTTTAAAAAAAAAAACCTTTATGTCTTCTTCCTAGATTGCTTTACCAAAAGATCTTTGAATGTAGTGTGCACGTTCAATAAAAAAAAAAAAAAAAAAATTAAAAAAAAAAAGAAATTCTTGGAGATTTACCAGACTTCAAGTCTCAAACTTGTAGTTGGCTTGTGCTGTACATCATCAAAAATTTCTGTGATAATACTACAGCCGCTTCAATTGTACTTTACCATTAGATACAGGAAACAACAGCAATACATCCTTCTTACTAAATGAAATGTGTCGCCTATTGTAATGGCACTTGCTGTAGCTAAGTTCTTGTGTCATTATGGAAAGTCATGATTCAACAGCACTAATAGCTCCACATATAGTCGGGTGTACATAGTGAAGGCCAAGCTTTGCAACACAGCAAGCACATGTCCTGAAAACATACAATGACAGAACCATTCCTGTGGTAGTCTCAGACAGCTCAATTGAAGATGGTGACGACAAGAAAATATGATATAACAATGCTAGCTTCCTAGAAAAAATGCACTTAGTGGTATAGTCCAAGTACAGGCCATTTCAAGCGAGGTTACATAAAATATACATGCAAGTATCACAATCTGTCTGTTTCAATTGGTGGTGGTAGTTCTGTGGAACCAAGTCATAGGATTGAGATCTTTAGCAACACACAACACTTGTACACATATTCTCTTGCAATCACTAGCAGTTATGAGCACCTGGCAGAGCCAGGATGCCTGTGCACTAAGCAGGCACTGTGAGCCATGCAAGCAAAGCTCCTGGAGCCGGGCTAGGAACTCGCAGGAGAACAGGCCTTTCCTCACAGCAAGTGGCGTGGGAACCCGAAGTCCCACCTGGACTATTGCTGTTTCATGAGAAAAGGCCTTAAATTTGCACTCCAGCAAATGCCAGGTACCGGGTGGATGATGGGGCTGGTGGGAGGCAGATGTAAAACCATAAAACCACTTGATCACTGGATATACCAGCACAAGACTTACATCATATTCTCTTCTTGACGGCAATTGATTTTCTAGGGGTAAGCAATCAATTTTCTGAGATGTGTAAGATAGCTAAACTGAAGGATTCTGCTTATCAAGCCGTCTTTCCAAAGTATGCTCCATTGAAAATGCTCCATTGTACCAGAGTTCTAGTAGATAAAGCATCGTATTGGATTCTCTTAGTGACTTGACTATTGGAAAATGGATTTTCAAATAAGAACAAATCTGTTACGCAAGGCATATAGCTACGACAAACAACGCATTAACCAAGGTAACTTCCCACTGCCACTAATAGAATAGAAAATGAACTCCGCTAAATTTGTAAGACCTAACTATGAACATCTGCCTTCTTCTGTCTCTATAGCTCTTTGTCTTTATTATTTTTTCCTGGCATTGTTTCGAAGTCTTTTCTCCTAAATTTCATGTGCTCTCACTAATGTTTATGTTTTTAAGTAGCCTCCGGGGGTGGACACACATTGACCTCTTTGAACTTTCCCATATATATACCAAAATCTCAATCGAGACTCGTTGTGAGAGTCTCGCTTCGCTCGCCCAATAAATAATAAATAAATAAATAAATAATAAATAAACTTGTTGCAGGCGGATTGAAAGAAGTCTAATAATTGCGTGAGTACGCGGATTATATAGAATAGTAAGTGAATTAGTTAGCCACAATTTTTAGTGAAAAGTTCTCCAAAAGATTTCTTAGCAACACTCCGTACATGAGTCTTAACTGGCTAGTGTTTCTAGCCTCGTAGCGTGAGTTCTAGAGCTCGCCAGAGCTTACAACTACGCCATAAGCTAGAGCTAATTGATGCTTATCCATTTCTGCCATACAATTTTTTTTTTAATCGACCCATAAGGCTTTACTGGGAGATACTGAAAAAATTGTTCGCCGCGTTTAGGCCGATTTCCCCAAAACCGGTCACATATTGTAGGCCAAGAGTGTATAGCATAATTAGATTGGACACAGGAATTTCACAAAGAGGCAAGTAAAGTATATATCTGTCTTGCAGAGTAAAGAATTCTGTGTACGTGAACCAAGCTGAACATGCAGAGCTGGAGTCTAAATATTATATCATGTCTATTAGAGGAAATAATTGGCAATCTATCATATAGTGATAGTACAGTGTAGCAAGAGGTCACTGCTAGATAGTACAGTGTAGCAAGAGGTCACTGCTAGATAGTACAGTGTAGCAAGAGGTCACTGCTAGATAGTACAGTGTAGCAAGAGGTCACTGCTAGATAGTACAGTGTAGCAAGAGGTCACTGCTAGAAGCTCGTTAGATGTTAGGTCAAATAAGTTGTCTTTGATGAACTATGCTCAAAATAGTAGTATAGGTGAGCAATTAACATAACTAAAATTGCACCCCCATATTTTAACTCACATGAATTTGGCAATTTGTGTAGCAGGATTAGAAACTATGGGTGTTTCGACTATGTAACTAACAGGAATATGACCCTTACTGGACGAACATTGACAGGCTAATTGGCGAGTGAGGGAGACACTATCAGGGGTAATACAATTGAAAATTGGGTATACATTTGATTGATATATATATAATATATAATATACGCACGTGGTTCCTTTTTTCTCTAAAAAACAGTTTTTTTTGGCTTGCCCTTAGTTTCTTCTGATACTACTGCAGTAGGCAAGTCATATTTCAGATTTAGGCTCAAAACTGTGCGGTAATGCCTTAAAATATTCTTTTTTTTTTCCTCCCCAAGTCACAAAAACCTGCGGCAAGCAGTTACTATGGTATTGGTTACTATGGTATTGATGACTCTTTACCAGACTAAAATCAAACTCGGCTGTTTCTTAGTAGCGGAGTGCATTTTGTCGGGAGCTACTGATCATTTGGACAGTCAGAATAGCTTCAATTCTAAAAATGATACTGTTTATTGATTGAGATAAGAAAATTTTTTTTTTGTATTTGTTAGCTAACATTAATGGTCAACGGCTATATACATTATTCTACTTATAGATACATACACGTAAAAACAAAGCCTGTTTTTAAGAGCTACTAGTACTTCACTTAAACTATCATTACTCCTGAAAATAGAGGTAAGGGATGGTTATATACTTATAATGTTAAAATAGAACTACTGAACTTACATGGGTAAAGCAGTATATTAAATAAATGTATTTTTTTGTCATACTAGCTAGTGCTTTAGCCTCAGTAAAATTCAACCGTTTCCCCGATGTTAGGGCCCTATTTTTATTGCTGGAGGTCCAATGGTACCCAACAGAAGACCTATGTAGTGCAGACCTGGTTAACGCAGTGTGCTCGTCGGAATTTCGTCGGCAAGCTTTATTGAAGCAAGTTAAATTTTTGTACGAATGGTTTTGCACTATCCCCGTAACGTTTAACGGATGATACTAGGTCTTAGCTTGCTCATATAACTATAGAAGTGCTTCTAGCTAGAAAATATCAGTGAATCAATGAAACCTTTTTTTTTTATTACCATTTTAGTAAATAGTATCAGCCATTTAGTCATGGAATGCAATGGTAAATAGTATCAGCCATTTAGTCATGGAATGCAATGGTAAATAGTATCAGCCATTTAGTCATGGAATGCAATGGTAAAAAGTACCATTTTTTAAAAAAACTACCGTTTTACGGCTGTACTATAGAACATAAACTGGAATTTTTTTTAATGCCTACTGTATATTACTGTCTAGTGTTACACCACTACAGTGTTGGATGTACACCACTACTCAGTGTTACTCCACTACCCAGTGTTGGATGCACACCACTACCCAGTGTTGCTCCACTACCCAGTGTTGGATGCGCACCACTACTCAGTGTTACTCCACTACCCAGTGTTGGATGTACACCACTACTCAGTGTTATTCCACTACCCAGTGTTGGATGTACACCACTATCCAGTGTTGGATGTACACCACTACCCAGTGTTGGATGTACACCACTACTCAGTGTTATTCCACTACCCAGTGTTGGATGTACACCACTACAGTGTTGGATGCATACCACTACTCAGTGTTACTCCACTACCCAGTGTTGGATGTACACCACTACTCAGTGTTACTCCACTACCCAGTGTTGGATGTACACCACTACCTAGTGTTGGATGTACACCACTACCCAGTGTTGGATGCACACCACTACCCAGTGTTGGATGCACACCACTACCCAGTGTTGGATGCACACCACTACCCAGTGTTACTCCACTACCCAGTGTTGGATATACACCACTACCCAGTGTTGGATGCACACCACTACCCAGTGTTACTCCACTACCCAGTGTTGGATGTATACTAAGTGTTGCGGTAAAGGGTGAGCAGTATCCACTTACCTCCAATATAGTCCCACACTCTCTGAGTCCTCCCTAACTGCATGGAAAAGGTATGCTGTGACTCTAAATAATGCCTGCACACACACACACACACAGAGGTAATCTCCAGTATTAGTTTCTACTATTAATAAAACTCACAACTGAGCATGTCCACCCACATATCTGCCACAGCCAACATGTCCACATATTAAACAGATCCACAAGTCCTACACACACACACACACACACACACACACAATTCAAAAGACAATCAGACAAGAATTGAGATATGTTCTCACAGAATCTGACTTGGACTATGAGTGTATAAGTGAGTGGACACATTCTGTATACACTGTGCCATACTAGATAATTGTATCAGACTCGTGTGTTGAGTTCCTTGTGTTAACTTGTTGGAGTTCTCCATACATTCCACTACACGACTACTAGCTTACTATAGCTACAACAACAAATACCCTATTAGTTCGTGTTTGTTAACAGAAGATATTGAAGTTGTGAAGATAGAGAAGTGATAGGACTTCACTCCTACAAGCAGCCACAAATTAGCTGTTCTTTTTGTGCTGTGTGTTGTTGTAGTTGTTGTTTTTTGTTTTGTTTTTTGTCTAACCAGCTAGTGCTTATGGGCAATGAGAGTTCCAATAAGTCTACAGTGGTCCAATCAACATGTGTGTGTGGTCAATCTAACTTGTGAGTGGAGTCGACTCTAACCTCCAATAATCCTAGTCAGCTGCAAAGGCAATAGCCTCATGCAACTTGCCTCTTTAGAGTCACACGAGTTGCACACATTCTCTGTGCATGGTTCAGGAGTCTGAGTGTAGCGACAAATGGGACACCTACAAAATAATAAGCACATCCACACACTCCAAATCAACAATAAAGTCCCATCTAGGCCAGCCGCGCCCCTAAGGTTAAGTACAACTCACGTGGAATCTTCCCATCTGGTGAGACACTGCATGTGGAATGAATGATTGCACAGGACCGTCAAGACGGACTCGTCCTACATGTACATGCACGGAACAGGACCATCAAGACGGACTCGTCCTACATGTACATGCATGGAACAGGACCGTCAAGACGGACTCGTCCTACATGTACATGCATGGAACAGGACCGTCAAGACGGACTCGTCCTACATGTACATGCATGGAACAGGACCGTCAAGACGGACTCGTCCTACATGTACATAAATGACAGACGAGTGTTGCATCTCTTACTTTACAGATATTTACCAGTTTCTCTAAGCAAACAGGACAAGATGGCAGTTCAACAAAGTCAGGAGAAGGAAGCGTGGCTCCTTGAGAAGTCTTCATGACTTCCACTTTGATGACCATTACCAGCCAACATGCTACTGATTCCAGTGAATTAAAGGGTTTCCCATGATAGTCCTTGTAAAACTGCTCAGCAGAATCCTGCACAAAACATGTGCGTGAGGCCCATTATCACATGAGACCCATTACCATATGACATGAAACCCATCATCATGTGACAAGATACTTATTACTATGTGACATGACACCAATACCACCCAATTGTTATGTGACGTGTGACCCATTTATCATGTGACATGAGACAATTATCACATGTGACAAACTTACTATCACATACACAACTATTACTATTATAATTCATTATCTGGTGCATTCTACTCAATAATTATCTGCTAGTCACAATCACACTCACACTACCATGCTAGTCACTCACACTATCATGCTAGTCACACACACTATCATGCTAGTCACTCACACTATCATGCTAGTCACACACACTATCATGCTAGTCACTCACACTATCATGCTAGTCACTCACACTATCATGCTAGTCACTCACACTATCATGCTAGTCACACACACTATCATGCTAGTCACACACACTATCATGCTAGTCACTCACACTACCATGCTAGTCACACACACTATCATGCTAGTCACTCACACTATCATGCTAGTCACTCACACTACCATGCTAGTCACTCACACTATCATGCTAGTCACTCACACTATCATGCTAGTCACTCACACTACCATGCTAGTCACACACACTACCATGCTAGTCACTCACACTACCATGCTAGTCACTCACACTATCATGCTAGTCACTCACACTATCATGCTAGTCACTCACACTACCATGCTAGTCACTCACACTATCATGCTAGTCACTCACACTATCATGCTAGTCACTCACACTATCATGCTAGTCAC